>Ga0182007_10000830_pt1 | contig 17191 bp, 19 predicted proteins | sample Sormic07211113_1_FD_123023 | JGI IMG/M metagenome (GOLD analysis project Ga0182007, IMG submission 123023) | Rhizosphere microbial communities from Sorghum bicolor, Mead, Nebraska, USA - 072115-113_1 MetaG | ecosystem: Host-associated > Plants > Roots > Rhizosphere | place: USA: Nebraska... | reverse complement strand
TAAACCGGGTGCCCGGTAACGTGGTACCCGATCCAGAAAACCACAGCGAGCTGATTCATGACTCTCATCATCGAGGACGGTACCGGCAAGCCTGACGCCGAAAGCTACGCATCTGCCGACGACTTGGCCATGTACGCCGGCAAGTTCGGCGTGACCATCCCTGCGGACGAGTCAGCGCAAGAAGCACTGCTTCGCCGGTCCGCCTTGGCGATGGATGGCATGACCTGGAAGGGGCGCAAGACGGACAGTGATCAGGCTCTGGCCTGGCCGCGCCGAGGGGTTGAACTGGATTGTCAGATCAAACCCGACAACTACCTGCCCGCGCGCATCCAGTACGGCCAGATGGCTTTGGCCGCCGAGATCCACACCGACGACATCGATCCGATCGACAAGCGTAAAGGTGCGGTGACGCTGGAGCGCGTCGAAGGTGCAGTAACTCGCGAATACGCGACGATTCCCAACACCAGCGGCCGACTGTTGCCGGCGGCGCCGGACCGGCCGAGTGCTACGCAGTTTGCTGACTATCTACTCAAGCGCGGGTTGTTTGCTGTCCGCGCGTAGTGCAATTATCCTAGCCAAAAAATAATGCACCAAATGGGCAAAGGAAGGCCTCGACATGATTGATTCTGGGATGCTTGCGAGCTTAGTGGCTTTGGCGATTTTCATGGTGGCCATATTTGAATGGTTCTACTTGTGGGTTCTCTGCGCATTTGGCCGGCAACGAACGCTAAAAGTAGCCAAGCTGACGTTTGGACCGTTCATCTCTCTATCACTCATTGCAGTGGTTGCCACCACTTCGATGCTGCTCTTGTACTTCTTGCATGATGATCGACAGATCGACCTGCTGACCCTGTTCCCCGGCTTGTTCATTCCCGCATTGGGAATCGTGTACTTGCGCTCAAATGGGGACCGAAAAACAGTACGCTGACTCTCTAATTTAAAGCTGGAGCCACCATGGCCTTCTACGACGAAATGGCCGTGATGGCTCTGGATATGATCACAGAGTTCGGCCAGCCTGTGACCATTCGGTCGATCACCGTCGGTGAGTACGATCCCGATACCGGGAGCGCGCCGCCAGACACCATCACCGAGCAGACTGCTCAGGGCATCCTGCTCGACTTCACCGGCCAAGAATTCCAGAACAACAGCCTCATCAAGCAGGGCGACAAGAAACTCAAGATCGCGGCGCAGGGTTTGGCGTGGGCGCCTGACCTGCTGAACAAGGTCATAGTCCAAGGTCGCACCTGGTCAATCGTCCCGCCGCTGAAAGAGATCAACCCGGCCGGCACACCGATTCTGTACGAGCTGCAGGTGCGATCGTGAGCAAGTACTCGGGCCTCAATGGCAGCTTCGCCGAGAACATCCGCCAGTTTGCTGAGCAGGCCAAGGCCGGGCTCGACGCTACGTTTCGAGAGATCGTGATTGAGATCGGCAGCAGCGTAATTCGCATGTCGCCAGTGGGCAATCCCGAGATCTGGGCGGCAAACGTTGCACATCGTCAGGCCAACACCGCGGCGGCTGATGCCTATGACGCGCACGTCGAAGTGCGCAACGTGATCAAGTCGCTGACGCCGAGCAACTTCACTAAGGCCGGGAAGCTAAAGCGCAGCGTGAAATACGCCAAGCCCCTGACCAAGACTGAGCGCGACCAGAACTTCAACGTGAACGGACTGGTCGCCGGCAAGGACTACGTGGGCGGGCGCTTTCGCGGGAACTGGCAGTTTTCTATCGGATCACCAGTTGATGGCGTTATCGATCAGATCGACCAAGCTGGCAATGTCACGCTCGCCAAGCTGAAGCTTCAGGTCGAGCAATTGAGCATCGGTGAGACGGCCTACATCGTGAATAACCTACCGTACGCAGTGCCGCTCGAGTACGGGCATTCGAAGCAGGCGCCAGGCGGCATGGTTCGCATCACCTTGGCCCGGTTCCAGCAGATCGTGGATGAAGCCATCAGGAACAACAAGGTATGAGCCACAACATCATCGCCTCGATCTACGAGGCCAAACTGATCGTCTGGGCGAAAGCGCTGCCGGTACCGCTGAAGGTCGTCGTCGAGAATGAGGCCTACATGCCCGTCGACGGCGTCACCTACCTGAAGGCATTCACGCTGCCAGCGGATACCGCGAGCAACACGCTTGGCGGTGACCACAAGCTGTACACCGGTGTGTTCCAGATCAGCATCGTGACGCCGTCGGGCAAGTACCGCGGCGCGGCCGGAGCGCTGGCTGATCAGATCGCTGCCTTGTTCCCTCTGTACGAACGGAACACGAAGGGCGCGCTGACCGTTGTGACGATGACTCCGGTTGATCCGGGCCCCGGCATTCCAGACGACACCACCTATACGGTGCCGGTTTCGTTTTTGTACCGAGCCGACACCAACTAATCCGCCCATTGGGCAAACCCAGAACCCGCCATTGAGCGGGTTTTGTCATTTCTGAAAAGAGGAAAACACCAATGGCTGGCATTCAAATGCCCAACGGCGCAACGTTCGAAATTGCTTCCGCCTACGGCACGGCAATCCCATTTACGGTACTGAGCAACGCGAACCCGGCGGTGGCCACGGCCGTGGCGCACGGGCTGGCTGAAGGCGACATCATCGCGGTCAACTCCGGTTGGACACGCCTCGACGGGCGCGCCGTTCGCGTTGCGGATATCGCCAGCGGCACATTCGGCCTGGGCGGCATCAACACCACGAACGTCCAGCAGTACCCGGCAGGCTCAGGTGTTGGCTCAGTGCGCGAAGTCACGTCGTTCGCCGAGATCTCGCAGATCACCGAACTGGCATCCAGTGGCGGCGACCAGCAGTTCCTGACCTACGGCTTCCTGGCTGACGATGATGATCGCCAGATGCCGACCACCAAGAACCCGATCACGCTGAACATCACGGTGGCGGATGACCCTTCCAAGCCGTATGTCGATGTCTGCGAGGCTGCTGACGATGACAAGCAGGTGCGTGTGCTTCGCCTCAACCTGCCAGGCGGTAGCAGCATCGTCTACAACGGCTACGTGTCGATCACCTCGACTCCGACCATGTCGCGTAACAACCTGATGACCCGCGTCATCAGCATCGCGCTGACCGGTCGTCCAACCCGTTACAGCGCTGCGGCGTAAGGAAGGCACATGGCAAAGTTCACGCTTATCCAGAACCCTACCTTCAAGGCAGACGTCATGCTTCCTACCGTCGGCGGCGAACCGGTGAAGGTGGAGTTCGAGTTCAACTATCGCGACCGAGCCGAACTGGCAGGCCTCTATGCTGGCTGGGGTGAGCGACACAAGGAGCTGGGGCTCAAGTCCGAGGAGATGGGGCTTGAGCAGTTCACGGCCTTGCTGATCGATCTCCAGGTGGAGCAACTCAAGGCAATCGTCGCTGGCTGGGATATCGACGAAGAGTTCACGGATGAAAACCTCCGCATCTTGGTCAGTTCGATCAGCGCCACACCAAGCGCGGTGCTGGCGGCTTACTCCGAGGCGTTCAGCAAGGCTCGCCTGGGAAACTCCTAAGCGTCTCGCGCAAGCTGTACGAGCCTGGGCCATCAGCGGAATCGCTGGCGGCCTTCGGGCTTTCTCTCAGGGACTTGCCCGAGGAAATCTGCGAAGTCTGGCCTGACACTTGGCAGGCGTTCCAGGTCTTCGAGGCGCTGAGCACCCAGTGGCGTACAGGGGCGTGTGGCGCTACCGGTCTGGATTACACGTCAATTCGCGATGTCGCTGGCTTCCTCGGTTTAACCCGGGCCCAGGCCACCGACATTTTCCCAGATATCCGCATCATGGAAGCCGAAGCCCTGCGGGTGATGGCGGAACAGAGGGGCAGTAAATGACCACCAACTTCGCGTCCCTGGGCATCGAGGTCAATTCGTCGCAAGCGGTCAAGGCTGCTGACGAATTGGACAAGCTGGTTGATTCGGCTGTTGATGCCGAAAAGGCTATCGACGATCTCGGTAAGACCGGGACCGAACTGGCCGACACCGGCAAGAAGATTGTCCAGGCTGAGCGCGAGGTTGCGCAGGAGATTGATAAATCGACCGGCTCCACCCAGCGTCAGACCGAGGCAAGACGGAAATCCGGCGCGAGCGCGACCAGCGAAATCGCCATCATCAGCCAGCTCGACAAGGCAATGTCCGGCAACGTCGGCAGCATGGAGCAATTAGTTCAGGCGGAAGGGTTGCTGGAGCGCGCACGGAAGGGCGGCCTGGTCACCATCGAGCAGCAGGAGGCGTATCAGGACCGTCTCGGCAAAGCCTACGACAAGATCGAAAAAGCCGAAGCCAAGGAAGTCGCACAGAAACAGCGCCTGATCGACGCGGAAAACCGTCAGATCGAAGCGCTGAAGCGCACGGTCAATGGCATCGATCCGGTGACCGCGAAGCTGGCCAAGTTAGAGGCTCAGGAGAAAGCGCTTGAGGCCGCTCATGAGGCGGGCATCATTGATGCAAACCGTTACAACGAGTCACTGGCCAAGATCGGCAAGGACAGGGCGGGCCTGGCGGAAGTCACCACCGGCTTCGACAAATTGAAACTCGGCACTCGCCAGGCGCAGGAAAACGTCGTTCAGCTAGGGAATGCCCTGTCCTCGGGCGACTGGGGTAGTGGTGTGCGAGCCGTGGCCCAGCTGGGTGCTGGTGCTGGCAGTGCTGCAATCGGATTTGCAGCGATTGCAGCGCCTATTGCCTTGGCCGCAGGCGCGCTTGCCGTACTTACCAACGCCTATTACCAAGGCAGCAAGGAGGCACAGGAATATAACAAGTCGCTGATCCTGACCGGCAATTACGCCGGCACCAATGCTGGCGAGCTCGCCGAAATGGCACGGCAGATCAGCGCGACAGTGGGCACGACAGGCGCTGCAGCTGATGTGCTGGCGAACCTGGCAGGCAATGGAAAGATCGCCAGTGCAAGCTTCGTCGAGATTTCAGAGGCCGCCTTGGCGATGGAGAAAGCCACCGGCAAGTCTGTCGACGCTACGGTCGCGGAGTTCGTCAAGATTGCGGATGACCCGGTTGCCGCGGCGAAGTCGCTGAACGATCAGTACCACTTTCTGACTGCAGCGGTGTATGCCCAGATCGTTGCTCTGAAGGAGCAAGGCGATGAGATTGGGGCATCAAAGCTACTGACCGACAGTTATGCGGACGCGGTGAAGGGGCGCGCTGGCGAGATCATTCAGAACCTCGGGCTTGTTGAGAAAGCCTGGCTCGCGATTCGAGGTGAAACCGCGAAGACACTGGATGCGCTGAAAAACGTCGGTCGTGATCAGGATGACCTACTGCGCATCACCGAAATCACCCAAAAGTTGGCGTATCTGCAATCTACCTTGGGCACAGGCTATGAGGATGGCGATGCGAAAAAGCGAATGGAATCGCTACAGGATGAGTTGAACCTGCTGCAAGACAAGCAGGTGGCCCAGAAGGACAACGCGAAGTTTGACAGTGATCAAACTCGCACTCAGAAGGAAGGGATTGAGGCTGAGATAAAGCTGAAGGCGATCAGCGATTCAAACCTCACCAATGCCGAAAAGCGCAACAAGCTGATCAAGGAGTATCAGCGGTCAGTCGACGATCTTCGCAAGGCGAACCCGGATAACCCGCTGGTCAAGCCTGATTACGTGGCGAAGACAATCCAGAACATCAAGGACAAGAATAAAGATCCCGCCGTAGCTGCTGGCAGCGTCGACCTAACCGGCTTCAACGATGCCAAGAACCAACTCACGGCGATTCTGGCCGAGTACAGCAACGCCCAGAAGCAACTGGATGCTCAGCAGAAGGCCGGGCTTATCTCCCAGGCGGAGTACGCGCAGCAGCGTGATGGCCTTATCGGCAACGAACGGGATGAAGTCACGGCTGCATACGAGGCCGAGATCGCGGCGCTGGAAGCTGTAAAGAACAAGTCCAGCACCACGGCAGCGCAGCGTATTCAATTGGACCAGAAGATCGCTGACGCACGCACAGCCATGGTCAAGGCGCAGAAGGATGCCGACAGCCAACAGGAAGTGCTGGCCACCGCCGAGACCGGTCGTCTCGACAAGCAGAAGTACGCGATCAACCAGTACGTTGCAGCCCTAGGGCAGCAGCAGAAAGCGTTGGAGCTTGCCGGGCAGCGCGCAGTCAATGGCGTCGGCCAGGGGGATCGGCAGAATGCGCTCAACGGCGAGCTGAACAGCCAGCAAGACCGGTTTGCTCAGCAGGCGCTGGATCTTGCCAATCAGCAGTCTGACCCATCACGGAAGATGGACCCCGACGAGTTCGAGAAGAAGTCGCGGGCGCTCGCAGATGCGAACAAGAAGGCAACCGACCAAATCCGGCAGAACTATGCCGATGTCGAAGTGGCGCAGGGTGACTGGACGAAGGGCGCGACATCGGCCTGGGCCAATTACCTGGACTCCGCCCGGGACATTGCCGGCCAAACTCGGAACCTGTTCACCAATGCGTTTAGCTCCATGGAGGACTCGATCGTCAACTTCGCCATGACCGGGAAGGCATCGTTCGGTGACTTCGCGAAATCGATCTTGGCCGACATGGCGCGCATTGCAACCCGGCAGGCCAGTTCGGCATTGCTGGGTAGCTTGGTGGGCGCTGCAACGAACTACTTCGTTGGTGGTGGCGGTAACGGGCTGGCCTCCGGTTCTGCCGGTGCTGCTTCGTCAGCCGCAGGAGCGTCTCAGGCCGGATACACCAACGTCGACTTCTCTGGCTACCGAGCGGCCGGCGGACCTGTCGCCCCCAACTCTCTGTATGAGGTCAACGAGCTGGGGCCGGAGCTGTACAACGAGGGCGGCAAGTCCTTCCTCATGACTGGCGCGAATGGCGGCAGCGTGACACCGCTGACGTCTGGCGCAGGCCCTGGTGTCGGTGCACTCGGCGGCCCTGTTGGCGGAACAACGATCAGTGTGCAAGTCATGGTGGCCAGCGATGGATCAACCAGCTCTGCGACTGACGATCCTGCTTACCAGCAGTTCGGCAAGGACTTGGCCGACTTCGTTGATCAGCGTTACCAGAAGCTGGTGAGCATCGATCTGCGCCGGGGCGGAAAAATCAACAGAGCTATCACGGGGTGATCCATGGCGATTGAGCGATTCACCTGGCAAATCGAAAAGGGTGCAACCGGCGATATCAAGCAGCGCACCCGGTCCAAGCAGTTTGGCGATGGCTACGAACAGTCGGTCTCTGATGGGATAAACAACAAAGCGCAATCCTGGCCCATCAGCCACACCGGCAGTGCGGAGCGGATCAAGGAAATTATCGCCTTCCTCGATCGCCATAAGGGCGCGAAAGCGTTCCTGTGGGTGCCGCCTCTCGGTGAGCTCGGCCTCTACAAGTGCCCCAACGGCTACCAGCCTTCACACAAAGGCGGCTCGGTTTACACCCTGGCCGCCACTTTCGAACAAACCTTTCACCCCTAAGGGAAACCCTGATGGCATTGATTACGGACATCCAGAAGCTGGAGCCCGGCGGGGAAGTGCGGCTGTTTGAAATTGACGGTACGGAGTATGGCGCGGACGTGCTCCGCTTCCATGCGCACGCGATTCCCCACACCCCTGCGGAGTTGCTGGCCTATGAGGGCTCGCCTGACGAACTGCCGGCGAAGTCGATCATTTGGCAGGGCAACGAATATGCGGCCTGGCCAGTGCAGATTGAAGGCATCGGCGCAGACAGCAGCGGCAGCGCTACACGACCGACGTTTGTGGCTGGCAACGTCAATGGGCGAATCACCGCACTGTGCCTTGCCTTTGATGACCTGCTGAAGTTTCAGCTGACCGTACACGAGACGCTGGCGCAGTACCTGGACGCCGTAAACTTTCCTGAAGGCAATCCGACCGCAGACCCGACACAAGAGGCACTGGAAATCTGGTTCATCGACCAGAAGACCGGTGAGGATGGCGAGGTCGTGCAGTGGGATCTGTCGTCACCCGGTGAGATCGATAACCACGGGTTGCCCGGGCGCCAAATGACGACCTTCTGCCACTGGGCAATGACAGGCGGGTACCGCGGCCCTAACTGCAGCTACACCGGCGGCGCGATGTTCGATGACGACGACAATCCTACTGACGACCCCAGCAAGGACGAGTGCAAGGGCGGACTCAAGTCCTGCAAATTGCGCTTCGGCGAGAACAACCAACTTCCCCACGGCGGGTTTCCCGCTGTTTCCCTGATCGCACGGAGTTGACCATGCGCAAGCACATCTTGAGCGCGATCCAGGCTCACGCGGTTGCTGAGTACCCGAAAGAGTGCTGCGGCCTGTTGCTGGGCATCGGTCGCAAGCAGCAGTACTACCCGTGTCGGAATATCTCTACCGAACCGAACGAAGAGTTTCGAATTGATCCGGAGGAATATGCCGCGGCGGAGGATATTGGCGAAGTGATCGGCATTGTTCACTCGCATCCTGATGCTACGAGCCGGCCGTCACCGCGCGACCTCGCCATGTGCGAAGCGACCGCGATGCCGTGGCATATCCTCAGCTGGCCCGAGGGTGATCTGCGGACCGTGATGCCTACTGGCGATGTCCCTTTGCTGAAGCGTCCGTTCGTGCATGGCGCATGGGACTGCTGGCAAATCTGCGCCGACTGGTACAAGCGCGAGTGGGATCTTGAGTTCGAAGCCTTCAAGCGCGCTGATGGCTGGTGGGAAAGCACCGACAACACCAGCCTGTACGAGGCGAACTACGAGGCGGCCGGCTTCTATAAGGTCGACCAGCCGCAACGTGGCGACATGATCGTGATGGAAGTAGGGCGGACGGTTTACCCAAACCATGCCGGGATCTTCCTCGGCACCGATCCGGCACTACCAGGTGAAGACTCGGCCACCTTCGGACCTGGGCCTTTCCTGCTGCACCATCTATACGGGCGCCCAAGCGAGATCATCGTCTTCGGCGGACCATGGCTTGACCGAACACGTCTGGTCCTCAGGCATGAAGACGCGCAATCAAACAATTGATGCGGCAGTGCCGCAGGAGATCACTATGTTCAAGGTGAAAATGGGAATGACGGAATCCGGCAAGCCATATGCAGCCGGTATTGGTGTCAGCGTAAGCCAGCATCTTGTTGCTGCTGACAGGTTTGGCATTGAGTTGCCTAAAGGATTTGGCAAAGATGCCAAGGAGAAAGCCGATCTGCTGGAGCGCCGGCTTTCCCGCCTGGAGAGCGAGTTGGGGCTCAGCCCGCTGGATGCTCGCTGAAGAATTCGGAGATCGCTTTTGGGTTCGGGCGCACTGGCCCGCTTTTTTGGCATTGCCTCTGCGACTCTCAGGGCGAATACCCTGGCGGCCTCAAGACCTTCCTTTCCCTGTGCAGTTGCCAACTGCTGAACTAGGCCAGATAAAACGCAGTTCAGGTTTTGTAGGTCAGATCCATGCGCATTCACAGCGTCAATTAGCTTCTGGTTCAGTTCGCTCTGGTCCATTGTTATCTCCATAGTGCTACGCGCCGAAATTGGCGCAATCCCAGTCCTTGGGCTTGCAGGCAAAGGACTGGGAAATCCGTTGTATGGCGGCAAGAGGCTACTACGGAGGGCTTTGGGGCAGATACTGGAATTCCATCCACGCTGGATACCTGGCCAGAGATTTAAGTCAGCCTTGCAAGCTTGGGGTGTGATGGTAAAGTGCCATTTTTCGCATGGAGCATTGCATGATGGTAGGTATCACCAAGTTACGACCGGCGTCTGAGAGTGAAATCGAGTCACTTCAGATGTTGCTGGAAGCGGACTTAGATAACAAAGTCGGTTCCGTTCGTAATGGATCTGACTTTCTCGGGGAAACAGTCTTTGTAATCGTTCACTCAGGGAGCCTTGCGGGGTTTTGCACCTACAGGAGCGCTGCTGATGAGATTTTCCCGCTAGTTGTGTTTCATTCGTTTCGCCGCAAAGGGGTGGGAAAAGAGGCAATGAGACAGTTGCTCGACATTTTAAGGTCGGAGGGAGTAGAGGAGGTGGGAATTGAAGCTCTGCCAGGTGCCGAGTCATTCTGGCAAAGTGTTTTTGAGGGTTTCCAAAGTCGAAGCTATGGAGGCGGGAAGTACACTTTCAATATTTAGCTGATTCATTCTCATAACCCAGCCCCTGCTGGGTTTTTGCTGTCTAGAGTAACGCTACGCATTCCAGCCCCATTTGCTACTGTTTTCCGCTACTCCGTCGAGCAGACGCAGATGGCTCAGGTTGCCAACGACTCGCGTTGTTATATAAGGCGCGTCCGTGCCGTGCTGTCGGTATCGTGTATTTTCAACAACATCTTCGACTTCTTCGACCGTAATGTTGCGTTTTGCGCGATAAGAAAGACGCTCCTGTATTGCTGCGACCGACGTCGCTAAGCCGGGCTCGCCAGCATGGCGCTCAAGCATGAACATAAAAAGCTCTGCATCCAGGCCCAAGAAGGGTGGTTCAAATGAATCAGTCATCCTGGCTATTTCCGTCACGAGGTGTCCTTGTTGGCATGAAAAAGCCCGGCTGGCCGGGCGTTATTCGACTGGCGGTTGCGTGTCTAGATAATCGAGCGTTTCTTTGACGATTTCGGCGAATGATCTTGTTCCGCCAGTCTGTCGCTCTTTCGCAAATCCAATGGTGGATATCAGCATTGCCTCCAGCGAGAGCCCAAGAGAATCGGCATCTTCATTCAGTGTGTTTACCAGGCTCCTTGGAAGCGTAACTGTTTCATCGGGATAGCCTTCGGTGACGATGGTAAATTCGGTAGTTTCGGGCTCTTGTTCGGCATTATCGAAAGCGGAAACTTCCACGCCTAAAGCGCGAGCAAGCTTCACGAGGGCTGTCATTCGAGGCTCGGACAAGCCTGTTTCATACCTGCCAATTTGCGGCACGCTGATCCCGCTAGCTTTCGCTAATTCTTTTTGAGTCATTCCAGCGTTTGCGCGCAAGCGCACGAGACGCGAAGGGAAGCCTTTTGGGTGGTGCATGGTCAGTCCACAGTTCTGTATGGAAAGCATGATGTTCGGGAAACATGTTTCCTGCAAGAAAATGATGGCAAATGATGTTGACGAGGCATCTTTAATGATGCTTAATGATGTCAAATGATGAGTAAGGAGCTCAAGTGATGACAAAGAAAGGTAGGTATCCATTAAGCCTAGAAGTGTCCGTTAAAGGGCAGGCGGAATTGGAGGCAAGGAAAAATCGACGCAGCTTGAACGCTGAGCTGGGTCTTTTAATCGAGGAAGGATTGAAGTGGCGGGAACAACAGAGCAAGCAGGCAGCAGCCTGAAACGAAGAAGCCCCGGCGTGCAGGCCAAGGCTTCAGGTAACGAGATCAACTTCGAGGAAGAAAACGTCATGAGCAATATTAGCACAGCAACATCAAATGTCATCCCGTTCCGCTTCGGCAAACAGCAGGTTCGCACGCTACTGATTGATGATCAGCCATGGTTTGTGGTTAACGATGTTTCTGCTGCGCTTCAGTACAGCGAAGCTTCGGCAATGACTCGTCATTTGGACGACGATGAAAAGGGTCTGTCGATTGTGCAGACCCTTGGCGGCGACCAGGAAATGCTGGTAATCAACGAGTCGGGCCTCTACTCAGCAATCCTTCGCAGCCGCAAAGTCGAAGCAAAGCGATTCAAGAAGTGGGTCACTGCCGAAGTGCTGCCGGCCATCCGCAAGCATGGCCAGTACGAAGATCAAGGCAAAATGACAGTGTTGTTGGATCAGCTTAGCTTGAGCCAATTCAACATCATCAAAGGGGTAATTCGAGACAAAGCCAAAGCTGTTCCGACCGAAAATCGTCAGAGCTTTCAGCTGGTGATGCACAATCGCCTTCACACTCGCTTCAATGTGTCGCGCACCGAACTTATCCCTGCGAGCGAATTCGAGTCGGCCTGCAGCTTCGTCGCGAGTTACGCGATCGAGGGCGAATACCTGGGCCGGGAAGAGAAGGGTGTTGAACTTCCGGCCGAGCTTTCACCGACACAGCGTTTCATCGTCTTCACCGATGGCGCTGGCAATCGGCAGGTCCACCCGGTTCCTATTGATGCGTTCGTGATGTCGCCGATGCAGTTTCTCGGTGCGATTGCTGGAGAGAATGGCATTCACGTTCCACCAGCAGCTCTTTTCGATTTTGCTTTGGTGGCAATGGCCAAGCTGAAGTGGAAGGTGGCAGCATGAGTGCGCTGATGACGGTTCCATTTCATGGCGTAAACTTGATGCTGGTTGACCTCAACGGTCAGCCGTATGTGCCAATGCGCCCAGTTGTAGAGGGAATTGGGCTGGATTGGGGAGGTCAGCATAAGAAGCTGATCGCGAACCCTGCGCGCTGGGGTGTCTCCGTAACGGAGATACCTTCAGCGGGGGGAATCCAGCAGGTCGCTTGCCTGCCATTGCGTAAGCTCGCAGGGTGGCTTTCAACCGTTCAAACCGGTCGAGTAAAAGACGAGCGAGTTCGGAACAAAATTGTTGAGTATCAAAATGAATGCGATGACGCGCTCTGGAAATATTGGAATGACGGGCATGCAGTCAATCCGCGATCACATCCACCGGCAGCCAATGACTCGGCCGTAGAGTTTGGTAGGCTTGCACTGGCTCACCTGCCGAATCTTGGCGATACCAGTAAACAGGCCTTGCTCAGCCACATTTCAGAGCTTGCCTTCGGGCAGCGTTTGATCCCACTACCCAAGGTCGAAGAAAGCCTGAAGCTGGCGGGTGTGGTGGGGCAGTTGTTCGGAGTCAGCGCACAAAAAATCGGTCGGCTTGCGAACCAGCACGGTCTGAAAACGGACCAGTACGGCGAACTTAGACTTGACAAGTCGAAGTACAGTGATCGGCAGTGCGAAACCTTTTTCTATAACAGTGCAGCAGTTGACCGTTTCCGGGAGATTCTCGGCGAAGGTTGAGACGCAGCAGCCAGGGACGGCTTACTCCCCGATCAACGAAGAGCCCCGCCCCTGCGGGGCTTTCGTGTTGCTCCCTCGTTGGTGATAAAGTCTCGGCAAATCCAAGCGAGGGACCGAGATGAAATTTTTCGTAGGGGCGTTGGCTGTTGCGTTGTTGGTGGGGTGCTCGTCGGTATCCTCACTAGAGGATGGAGCGCCACAGCTTTCAGCCAGCTCTACAAAAAGCCCAAGGGCTTATGCAAAGTGCCTCAATCCAAAATGGCAAGAAATCAATGCTTCGACCACGTCTACAGAAACAGACAACGGCTACCGCCTTCTCCTCAATCTTGATTTTGTAGGTGCGGCTGTACTGGCTGAAATTGTTCAGTCGAAGACCGGCTCCAATGTGAAAGTGTACAAATCAAGCGCGATCCTGGGCTCAGGAAAGTGGGTAGAAGCTGCTCGATCTTGCCTCTAACGAAATTCGAAACGCCGCCGCCTACGGGCGGTTTTTTTATACCTGGAGATAAGTAATGGCCGCACTCGCTATCGAATATCAACCGATGACTACGATTCTGCTTTATGGACAGCTTCGCCAGTTCGGTCGCTCTTTCAGGCTATCTGTAAGATCGCCTGCCGAAGCAATCAAGGCGCTTTGCGTCCAGATCCCAGGTTTTGAGCGCTTTATCTCGAATGCAAAGTCTAGAGGTATGGAGTTCGCAGTTTTCCGGGGATCGAAAAATCTGGAAGAGAAGGAACTGGGTTATGGGGGCTCGGGCGAGATTCGAATCGCGCCGATTGTTACCGGCAGCAAGCGGGGCGGCATTATCCAGACAGTGGTTGGCGCGGTTTTGATCGCTGCCGGCTATCTCTTAGCTGCTCCTACTGGCGGGGCTAGCTTGGCGCTTGTTCCGGTTGGTATCGCGATGGTCGCCGGCGGCGTAATCCAGATGCTCAGCCCTCAACCCAAAGGCCTGAAAACGAGTGCCGCCCCCGAGAATACCCCGGGTTATGCCTTCGGCAGCGCGAAGAACACCACGGCATCCGGCAACCCGGTTCCGCTCTGTTATGGGAAGCGCCGTGTCGGCGGAGCGATCATCAGCGCCGCGATTTACGCCGAAGACCAAATGTAGCCTCGTCAAGAACACCAACACCGCCCATGAGGCGGTTTTTTATTGCCTGGAGAAAAGCATGGGCGCAGCACAGCAGCTCGATATTTACGGTGCTAAAGGCGGATCGGACAAGCCCAAGACCCCGACCGAAGCACCGGACAGCCTGCGCTCGGTGGCCATGGCCAAGATCCTTATAGCGATGGGTGAAGGGGAGTTCGCTGGCGATCCGACCGCGCAGGACATCTACCTCGACAACACGCCGCTGCAAGACCCACAGGGCAACATGAACTTCCCGAACGTGAAGTTCGAGTATCGCAACGGTTCTGTTGAGCAGGATTACATTCAGGGTATTCCGTCGGTAGAGAACGAAACGACTCTCGGAATTGAGTTGCGAAGCGGCACGCCGTGGGTGCGAGCGATCACCAATACCGAACTGTCAGCGGCGCGCCTGCGCTTTGCGTGGCCAGCCCTGCAATCGGTCGATGCCAGCGGCAATGTGAATGGCTACCGGATTGAGTACAAGGTCGAGCTGGCCACGGACGGCGGCGCCTATCAGCAGGTTCTGAGCGAGGCCGTCGACGGCAAGACGACCAGCACCTACGAGCGCACTCGGCGCATTGATTTGCCGGCCGCAACCAGTGGCTGGCTGATCCGCGTCACCCGCATTACGCCGAACCAGAACAACAATAAAATCGCCGACACCATGCAGATCGCTGGCTTCACCGAAGTCATCGACGCCAAGCTGCGTTACCCGAATACCGCGCTGCTCTACATCGAATTCTCGGCCGAGCAGTTCCGCAGTATTCCCGCGGTGACTGTCGATACCAAACTGAAAATTATGCCGGTGCCGACCAACTACAATCCGGAAACTCGGAGCTATACCGGGATCTGGGACGGCACCTTCAAGCAGGCCTGGACGGACAACCCTGCATGGATGACCCATGACATCACCGTCAGCGATCGATTCGGTCTTGGCCGGCGGATCAAGCCATGGCAGGTCGATAAGTGGGAGCTGTACCGGATCGCTCAATATTGCGATCAACTGGTACCCGACGGAAAGGGCGGCCAGGAGCCGCGCTTCATTTGCAGTCTGAACCTTCAGGGCAAGGCCGACGCCTGGTCACTGCTGCGCGATATTTCGGCTATCTATCGGGGCATGACCTACTGGGCTCAGGGCCAGGTCTTCACGCTGTCCGACATGCCGCGCGCCACCGACTTCGACTTCGCCTACACCCGGGCGAATGTAATCGACGGCAAGTTCACTTACTCGAGCGCATCGGAACGCACCCGCTACAGCCGAGCCCTGATCAGCTACGACAACCCAGCAAACAACTACGACACTGATGTCACAGCGGTGACGGATGCCAAGCTTCAGCGGCGCTACGGCGACAATCCACTGGAGATCAGCGCCATCGGCTGCACCCGCGAATCGGAAGCGCAGCGCCGGGGCAAGTGGGCACTGCTGACCAACTCCAAGGACCGTGGCATCAGTTTCAAGGTGGGTCTGGATGGTCGTATTCCGTTGCCGGGCTACGTGATTCCTGTAGCTGATGAGCTGCTTGCTGGCCGCGCCATCGGTGGGCGAATCTCGGCGGCTGCCGGCCGGGTCATCACGCTGGACCGGGACACCCAAGCCAAGACAGGCGACCGGCTGATCTTGAACCTGCCTAACGGTAACTGCGAAGGTCGCACTGTGCAGTCAGTGGTCGGTCGCGCGGTTACGGTAACCACGTCCTATTCGGTTGCGCCTGAGTCCGAGCTTGTCTGGGCGCTCGATGCCGACGACCTGGCCGTGCCGTTGTATCGCGTGACCTCTGTGTCTCGACCAGAGGCTGGGGTGTTCGAGATCTCGGCCGTCCAGTACGACCCAAGCAAGTTCGCCTACATCGACACCGGCGCCCGCCTGGAAGAGCGGCCGATCAGCGTCATTCCGATCACCGTCGTTCCGGCACCGGCCAGTGTTACCGTCACGTCGAACTCGGTTGTGTCCCAAGGCATTGCCGTGGCCACCATGACTATCACTTGGCCGGCGGTTGCTGGCGCAGTCGGCTACGACGTTGAGTGGCGCAAGGACAGCGGCAACTGGATCAAGCTGCAGCGCACTGGGATGACCAGCGTTGATGTAGTGGGCATCTACGCCGGCGCCTATGTGGCCCGCGTTCGCGCCGTGAGCGCTTTCGATATCTCGTCGATCTGGCGCAGTTCGATGCTGACCAACCTGAAGGGCAAAGAGGGGCTGCCGCCGGCGCTCAGCTATCTAACGGCGACACCGCTGTTGTTCGGTATCTACCTGAAGTGGGGCTTCCCGGCTGGCGCAGAGGACACCCAGCGGACAGAGATCTGGCACGGCCCAACGACCAGTCTGGAGGCCGCGACCAAGCTGACAGACCTGTCGTACCCGCAAAGCGATTTCTCAATGCTGGGCTTGCGCGCTGGGGTGACGCTCTACTTCTGGGGGCGCCTGGTGGATCGGATTGGCAACATCGGTCCGTGGTACCCGATTGGTATGGGTGTGCAGGGCCAATCCAGCTCCGACGCCGCAGCCATTCTGGAAATGATCGCCGGCCAGATTGGCGAAACCGAATTGGGCCAGGACTTGTTGGACGAGATCAACAAAATCCCGGGGCTTCAGGCGCAGATCGATGCGTTGGACGGACTCAAGGGCTATGACCCGGAAGCCACCTACGTTGAATACGATCTGGTTGTGGTCGGCAAACGGATTTATCAGGCGACCAGCGACGTGCCGCTCGAAACTCCGCCACCGAATGAGGACTATTGGCTGGATGTCGGACGGACCGTCGAGACGGCCAATGGCCTGGCGCAACAGGTCGCGACCAATACTGCCGAGATCACCGAACTCGACGGCGTGGTGACTGCCCAGGCGACGGCCTTCCAAGCGTTGCGGGCGTCATCTCGCGACGACAATGGCGAAGGGGATCTGGCGGATGCCCTGAAGGGCTGGACCAGCACCGCGGCTATCGCTTCGGAATCAAAGGTTCGCACCTCTGAAAACGAGGCGATGTCGCAGCGGATCACTACTTTCGACGCCGCCATCGGCGAGAACGCGGCGAACATCACCGAGCTGGAACAAGTGGTCGCCACCAACGAGTCAGCAACGGCCACGAAGATCGATCAGCTGAATGTGTCGGTGGGACAAAACACCGCGGCGATTCAGCAGACATCGACGGCCTACGCCGACACTGCCGGCAAGCTGACCACCATGTGGTCGGTGAAGATGCAAGTCACGGCAGGCGGGCAGTACGTCGCAGCCGGCATCGGTTTGGGC
>Ga0182007_10000829_pt1 | contig 17195 bp, 16 predicted proteins | sample Sormic07211113_1_FD_123023 | JGI IMG/M metagenome (GOLD analysis project Ga0182007, IMG submission 123023) | Rhizosphere microbial communities from Sorghum bicolor, Mead, Nebraska, USA - 072115-113_1 MetaG | ecosystem: Host-associated > Plants > Roots > Rhizosphere | place: USA: Nebraska... | reverse complement strand
GGGAGAGGCGAAGCCGCCGACGCCGTTGGACGCTGCGGCGCCGTTGCCCGCAGGGAGTAGCGGGGTGTATCGGGCGGGGATCGGTGGTGCCTACATCCCTCCGGAGCTTGTTCCCCCGAACGCATAGCGCGTGGCGTTGCCCGCTTTGTGGGCCGCAGGCCCGAGCCCGGGAGGGCGTTTCTAAGGCCGGTAGATCTATCCATTTTTGGCGTATGGTCGATCCCGGCCGCACCTGCCTTGCCGGTGATTCCTTCCTCACCCTTCTCACGACAACCCGCTTTGGCGTTTTCCGCATCGATGCGCGGTAATCGGGGTCAAGGTGCCTGCACCTTGGCCATTGCCTGTGGAGAAAGGTCGTCAGGATCCTGACGCGCTTTTGATCGAGCGGTTTCCTGTAGGGAAATCGTGCTTTATGCTGTCGGTCGAACAGGGGATCGTTATGGCGAATCGGATACGGTTGGTGGCTTGCGTGGCCATCCTCGTCGGACTGTTCGGTGAGGTCGCGCTTGGGCTGTTTCTTCCTACGCGTATCAAGGTGCAATATGCGTCCGCGCAAAGCTCGCATCTTGTTCAGGTCGATTTGCCGTCAGGCGAGCAGGCGGCTCGCTGGTGTGGTTTTCCTGAGAAGCCTGACCGCTGGGGTCAGGTTCTTAGTTGCTATGTATTCCGTGATCGCTAGAACAGGGATAGTTGAAGCCGGCTGATCTCTTTCCGGGTCCAGTCCAGTTGCCGGATATCGTGCGCCAGGACGTGCTGCGCGATCCTGTTTTGCCGGATGCTTCCACCGGGCGGGATCAACCATTGCTGCCGAACCCGCCAGCCGGACCATTTTCCGGTTAGGTTGGCGTTTCCGGTGTACAGATCTTCCCGCCATTCCCGTATGTCGGTCAGCGGTAGTCGTAGGCCGTTCGGCAGCAGCAGGGCGTCATCGTCTAGACGCCAGTTCTTAACGCTCCAAAATCCGTGCATGGTGCTGTTTTTCCTTGGATTCCAACGCGGCACATGCCGCGAGGGCAAGGATAAGCATAATTCCGTAATTTCGCATAATGTATATTATGTAAACTTCTCAAGAGCATCGGCACGTTCCTTAGTCAGACATTTGAGTTCGTGACCAAACGCAGAGGTTCGCGCTACCCATTGATTTTCCAGAAAAGTATACGTCGTGGTAACGGAAGCGTGGGCTATTGGCCCTCCCTCTTCTGTTCCACGCAGATCACGTGGCCAAAACAGGACGAGACGTCACGTACTTTTAAGCTGATGCGGCATAGCTTGTAGTGGTTATGGCAATCAAGCTAAGTCCAATCCCGCTTAAACTCACAATGTTCGAAGGGAAAGTTGGGCACATCTGGGTTCGCGGCTGGATCGACCATTCCACCCGGATGGTCGAAAGATTCCAGATGTGCTGGATCCCATCCTTGCAGGATTCGCCATCGCCAGAGGTGGCATGGGTCCTCAACGCTGTTTCGCAGCGCTGCAAGCAATGATCACGTAGGTGTCTTATGGGGGTCGAGTGTTTAATTAGGCTCACCGATCACGCCGGTGGCCTGGCTGCCGGTCTTTGGGCGTGATCTTGCCTACCGCCTCATACAGCGATCGCTGGTGGCTACCGAACAAGAATTGCATGCGTATGTGTCTCGGCCGACGAATAGCCATAGGAAGTTCCGGTCGAACAGGAATCGGATCGGAACCGGATATGTGGGCCCATCGTGGGTGTCGTCACCGAACACGTCGAAACCACGGAGGATCAGTAGCGTCGGAAGGGGGCCGTTATCGGCCGTCTCGCCTCGTGACGTCCCGAGTCGCGCCGTGACAGCGTCCAGTATTGATGTCCATGCGCAATTCGAGTAACCACCTTCACAAGCGCTCAAATCGTAGCGTGAAGGATCGATCTGATAAATTCGCGCAAGATCGAGTGAATGTGCTCCACACCCTTACATGGGATTGCTCACCATGACTTATGCATCATCAACGATTGTTGGCAAACAAGAATGGCTTCAGTCAGCATCCCGAGCCACTATCGCACTTCGGAACGAATTACTGTCACGCAAATGGCCAACAACTTCTCAGGTCGATGAGTTGTTGGGTGCCGGCCCTGGTAACGCCGCAGAGAAGCGTCAGCAAGGTGCCTTGCTAGGCGTCTGGGCAGACCATCTTCAAGACTTTGTCCATCCATTGTTTCAATTCCAGCATGGCGAGATAAATCCGTTTACCACACAGCTGCTCGCGGCGCTCGCAAAGATTCCTGGCTTTACCCCCGTCGACGATCCCGGCGGCTGGCGACGCGTGTTCTGGTTGCATGGCGCAATTATGGCACTCGACAATCGCGTGCCAGCGGAGGTTTTCGGCGTCGATCCGCAGGCAGTTATAGCGGTAGCACGACGGGAAGCGATAAGCGATCCCAATGACTGGTAGTCGAATTAGCCTCTGACGACCAAGGTACGATCAGCCTGGGGCAGCAAAGATACAAACCTATTTGGCACCCGCCATGCCGCGCGATTTTCTTTTCTTGATCGTGGTCTGGGTGTTTGTGCTAGTTGTCAAACGATCCCATTTGGCTTGCAACGCCAACTCGCGTTTCAATGCCGCCTGCAGCGCCTGCTGCGCTGAGAGCAATGCGACAGGCAGACCATCCATTCGCGCCATTTGTTGCTCCAAGGCTTTGGCGCGCGCCCCATGTTCGGTGGCCAGGTGCTCAGCGACACGGGCTGTAGCCTCGGCCGCTTCCAACTGCACGGCGATCGTCGAGGTATCTCGCTCCTTCTGTCGCAGGGCAGCTTGCAGAGATTTGCTTTCTTCCCGGGCTCGATCGATTTCCGCGTGTGCACGATCTTCGATGCCTCGAACATACACTTCTTGGCGATTTCGTTCGGTTTGCAAGATCGCCAGATGATCCTCCAGTTGACCACGAAGCGCTTCAATCTCCGCGGCTTGTCTGTCGCAGAGTGCCTGCAGCCGATCGCGTTGTTGCGTGAGCTCAGCCAGTTGGCCGGCCTGTTGCTCGACGAGACGTTGGATATCCGCCAGTCGCGTCTCAGCCATCTCACGGCCCTGATCCGCGCTTTGCGCTTGCGCCCGAACTTCGGCAATCGCGATCTCCCAGAGCTTGCGTTCCTGGGTAAGTGACGTTTGAGCGGCTAGGAGAGCGTTCTGTTCATGAGCGAGTGCTGCATTAGCAACGGACATCGCATGGGTTACGGCGAGGCGCCATACCTCGGTAAACGCCTGCCCCGCCTCCGGCGGAAGTTCCGGAAGCTGTAAGACCTTTTGCAGGCGTTCGGCCAAGCCACTGCGCCACGTTTCCAGCATGCGCGTGACGGTGTTCGGCGAACCGGTGCCCAAGGCGGCCCGCACTTTTTCCACGGTCGGTTTGTCGCCGGCGGCGACCAGCGCATCGGCGGCGGTATTGACCTGGTCCTGGGTGATTCCTCTGCGCATCGGATGATCTCCTCGATCGGCGCCCTGCCCGCTGGTTGACGTACTGGTGATAAGTGATGATTATCGCTAGTAGGCGCTCTATTTCGTAATGTACATTACATAGTATGAAACATAAAAACACCCTGCCGACCCTCGCCACACCCGCTGGCGGCTTGGTGCTGCCGGAACAGCTGGCCCATCACGCGGCCGACGCCGTGCGCGAACTGCTGGCCGAGGCGGCTGCGGCCAACACCACCCGCAGCTACGCCGCCGCGCTACGCTACTGGGCCGGCTGGCACCAGGCGCGCTTCGGCGTCGAATTGGCCCTGCCAGTCAGCGAGGCCGTGGTGATCCAGTTCCTGGTCGACCACATTCAGCGCAAGAACCAGACCGGCCTGGTCAGCGAGCTGCCGCCGGCGATCGACCAGGTGCTGGTGGCCGCCGGCCTCAAGGCCAGGCTCGGGCCGCTCAAGCTCTCGACGGTGACCCAGCGCGTGGCCGTGCTGTCGACCGCCCACAAGCTCAAGCGCCTGACCAATCCCTGCGAGTTGGCCAGCGTGCGTACGCTGCTGAGCCGTGCGCGGCGCGCCGCCGTCAAACGCGGCGAGCGCCCCACCAAAAAGACCGCGATCACGCGCCCGGAGCTCGAGGCCATGCTGGCGACCTGCGACGACTCCCTGGAAGGCCGGCGTGACCGCGCCCTGCTCTGCTTCGGCTTCGCCAGCGGCGGGCGGCGGCGCAGCGAGATCGCCGCCGCGGACCTGCGCGACCTGCGCAAGGTTGGCGAGGACGGCTACATCTACCGATTGGAGTATTCGAAGACCCAGCAGGCTGGCGTGAGGGCGGATTCGACGCCGGACAAGCCGATTCTGGGACGCAGCGCGCAAGCGCTCTCGGCCTGGCTGGAGGCCGCGGGGATTTCTGAGGGGGCGATCTTTCGACGACTTTGGAAGGATCGCGTCGGCCCTGCCCTGTTGCCAGGCTCGGTGGCCACGATCGTCAAACGACGGGCGGCCTTGGCGGGGCTGACGGGGGATTTTGGGGCGCACAGCCTGCGGTCGGGCTTCGTGACCGAGGCCGGCAAGCAAGGCGTGCCGCTGCCGGCGGTGATGGCCATGACGGAGCATCGTTCGGTAGCGAGCGTGATCGGGTACTTTCAAGCGGGCTCAGCCGAAGACAATCCTGCTGCCCGACTTCTGAAATAGTCGGGACGAGAGCTGAGTGGGCCTGATCAACGAGGAAGCCTCACGTTTGGATGATGTCTTGGCGCGAGCCGTCGTCATTGGTGAAACTTTCGCCGGGAACGCGACTAGGATCTCCAATGCCATGTCTGTCTCCGTAGCTAAGATTCGACCGCCGGCAGCGTTGGGCGCAAACGCGCCAGCGCGACCGGGCCCACGCATTGCAACAGAGCAGCCTCGTCCAACCGATTGACCGCATCGACATCACATGCGCCAACCTGGGCCAACGCCAAAATCTGTCCACGCGTGAGCGCGACCGGCAAGCGAGTCAGAGACAGAAGCTCGCCCGGCAAACCGAATTCCAGACGGTTGAGGATCTCGTCGAGCCCAAGCAGAAAGTCGGGCTGGTCGATCAACAATGTGGCTATGATTCGGTGCGCCGAACGCATGTGGTAGCGCGTGGCATCGGCTATGCCCACGATGTTGCCGTACTCAATACGCCCTTGGTAAGGCGTGGTCGAATAGCGCTTCTCGATATCCTCGATCGCGACGCCTTCGATCCAGTCATACAACACGGCGGCGCGCTTGCAACGCGCCCACAGGTCGGTGCTTTCGCGGCAAAAACGCTGCAAGGCGCGAACGCGCGCTTGCCCGAAGCGTTGGTTTGCTTCTGCTACGCGTTTGCCCTCGCTCTGGCCGCGTCTCATCATCGGAGTGTAGATGTCGTCCATTTCATCGAGCACCTGCAGGAGAGCCAGTAGGTGGAAGGGTGGCGTCGTCTCCAAATCCACCTGCTGCAACAATTCGACCAGCCGTAGGCTCGACTCCAGCGATAAGGACGACGCGCCACAGGCGCGACCGAGCAACGTCAGATGCACCAATTCCCCTTCGCGTTCGGCGAGGCCCGTCGCAAGTAAGCGCGTGACCAAGTGGGCGATTTCCTGTCCGACCTGCGAAATCCATTGCGGATTGGCGCGCGAGGCCGAATAACCGCCAAAGGTATTGAGTAGCAGCCCTGGAATCTCGTCTTCGCGCACGCCGCGCACCTGGCTGAGTAAGCGCAAGGCCCACGTCGGTAGGTCTCGGGCCTGGAACGAGGAGCGCACCTCTGCCGGCTGCCCCATTACGTAGCGCTGGAATAGCTGAGCGCGCTCGATCGGCGTCTCGGCCAGGAGAATGGATTTGCCGATCTCGTTGAAGCCCACACGGCCAGCGCGGCCGGCCATGTTCTTGTACTCGGCGACGGTGAAAGGGCGAACCGTGTCGCCGAAGAACTCGTGCTCGACCAGCATCACCGTCGACGCGGGGGTGTTGATGCCGGCGGCCAGTGTTGTGGTCGACACCAGGGCGTGGATCTCCCCAGCGCGATCACGATAACCCCGCTCTACCGCTTCGCGCTCGGGACGCAGTAGGTTGGTGTTGTGGAACGCCGTACCACCGCGCAAGCACACCCGCAGGTCGTGCGAAGCGCCAGCCAAGTCATGGGTGGGCAACGCATCGACCACGGCCATAGCAGGCGGCAATCCCAATTCGTTGGCCAGATATCGGGCACAACCTTGCGTCGGACCGCGCGCATTACGAAAGATCAGCAGCTTCTCCCCCTCTCCCACCAGCTTCTTCGCCAGCGGTACGATCACATCCTGAGAGCCGGGTTTGTCGCCGCGCACTTGAATGCTGTGCGGCGGCAGCAGGGCTTCGATCTTGGTGGTGCCGTCGGTATCAAGGAACTGGAATTGGCCTTGGCGATCGAGCACACCTTCGATCAACGGCACCGGCCGCTCGCGCGTCAGCAGCACCGGCATACGCAGCCAATGATCAAACCCATTGAGTTGTCCCAGTACCGCCGACAGCACCAGGAGTTGGGGTTCGATGCCGTGCTCGCGAGCCCGCAGGAGCAGCGAGAAGATCAGCTCCACGGTGATGCCGCGCTGCGGGTCAGTGATGAACTGGCCTTCGTCGACCACCACGACACCCAGTTGGTGCAGTAGGCGGGGCGAGCCCAATGCCATGCTCAAGAACATCTCGTAGGTGAAAAAGGCCAAGTCGTAGCGCCCGGCGAGCACCGGACCGACGCCGTCGGTGGCATCGCCGCTGCAGCACACGACGCGCAGGCCCGTCGCGGCGTAACGTGCGGAGAATTCTTCGAACTTTTCATTGACTAGGGCGCGGTACGGCAGCAGAAAAACGGCCTTCTGTCCAGCGGTGACGGCGCGGATGGCCGCCAACTCGCCAATTAGTGTCTTGCCGGAACTGGTCGGTGCCACCACCAGCAACGGCCGCCCGGCGAGCACCCCGAATTCATTCACCGCACGCAGCTGCAGCGGATTCAGTCCATCGGGGAAATCAGCCGTCCATTGCGTGACCACGTCGGTTGGGAGGCCATGATCAGCCAGCTCGGAAAAACTACCGGAGAGCTTTTGGATCGCCTGGGAGGGGAACGCGGCGGCGAAGTTGTCGCCCCGCACCAAGCGCGGAAAGACCAAGCCTCCTTGGACCGAGCCAAGGAACGTGGGCGTCTGCATCAGGTTTAGACGCTCAGCTTCTAGCCGCGTCAGGCGAATGACTTCGCCACCCAACTCTGGGAAGCTCACTAGCGACTCGGCACTGTTGGTCCAGGCTTGGATCAGCGCATAGGTCAGCAGCCCATGCCCGGTGCCCGGCTGCTCCCAAGCTTCTTCGCTCGGTGCGCAAGCCGAGAACAAGATGCGCCCTTCGCCGAAGATTCCGGTCAGGGCGAAGGCACTGCGCGGATGCGCGTCCATCTCGAGGACGCGGGCCGGTGCTTGGCCGCTAAAGCAGCAATCGAGGATGCACAGTACCGCGCGGGCTTCAGTCGCCTTAAAGGCATCCGCCAGACTCACCATCGCCATGGCGGTTCCTGGCAGATCAGCAGGATCGGTATCGTAGGCAACGAGTCGGCCATCGGGCGAACCGTGACCGGCGAAGGAAATCACCACGATGTCATCTGAGCTAGCGCCTTCCAAGGCACCGAGAATCGATCGTGTAATTTCGTCGTGGGTGGCGGACTTATCGAGCAACAGTCGCGGCGCCAGGCCTTCGATCGTGTCCGAGAACAAAGCCCACAGGGCGGTCGCGTCCCGTCGCGCGCCCCCCAACTCACCGATGTGGGGATGCAGGTGCTTGCTGACTCCCACGAACACTGCCTTGATCGCCACCGCGCCTCCGAAGCCTGTGGAGCCTGTGGAGCCAACCTTGCGCAAATGGCGCCGGCCGGCGGTGCTTACAAGCCCAGCAGCCGCATGATCAGTTGCTTCTTCATCTCGTAGGCGTCCTCGATGAAGTGCTTATGGTCGCGGGACTGCGTGTAATCAATGCGGTTTTCCTGCTCGCGCAGGAACTCACTCATCCAACTGTCGTTGTCGTTACGCTGTTCGTCCAAGGTACGAAGCTGCGCCAAATGCCTGTCCAGTTCCAATGCGGGCTGGCTGGAGTGGCCGGATTCGATGCGGCGATTGATGACCCCTTGCAGTTCCACATGCCCTGCTTCCGTGGAGGTGGTTCCCGCCCTAACGTAGATGGCGCCTCTACGAAGACCCTCGGCCTCTTTAAGCGCCAGAAACGGGAGTTGCTTGGGGTCATCTTCGACCAGCAGCACCTGGAAGGACTTGCCCACCAACCCTTCGTACTCCGCCGCGGCGAAGGTGAAATCCAGGATTTGATATTCCAAAGTCTTGGGAAGGTACGCACTCAAGGGTAGGATCAGTTGTGCTTTGTCCTTGATGACGGGCATGCCGTTGGCAATCAGCGAGCCATCGAGTTGCTGGGTTACGCCTACTACCAGTGCGCCGCCGCCGGAATTGGCCAAAGCGAGCACATGGCGGGCAACCTTGGGGAGCGCTGGCCAATCGGCCTTGAAGTCCAGGTAGTCGGTCTCGCCAATATTTCGGCGTAGCAGCTCGCGCAGCGCCTCGCGCGTGGGCTCGGCGAAGAAGCGCGTAAATGTTTCGTGCTGCTCTTTCAGGATGGCCATCGACTACGGATTTCGCTCGAACAGGTTCTGGATTGTTGGCAAGTACTTGCGCACCTGATCGCGATCGCTTTGCTTCTCTGTGTCGGTCAGGCGCTCGTACGGCGTTTGGATCTGGCGCTCCCACCGAGCCACCAGTGACGCCGGCAGGATCAATGAACCATCAGGCTGTCTCGTGCCTTGAGAGTGCAGATAGACCTGCCACGTCGACCACCTCTCGTGCTCGATGGCCGCCAGATCATCAAGGATCGATTCGAGGGCCTTTTCGACCGCATCCGGGCTTGGCATCAGATGCGCCCCTTTTCGGCCAGGCGCCGGTAGTGTTCACCCAAGGCGGTAAGGCGAACCGTTTTCGAGCCCATGGCGGCATGCCACATGTGCTCGGCATCGGGCACCACCAGTCCGTTGCTCTTGTACTTTTGCAATATCGCGAACTTCGCGGTGTTGACCGGATCCGGCGGACATACCTCGAGAACCGGTTGCGGATGGGTGCTTGGCCGCTCCGGTTCAAACGACGGATCCAACTGGAACTGATGCCCGGGGGTCGGAAAGAACTCGGAAATCCGCCGCAACTCTCCGATCTCGATGGGGGGCTGGACGCGTCGCAGCGAGACAAAACTTTGGACGTTGGTCTTAAATACTGGACGCTGGCCCCACCCGCCCATGGATTGATCGACGTGGGCGTAGACACCACCGGGGGTAATATCGCCCACCAAATTTGAGGCAGCACCTCCCAAGGCATCCACCAGCAAGGTGGTAAAGACGCCGGCGTCGTTTTCCTCGGTGGCGTATTGCTCAGCGGTCGATGCGGTCAAGATCGTAACGCCCTCTTCGATCTCCGCGGCAGACTGCTGGAGCGCGCTGCCGCCCGCGACGCCGCTATGGCAGCTGTCCAGGATGATGACGCGATTGGTGAACTTGCTCTTGTTCGCCAGGGTGACGATCTCCGCAAGTGGGATCCCGTCGTTTCCATCCCGACTGTCGGATGCGCAGATATAGCCTCCCGTCGGCTCGATGTGGCCGTGTCCTGCGAAGTACAGGAGGGCAACCTCGCCTTTGCCCTCAAACAGCTCGACGATGGCGGCGCGGAGTTCACGTCGGTTGACCGGATCCGTCGGGCCCGTGGCAGTCAAATGCTCGACGTGGAAGTTGAAGGACGCGTCGGCATGCTTATCGAGCATCGCTTTGACAGCGAACGAATCGTTGACGCACCCGAACAACGAACCGCCGCCCTCGTAGAAATCCACTCCGACCACCAATGCTCTACGCATTTCTATTTCCTTAAAGCGAGTCGATCCAGTTGGTGATGTTGTCCCATGTCCAGACCATCGTATTGACGCCATCGACGTTGGTGCGGTCGTCCTTGTAGGCCCAGATGCCGCGCACGGGAATCTTCTCCTCCTTCGCGCACTTGATCTCCCACTTCTGACCGGAGGAGGTCAGCGAGTTCTTGGTGATGATCGCCAGCACGCCATCGGAGCGCAGGATGCGGGTGCGCACCCGCTTCTTCCACTCCTCGTCGTAGGCCTCCTTGACCGACAGGTCGATGTACTCGAAGGGACACTTGGTATTGAGCGACTGACCCTTGATCATGTCGCGAATCGATTCATCCTCGATGGCGAAGGCGACGAAGATGATTTTTTTGTCTGCCATGTGACTTAACTCCGATGGTGGGGCTACTGGCCGATCTGACTGCGCAGCGAACGATAGAAATCCTGTGTCGCGCTCTTGCGCGCGGTCGAAGCGGTGACCGTGCGCTCCAGCAAGACGCGATTGCTGTCAGCGCTTTTTGAGGAGCGAGCGTAGGCGTCCAGGTGCTGTTCGTTCCGGAGCACCGGCCAGCGCTTGAGGAAATCAGGAAGGGTCGCCGCGCCGCCGTAGGTGGCGAGCGGGTACTCCTTTTCGGAAGCCACCCCGATTTCCCACGGCACCCACCAAGAGTCCTTGGTCAGCGGGGGGATCACGGCGAGCAGCTGCGTGCACGAGGCCAGCCTTTCGCGCACGTATTGCGCCAGCTCCTCTCCGTTCCTGCCGATCGTCGGATCAAGCACGTCGAGGTAGGTATCGACGTTGTGGACGTTACGCAGCCGGTCCGAGATCAACTTGGCCTGCCCAGCGTCTTCGAGTTTGTGCGAGATGAAGACCTTGATCGCCACGGTCGCCCCCCTATTTCTTGCGACGGTTGTAGGGCGACTGGTTCGTCGGTTTGAGCGAGATGCCTTCGGCTGCCGCTTTGCCGCGCACCGAAGCTTCGGTGCGGCCGAGCTTGAGAGCGGCGACGCGGGTTGGAGTGTTCTGCTGGGCCAAGGTCTCGAGCTTGCGGGTGTCACTAGGCGACCACGCGTTGCCGTGGTTGCTGGGCTGCTTTGCCATAGACTGCATCCTTTCTGATGGGAATTCAGATCAACAGGGCCTGCCCCGAGCGATCCGACGGGTGGTGACGACCGGCAGGGCTTTCGCGCCGGGCGTCGCCAGGTTTTGTGGCGCGTATTTCATGGCGGCCAAGCCAGCCCGGTCCAAGGCTGCTTGGTGCAGGCACTGGCCATCGCCCTGTCCCGCGCCCACCTCACGAACCATCGCCCGGTACAGCAGGGACATCGAGTCGTTGAGGGTGGAGTTGAAACAGGGCCGGTAGTGCGCGAGGTAGGCCGAATTGAATTGAAGGCCGCTCTGCTCGGCCTTTTCGACCACCCAGTGCAGGGCCTCGTTCGCCAGTCCGTCGGGGCTGTAGCTGCCACCGACATTGGAGTGCACGCCCGGGAACCACGCCTGCTCGAGCACGCCCGTCCACCCGGGCGGGCGCACGAACAGGCTCGGCGCAAAGGGCTTGCGCCGCTCGTCGATGGCCAGCGCGTGGTAGGCGTGGCGGATCTGCGGGTGCAGCCCGATGTCGTGGTACTTGTACTTACCCCGGTGCAGCAGGTTGCCCAGGGCCCCAGGCACGCCCAAGGCGCCCACAGTGTCCCAGACGCCGATGAATTCGATCGGCGGCATCGGCCGGGCGCCATGGGTCCGCTTGAAGGCGGCATTCCACGCGTCCGAGCCGAACTGCGTGCTCGACTCGTAGAGCGCGTACATGGGACGGGTGTAGAACTCGTCGTCTTTTTCCAGCAGTCCGACCTGGGCCATGAAGCCGACGAGCGTGCGCACGGTAAACGCGCCGCGGCTGAACCCGAACAGGTAAATCTGGTCGCCGGGCTCGTAGTTGTAGACCAGGAAGCGATACAGGTCGCGGACGTTGAGCTCCATGCCGTTACCGAAGGCTCCCCCCGTCCACTGGTCGGTCTTGCCCAGCGTGCCGACGCCCTTGTGGTAATAGACGACCTGGTCGACCCCATCGCTGGCCCGTGGCTTCACAGCCCGCGCGACCTTTAGGACGTTGGTCGGCTGCGGGCGGCCAGTCTCCTTTGAGACTTCCTCGCTTTCGTTCCAAGTGCCATCTGCACACAACACGATCCGCTTCACGCGAGCTCCTAGTCCTGTAGCGACACGCGCAAGGTGCCGTCCTCTTCCGTTGGGTACTCAGGGATGTAGCCGTACTCGCCCTGAAGCGTGTCGTTCTTCCACACCTTCGTGAAGTCCGAGTCGTAATTGAAGTACAGGGTCTTTTCGTCGCCACCGAACTTGAGCACCCTCGCGATCGCTTCGGCGGTGGGGTGCTTGAAGTACGAGCCGTTGGTCGAGATCAGGTAGCGTGGGCACTCGATCAGCTCGAGCAGCTCTTGGGAAACGTTGCCAGAGCTGCCGTGGTGCGCAAGCTTGAAGGCGTCCAGCCGCAGGCGATCGCCATCGGTGACCAGGGCCTGGAGCGAGGGCACGATGCGGTCGATGTGGGCATCTGCGCCCAGCAAAACGCGGATGCCGCCGTATTCGGCCAGCAGCGCGATCGAGCTTCCGTTGGGCCGGGTCGTGTCCGGCTTTAGTGGCTTGGCGATCAGCTTTTCGACATCCGGCAGGCCGCCGAACGTTTCCAGGCCCTCCACTTCGCTGCGACGCGCTTCGATTCCAGGAAGCAATCCAGCTTCCTTGCACTCTTTTTCCCACTGCGGAAGAAGCTTGGCGAGTTTCTCCGTATCAGGCGAAAGCAAGGTCAACGTCAGCCCGCCCGCCAACTCGATTTGCGGCAACTCGCCCTCGTCCGGGATCTTTATCGGACCGCCGTTGAAGGACGCGTTCCAGCGCTCCTTGCGGAGGAGCAGTGCGGTTGTCAGTTTCTCACCCTGCAGGGCACCGAACGTCTCAAGCTCCTCCCCCTTCAAGTGGTCGTAGCCATTGAACCAGACCTCCTTGAACGTCAATTCGAGGTCCGGATCTTCAAGCAGCGCCAACGCGCCTTCGATATGGTCGCGATCGATGTGGGTGATCACGAACAATTCAAACTCGCGCTGGCCTTCCGGCAGTTTCACCAGCCGGTCTTTGATGTCTCGGTAGGTGCCGAGGCGGCCTCCGTCAATGAGTATCTGGCGCGGCGAATCTGCGTCGCCGTAGCGGATCCACAGGCAATCGCCCTCCCGGGCTGGCAGCATTTCAATGTCGAACATGTCAGCGCTTCCCCAGGCGAAGAATGGTGAATGCACTTTGCGGGTGCAGGCGGGACGCAAGCCGGCGCACTGCCGTCGCCATCTCCTGCGCTTCCGCATCTTCGGCCGCCGTGCGCTCGAGCCCATCGAGCAGCCAGCGCACCCCCATGCCGTAGAAGGGCAGCCCGCGCCGGTAGGCTTCCTTGAACGCTTCGGCTGCTGCACGCACGTCGTCGGCACTCTTGCGCAAACGCAGGCGCATCGTGCCGTACTGAATGGCGCCGTCGGGCACATGTGCAAAGCGCCCCATCAGGTTCTCAATCCAGTGGTGCCACGGTTGGCGCGAAGCATCGACCGCGCTTCCCACCAGCGCATAGCCGCCGGCCGCTGCCGCCAAGGGGTTTTCGTTCTTTTCAAACAGCATGACGTTGCTTACTTCGGCCAGGCGGTTCACGGCGGAAAGAGCGCCGGTCGACAGGAAACCCAACAATACCGCCAGCTGCTGATCGCGCACGACGACCGAGCTTGCGAATTCGTGTTCGTAGCGCGGAACCTGCACGCCTACTTCCACCACCGCGTCGCGACCAGATCGAGTCTCGACCCAAGGTGTGGGCAGGCAGATCAGCTCCACGCCCATCCGGCGGCGCACCGCAGCGAAGCCTCGGTTGACGAAGCCGCGCTCGGGGTGTTCGTTGGGAATCGGAAACACGGCGCCGACGTCGTCGCTCACCGACGGGTTGATCGCACGATCGCTCGCGCCCGCTTGCAACCCGGCTAGGATGTTGTCGGTCGAGCCCTTCAGTGCCGGCAGGGTCTGCCACGGCAGCCGCCGCAAGAACTCTCGCTCATTGCTGACCGCCGCCCGGCCGAGCCAGTGAATGGCGCTGCCGGGATTGACCTGGGCTGGCTCTTCCGGTGGCCAGGTCGCCGGCACGATGTCAGTCTCGGCGGCGAGCACCAGGCCATCGGCGACGCGCAGGCCGATGCTTTCCATCAAATCGCGGGTAAGCCGAAGGTAGCCTGTATCACCGCGGGGGAGACTGTAAGCCTCGGGCATACCGCGCAAGCGCGGGCGCGATTTCGATGCAGGAGGTGCCGACCCGGACCCCTCTCTGGCCTCGGCCTCGTGAGCTTCTCGCGGCGCAGATCGTGAATGCAGGCTCCGGTTTCGCGATGGCGTATTGCCGGCCAAGTGCTGCCAGCTCAACCACTCGTGCGGTGACGCCTCGGCCATCAGCACCAAGTCCTGATCGACGCCTTCTCGTACGCGCACCGAATCGGAAAGCAACTCACCGGTAGGCAAGCGCACTTCCACTGCGTAGGCGCCCGAGTCCAGGTCGATCGACAGGCTATCTCCTTCGTGCGTAGAGATCGGTACGAGTTCGTGCCGCAGGGAGGACGGCACGGAGCGACCGCGGTCGTCCATGCGAGTGATACGGGCAAATACCAGCGGCGGAGGCCCGTCGGCAAGCTGGAGGTACTTGTTGATGCGCATACGAACGACGCTCATGCGGGAACCACCTTCAGTCGTCGGCGCACGAAGGGCGGTCGCACGATTTCGGTCTTGACAACTTGCGCATATTGTGGCGAGACAAAGTCCGCCTGAAATCGATAGCTGCCGACCGGTACGCGGAAATTCCAAGGCTTCGGATCGGCCTTGCGCTGCAGGTTGACGCCGTTGCCGTCGGTGCAATGCCAGGTCGCCTCGTCATGCGCCTGTTGCGGATCGACGGTCAGGCTCACCGGCACCACGGGGCGTTCGAGGGTGTTGAGCGGCAAATCCTGCATTCCATCGGTGATGGTTTGCTGGCCCACGTCCCAGCCCTTTTCCTCTATGATTTCCTTGACTAGGTATTCCATCGCCGCGTGCAGGCGATTGGTCTTGACGATCCAGTCGCCGCCATCTTCGTCGCCCGCCCCCGCCCCGTTGAGCGCCTCGAGCAAGGCGCCAGTGAACAGGCTCGGCTTGCCCGGCTGCCCGTGCGAGGATTCGCCAGGAAGCGTGGACATGAACTTGGGTCCCAGACGAACGCGACCATCCGGATTGGGCTGCGCGCCCGTCTGCAGAACAGGGTCGCCGGCGTGATCGAAGCGGCGCAACAAGGTTGACGGCAAACGGCAGGCATCGATGAAGTAGCACTGGTGGCGTGCAAGACAATCTTCCATGCCCATGTGGAAACGGCGAAGATCCAGCGCGCCTTCCATGGGCGCAAGAGGAACCGACCCGAAGTCCGACATCAGCAGCGCCGTCAGCGCTCCCTCGGACACACCGTGGCCACAGAAATAGAACAGCATCAGGTCATCGGGATTGTGGTTGCCGAGCTCGTACCAGTCGCGAATCGCTTGCTTGACCGTCGTCATGTCCGCCGGTTGCGGGTTCGCAACGACCGGCGCACTGTCGACATCGTATTCGAACGTCGCTGACTGCTTTTCGGACAGCAGCAACTGCACAGTGGCAAGCGGTCGCGCGTCGGACTGGTAGTTCTTGATCAGCCACTGCGCGAACTCGCGCGCTGAGACGGGCGGAGACTCCAGCTGCTTGAGTCCTTCGGGCCTTTGCATCTGCGGCCCACCACCGCCCGGCAGCGATGGATAGTGGCCCACGCCAATGATCAACGCGCGCGTAGCAGCGCCTGGTACTCGGCGAAAAAACACGGTCTGCGGCATTCGATCCTCGATCAACAACTCTAGGCAAGTTGTGGTTACCCAGACTATGTTCGTCCCATCGCACCCATCAAGAGCCCGAGGCTTCATTGCATGTTCGCAGACCCGGAAGTCGTGGCAGAGATCTTCACGGTGGGTACACGATCGACTATTTCGGATCGATTGTGCTCCCAGCTTCCCCAGACGTCTGTAAGGTATTTCCTACGTAACCGCGCACTTCACGTTACTAGTCCCTAGCGATCGCCGCCTCGCATCTGAAGCTGAAGACCTCATACCCCCGATAACACAGGCTAGTCGCTGACCCAGATACCCCGAGTTTGACCCTAACCCTCCTTGCTCCCTTTCTAACCGCCCGCTCCACGCCCACTCCCGACCAAGACAAATCTCAGTTCTCAAGACTGGGCCGTATAGAATCAGGCAAAGGGAAATTGCCAAGGATCGCGATGAATTCGGCCAATCGGGCAGGACCAGACGATATCCCCCCACTGTTTGATCGCCTGCCATTGGAACTTTTCCGTCCGTTGGCTGCCAGCAATGGGCGTCGCTACTGGATCATGCTGTGCCGCCTGATCGGCGAGATGTGGGGCGATGGCGGCCGCTCGCCAGGCGAGGAAACACCAAAATCGGTGGTTGTGCGCAAGATCGAAACCCAATTGGCCGCTGACGACCCGTGGGACGAAGAACTCGAAACGCCCATCACCATCCGCGCGCATGAAATTGTCCGCATTCTGATCGAATCCGGTTGGCTAAGTCAGCGCCGCCGGGGCGTGGCCGAGATGGTTACCGTGCGCCCGGTCATCGCCCAGTTCCATACCGTGTTGTGCGACTTCGCGCAGCACGAGCCCGAATTCCTCGGCAGTAAGGTGCGTTCGATCTTCCTGAATCTGCGCGCAGTGGTCAGCGGCGAGGCCAGTGGCGACCAGTATGCCGAGGCGGCCAAGCAGACCAAGCAGTGCATGGCCTACATCGCCAATACCGGTTGCCGGGTGCAGGATCTGATGGATGCGCTGATGAAGCTCGCATCGCCAGGCGAGTTCGTGCGCGGCTTCTTCGAGGAATACGTCGAAAAGATTTTCATTGCCGATTACAGCGAGCTGCGCACCAAGGATCACCCGCTGCAGCACCGTTCGCAGATCGTGGCCATGACCTTGCAGCTCCAACATGACGCGCAGCAGCACGAGGCCTTGCTCGCCTGGTACCAGGAGAAGAAAGCCGGCGGCGACCGCATCCGCGCCGAGTATCTGTACGAGCGCGACACCCGCCTGCTGATGCGCCTGAAGGACGTGGACGAACAGCTGCAGCGGCTGGATGAGGAGATCCGCGATGCCAACCAGCGCGCCATTGCCTTCATCGAATACAAGATGCGTGCGCCCAAGCAACTGGACAAGCTGCTTGCGCGCGCCATGCAGGCCACCAACCAGCTCGATG
>Ga0182007_10000828_pt1 | contig 17203 bp, 13 predicted proteins | sample Sormic07211113_1_FD_123023 | JGI IMG/M metagenome (GOLD analysis project Ga0182007, IMG submission 123023) | Rhizosphere microbial communities from Sorghum bicolor, Mead, Nebraska, USA - 072115-113_1 MetaG | ecosystem: Host-associated > Plants > Roots > Rhizosphere | place: USA: Nebraska... | reverse complement strand
CAAAAATGGATCGCCTTGTTTGGCCAGGGCCTGGAAGCTTTTGCAGAATGGAGAAGGTTAGATTACCCTCAGTTGAGTCCCGCAGTTGCAGGCGCCCTGAACGGTGAGCTGCCAAAGCGGTTTATTTACCCCGGCACGGAGCAGTCGCTCAATCCAGAAGGTTACCAGGCAGCTGTGGCAAACCAGGGCCCGGATTTGCTGACTACGAAATTGTGGTTTGATGTTAATTAAGGAGGAATAACAGGAAACAAGATTTTAATAATATTGCAGGAGGTTAGTTCCATAAAACCCTCGTGTGTGGTTTCTGATTATGGTAAGATTTGAATTGCCTGTTATTCAGGAAGGTGATTTAACCTTTAGCTTCTTTTACGTATTTAATATATCGATAACAGGTCGCTATGGGCATCTGTAGTCTATTAGCGATCTCAGAGATCGCATATTTTCCTGTATCATGTAGATCAAGCGCGGTCAATGCCAATTGCAGATTTTCAGGAGATAAGCCTTTTGGTCTCCCTTCTTTTTTTCCTCTTGCTCTGGCAGCATCAAGCTCCGCTTTAGTACGTTCACGTATAATCTCTCTTTCAAATTCGGCTAATGATGCAAAAATATTAAAAGTAAAACTACCGGTAGCTGTAGTGGTATCAATGTGGTCATGCAAGCTGATAAAATTCACTTCCTTCTCATTGAAAAGTGCAACCAGGTCAACCAAGTCTCTTAGAGAACGGCCAAGGCGGTCCAATTTCCAAACATCAACCTTATCACCTTTTTTAATATTCTTTAGAAGTTTTTTAAGTTCCGGTCTGTCTGTATCGTTGAGGAAATCAGTATAAGAGACTAAAAAAAGAAAAAGAATACGATATAATTCTTCATAAAATAGATTTTCAGCGCCTTTACAGCACAAACTAAATGGTTTTTTACCGTATTTCTTGAAATTTGCAGGCGTTCCCCAATTTCGTCATAGGATAAGCCTTCATTTTTATTAAGTATAAAAACGAGTCGCTGCTGTTTAGGTAGGGTTTCAATAGCTAGTTTCGTAAACCTGTTTAGATCTGCAGTATTGATGAATTCTTCCGTGTCATTTGAAATTTCATCTTGGAATTGTCGGGAGTACACCTTCCATCTAACATCCGCCATCTCTCGACGAAAATGATCAAGGGCTAGTCTTTTGGCTATTATGTATACATAGGGGTACAATGACTGTGTTTCCTCCAGCTTACCTCTATTGGTCCATAAACAAACGAATGTTTCCTGAAGCAGGTCCTCACTTTGTTCATGGTCCTTAACAAGGCTGTATAATAAATGGAAAATATGCTTATACAATTGATCGTAGATCGCACGGAAAGCGGTCTCATCTCCGCCCTTAAGCCGTGAAATTAACTTAGAATCTACATTTATTTTTACATACATGATTAAAGACTAACCGCTAGGTTCAAACAGGATTTACATTGGCTTTAAAAACTAAGATAAACAAAATGCTTAATTACAACAAATGAAATATCGAATCTAAAAAAGAAAGTGGCGTCAGCACCTGGATATACTTGGATACATCTTCATCAGTGTCGCACAAGCAATTATAAAGAATACAATAACATAAATCCTGGTTATTAGAATGCCACTAGATAAGCGTTTGAGTAGTTATCTGGATACCTTCTGCCATTTGCTTCTTTTGTTCGCTATGGTTTAGTACCCTTACCTACGGGTTTTCTTATTGAGAAATACAATGAGAAAATATTATGGTTGCGGCATTTACTTTTTCCGATCTGGGTTCTGTTTCGCTCACTTTTACAAAAATCATCTTAATGCTATTATATCGTTGTTGTCATAGGGGTTGGTTAAGCTATGTCGCAATTGTTATCAACCGTTACCGAGTCTTATGGAGAAAGAAGACTCTCGGATAATTCTGTATTGGCGCAATTGATCTTTGGCTCGGGCTCTTTCATAAGTCCGCTGGCTTGTACGATTTCTTGATGGAGAGTGGCCGAATGGCGATTCAATAAAGAAAGGGAACGCCGCACATAACACGCTCGGTGAGTAAAAATACAAGGCATAAGACCTAATTTGAACTACCGCGCCCACTGGCCTTTACATCGTCGTTGCTGATGCCACGCTTGTTCTTTTTGATGGATTTTTTTAAGCTTTCCAAAACGCCAGTTTAAACTTAAATTAAAACGTCTTTTAAGGCAATTTAATATATGTACATACTTTAAAGTTAATTGTTATTTTATCTGCTCTAATTGCCCTTTACTTATTCAGTGAATTCCTTCTTTGCTAAAACAAAATTAAACATAAGAGGTATTTCAGGGCAAGGCACTCTTCATAATTTTGATATGAAGTAAAACGAGGGGTTATAGGACTCTAAAAAAGTAAAAAGCTTAATTATAGAGATGTAATAGAATTTTTTCCATATGGAAAAAATGAATAGCGATCAGTTTGTCTCATAATATGCAAACATTCAGTAAGCCGTTTCCTTAAAGCAAAGGCCGGCTGCGCCATAAATGGCACAGTGTTCAAGCTTGGATAAACGGATATTAAAACTGTCCAATGATTTAGGATAAGCAAAAGTTCGGACCTGCTCCCACATGGTTTGTTCATAATACTTGTAAGCAAGACTCACAGACCCTCCCAATATTACCGGCTGGGGATCATGAGTGTATAAAATCATTTTTATAGCATTGCCTAAGTGCTTTCCAAATTCAGCAAACACCTCTATCGCTCCTTTTCCTTGCATTTCGGCCTGCTTAAATACCTTTTCACCAGTGGTATGATGGAAATCCCTGAAAAATTTCCTGCTTGCATAATATTCATAGTTTTGATCCAAATAATCTATTATACCAAACTCACCTGCGCCGCAGTTTAAGCCTTCATATAACTGGTCATTAATAATGATACCCGCCCCCAGGCCGGTGCCTATGGATAAACAAACCATCGTGCTTACTCCTTTCCCCCAACCGAAATATTTCTCACCCAGGGCGAAGCAATTGGCATCGTTATTTATAAAAACTGGAACTTCATAGCGTGCTTCCATGATCTCTTTTAGAGGCACTTCTTTCTAGGAAGGGATATTCTGTACATCATAAACGATACCTTTTTCTACGTTTACAACGCTTGGCACACCAATTCCAATGAACTTGATAGGTGCTGCATTCATCAACTGATCCGTTAGCTCGAACAAGCTATGGAGAACCACGCCTTCTGACGCGCTCGCTACAACTTTCGAGGATATAAGGTGACTAATCTTTTCCCCATGGAGAATCCTCCCCGCATGTGCGTTCCTCCAAGATCAATACCTGCTACATGGTGGTTATTCATAATTGAACTGTCTATTATTGATTAATCTTTAATTTGCGAGATTGTTGGATGGTCTTGTTTTTTACAAGCGGATTAGCCCAAAAACCAATACTCAAAATGTACGTTAGCGTAACGTATAAAAACAACATACCCGACTGCAGTTCCCAATGGTCGCCTATCCAACCTACAATAAGCGGGATAACTGCCCCGCCGGCGACACCGGTTACTAAAATACCTGAAAACACACCATGCTGATCTTTTAAAGAGTTTAAGGCAAGCGAAAAAATAACCGGATACATAACTGATGCAAAAAAACCAACCAACGGAAAAGCTATCAATGCTATACTGCCCGTAGAAAATAAACCCGCACTTAGGGATATGATCGCTAAAAGTGTGAAGCTTACAAGTAGCACACGACTATCTAGTACTTTAAGCAGTAACAAGCCGATCACGCCGCCTGCGGTCATCAGTCCCCAAAAGTAGGCGATGATCCTGGCACCCTCGGTTTGCGGGTCATATCCGTGGTATGTAAATAAAAATTGCGATACCCAGTTTGCAATACCCTGCTCTGTACCTACATAACAGAATACACCCAAAAAATAAGCGATGACAACAGGTCTTTTCAGCAGTCGAAGATGCGCGCTCAGATCACCTGATTTTTCATCACCTTTCAGCTCTATTTTCGGAAACTTAAATAACAAGACAATCCCAATCATCAACACACTAAGGATGGCAAATAAAAAATAGATTGATATCCAAGGAAGCTCAGCAGGTACAATTGAAAATATACCTGAAACAAAAGGGTTGTTATCCTTGTCAGCGACGAGCTGAAGAGCCATGTATGAATAAACTAGCGGACTCATGAAAGAGGCCGAGCCAAAGATCAATTGCGCCAATACAGAATTAAACGCATAATGTTCTTCCCCGCCTGAAACACGCAGTAACGGGTTGATAACAACTTGCAACATAGCCATACCAGACCCTATTAAGAACAACGATATAATAGCACTAAAATAGTTCGGGAACAAAGTGAGTAAAACTGAGCCCAGAAGGGAAAAAGTAAATGCCGCAACCATAATTATTTTCTCATTGTATTTCTCAACAAGAATACCAGTAGGCAGAGATACTAGACCATAGGCGATAAAAAAAGCAAAGGGCAGCAGGGCTACGAGCGTAAGGCTTAACTTAAAACCTTTGATCATATCGGGAATAAGCGGCCCGATAATGTTGGTCATAAAGGAGATCACAAAGAATGTCAGCATCACCAGACTGATCATCAAATAATTTTTCTTTTTCATCCAGTTCTTGTTTTGTATTTGTATTTACAATTTAACGGTCTCTTATTGGTGAGGCTGCATCCTATGACTAACCAAGCGCTTACCTAGAAGCCTTGTCAATAACCATGGTTTTTGGATTCCAGTTAACTATTTTCTTTTCAAAATAGCTGGTATTGGAAAGCAGTGCAGGCGCTGCTGCCCTAAAGCCAAACGTGGTGTCTTCTACCACCTTGGTTTTATTTCTAATAGCATCAAAGAAATTAACAAAGTGGTCATAATTTTGGCTATACCCTTTTGGAGCGCTGTATTCTTCCTCCTGCGGACCCAATACCTCGAATCTTTCAGGATACTTGCTATTATATTCTTTTAAAAATTGCTCCTGCAAGGCTTTGGGAAATGTATTAATGGTATATCCAGGGGCTAATGACATTTTTTTCTTCTTGATACTTACTGTGTTGCCGGAAACTACCATTTGCCCTTCACTTCCTATAAATCTGAATTGCTGTCCGCCCCCTGAGCCGTCTGCGAAATTTACACGCAGGGTTAGTGTAAACTCCGGGTGTGCAGGCGTCTTGGGATAGTCATAGATACCAACCATAATGTCTGGAACGTCGCGACCGTCGTTCCAATAACGTAACCCTCCGCTGGTCAGGATTCTATTTGGACCATTAGAATCAAGTATAAAATGGATACCCGAAAACAGATGCACGAATAAGTCACCCGCTACGCCAGTCCCATAATCCCTGTAGTTACGCCAACGGAAAAACCGGATAGGGTCAAAATCCACCTTTGGGGCTTTGTCGCTAAGAAATCGATTCCAGTCTATCGTTTTCTCTGAAGCATCTGGTGGCAACGAATATTGCCATGCGCCTTGTGCAGACTGCCTGTCATAATAGGCTTCCACAAAATTTAGCTCACCAATAGCCCCTGCCTGGAAAAGCTCCCTGGCCTTTGCGTACACGATAGAACTAACCCTTTGGCTACCCACCTGCACCAGCTGTTTCGTTTCTCGCTCTGCCCGGATCATATCATGCCCCTGGTCAATTTTATGTACCACAGGTTTCTCGCAATACAGTGCCTTGCCCGCTTTTAATACTTCTATACCGATCTCCGAATGCAAATGATCAGGAACGGCCAGGATCACGGCGTCAATATCTTGCCTGGCTAATATTTCACGATAATCTCTGGTTGTAAAAATATCATTGCCATAAAGTTCTTTAGCCCTAATTAAACGGCCGTCATACAGATCAGCGACTGCCATCAATTTTACACCGGGAACAGTCATTGCCGTCATGGTATCAGAAGTTCCCTGAATACCGCCACCAATCAATGCAAACTGTATGTTGTCATTCGCAGCTATCTTCTTTTGATAGTCAATAATCTGACTTACTGGCTTGTTTTCACCTGCTAATAGCATAACAGGCGTAACACTTGCTGCTAGAGCAGTACCAGCAACTTTCTTAATAAAATTGCGCCGGGAATTTTCAGAATGTGTTTCCATTTGAATATGTCTTAATTTAGTTTAGAATATTGAATTTTACCGTTATAGTTCACGGACTCGGATATGTTTGAAATAGGCCTTTTTTCCATGGTCCTGCAGCGCAATGCGTCCTTTGCTAGCCATTCCGAAATCCGGATAGTCTTTCCACTTACCTTTTGCTACGCGTTCATTCCAATCCTCATTACCTATTTGATAATCCACGATCTTCTCACCGTTTAGCCAGTGTTCTACCTGCCCGCGGTTTACAACAATGGTACTGTTGTTCCATTCGCCCAACGGTTTGGCCTTTGTAAGTTTATTGGGTTTATACATACTATAACAGCTGCCCGTTTGCATCAAGGCGATCGTATCGCTCACACCCGCTTCATTCCGGCCGTCTTTACCGTCATCAAACATCTGGTATTCAGGACCGGTTTCCCAAGGTGCCGCGTATTTCTCAGATTCAGCCACCTGATACATAATACCGCTATTCCCGTCTTTTTCAATTTTCCAGTCCCAAGTCAGTTCAAAATTCTCAAACTCACTGTCGGTCACAATATCCCCGCCTGTATCATGTTCAGCTGCTCCTAGACATACCAGAGCACTGTCCACAACGATCCAGTTATCTATTCCTTTCTTTTTATTAAACCCATGCCAACCGCGGAGACTAATGCCGTCGAACAGATCTACCCATTCAGTTTCAGCTTTCATTGCCGCTGCAGTCACTTGGTTCTCAACATCAGCAGTTACAGCGTTATTTGCTGGTTGGTTCGTACAGGCCGCGCAGGCAACAACAACCATAGCCAAGCACGCATTTCTACAATAATTCATCTTCATATATTATTTATTTTTGACCTTTAACATCGGGAATAATCTTTTAATTTCTTCTTCACTAGGCCGGCTTCCATATTCAGCTATTTCAAAGGACTCAGCGTATTTGGTCTTTGCAGCTATATTTTTTCCATACCATTTTTCCAGACCCGCCCGTTGTTCTGGATTCATTATTTTGTTGTGATATCTGTCGTACAGGTCTGTTTCCCTTAGCCACTTCTTCCGTGCTGCTGGGTCGGATGCCGGCGGAACCATGCTGATGTCGCCCTGAAAGGCGATCCATGGGAGCCATTCATAAATCTGCGATGTATGTTCGTTAAGGCCGTTTATCTTTTGTTCAAAGGTTTCGTCGATGGCAATAACGATATCGTGGCTAAATGGGTTCGGCTTTTTAAAATTATCCTGCATGTATAAGAACACTGGATTTTTTTTTAATGCGGGCACGTCCGATACAATATTGGGCACAGCGACCATGTACGCAGCGTCCTCTACTAGTTTTCCCGCATTTCGGTGATCTGGATGATAATCGTTTGGTCTTAGCCCAATGACCACATCTGCATTCCATTTCCGAATTTCACGAATCACCTGCATTCTAACTTCTAGGTTGGGGATTAGCTCGCTATCATGGTTATTCAACACCACATACTCCGCAATGCCATACTGGATGGCCGCTTTTCTAGCTTCTTCTCGCCTTCGTTTGGCTAATGCACCACCACCTTCTGCAAAATGGCCTGCATCGCCGTTTGTTAATGACACATATTTCACCGCAACACCCATACGGGCCAGCAGCGCACCTGTCCCCCCCATCTTGCCATCCGCATCATCTGGATGAGCAAAAACAGCAATGACCCTTAGGCTATCATTTTGTTGGGCTAATGCCGGCAAGCAGCAGCTAAAAAACAACCCCGAAAGGACGTATAAAAAACTTATTTTTTTCATGTTATATAAATTATGTTAGTTAAGAGATTTGTTGGCCAACCCTGTCCATGAGCAGTTTGGTAGCGCGGATCCCCTCATCCTCACTGAGTACAGTTCCTGAATATTCGATACCAATATATCCTTTGAACACATCCGCTGCCTCATTTTTGATCATTCGAAGCATACGCACGTAATCAACGGTTGTTTCGTTTCCCTGTGCATCAAAATTTCGAGATTTAGCACTGAATCCTTTCGCATAAGGAGTCATTTCATGGACACCAAGATAACGGTCATATTGTCTGGTACAACTATTTCCAGATCGCTCAACGCAAAAATTATCAAAATCAGGTAATGTACCGCAGTACGGGTTGTTTACTTGTTTCATGACACCCACCAACCATTTTCCATCCGATGAAAAACCACCGTGGTTTTCAACTATTACACCAATACCCGCTTTAGCTCCGTACTCAGACAACCTTCCTAGGCCGTCAACGGAAGCTTGGGCCATTTCGTCTGCGTTGCCGCCACCCCGTAAGTTAACACGTATGGAATGACATCCTAAAAATTTAGCCGCGTCGATCCATTTGTAATGGCTCTCTACTGCAACCTTGCGTTTTGCTTTGTCCAAGTCGGACAATGGCCCACCGGTATCGACCATGATCAGCACGTTACGCACACCCAAATCATCGCTCCTTTTCTTCAATTCGGTAAGGTATGCCTTGTCCTCAGCCTTGTCGCGAAAAAATTGATCCACATACTCAACTGCGCTGATCCCAAAATCATTTTTGGCTTTAGCTGGAAAATGGAGGTTGTCAAGCAGTCCCTTCCGTAGGGTGTTATGCAAGGACCATTCTGCCAGCGAAATCTCAAAAAACACCTTCGGTTTAGGCTGCCCTGCAAATACAGGGATCAACGATGACATCCCTAATCCAGCTGTAGCAAGCCCTAATTTCGCCAGAAACTCTCTTCTTGAATTATTCATACTCGATATTTAAAAGTTTAATAGATTCGCTTATTATTTCGTTCAATAATTACTTAAATCAATACTTCTTATGTTATGCCCGTACTCTTCCGTTCCTTAGATCCTAAAAAAAACAGCAGTACAACAGATAAAGAGAAAATAGCCGGAATGAGCCAAAAAGTTTCCCATTGCATCAACGATTCAGTTCCCTGTCTGGTCACAATACGCTCGTGAAGCCAGGAAGCAATTAGTGTTCCTCCGCCCTGTCCCAATCCGTAAGAGGTTAATACAAAAATGCCTTGTGCTTGAGATCGGATCGTTACTGGCGCTAACTTATCCAAATAGATCTGGCCTGATATATAAACAAAATCGTAACAGGCCCCATGTAGGATTATACCCAGCATGATCATCCACACCACCGTATCTGTTGCACCAAAAGCAAAGAGGGCAAACCGCAAAGACCAGCAGAAAAGGCCTACCATTACAATGGTTTTTACCCCCCACCTCCTGAAAAACCATGGCAGCATTAACAAGAAAAGTACTTCAGACATATTGCCAAAGGTCATCTTGAAACCAGGATTGTCAAAACCGGCGTCGTTCAGAAAAAGGGGTACGTACATCGCCCAGGTTGCTACCGGAATACTAATCAGCAACAGGCTCGCTATAAATACATAGAACGATTTTGACCTAAGCTGATACAGGGCTTCAATACCAACAATATCGCGAAAAGTCACTTTTTTTCCTGCAGCAGGAGGCGGAACATGAGGCAACGTGAAGCTATAAATACCTAACAGCATACCTGCTAGTCCCGCGACATGCATGGGTAACCTGGTGCTATCACCTTTTAGAAAATAGCTAACCAAAATCCCCGCAGCTATATAACCAATGGTACCAACCGCCCTTGTTAATGGAAAGTCGCGATCCGGATCTTTCAGATTATGGAAAGCCGTTGAGGTAGCTAGACCTAAAGTGGGCATATATAGCAGCATATTCAACCAAATAAAGGTGATAAAAAGCCCTTGGGAAACAATAGGTCCTTCTATCCAAAAAGGGGCATATAGTATAAAAAACCCACTTAATAAGTGTAATACACCCAATACTTTCTGGACAGGAAAAAACCTGTCAGCTATCATCCCTATAAAAAAAGGAGCCACTATCGATCCTACGGGGCAAGCCATATAAACTAGGTAGATTAGATCGCCCATGTCCTTACCACGCATATAATTTCCAGCAAAATGATACCATGAACCCCAGGCAAAGAACTGCAAGAACATCATCAGCTGCAAACGCGCTTTTATATGTTTGGCGGCGTACATTCTTGCTTGGTATTAGAAACTATTTGCACTATGCCCTTCATATACTTGAGGGCAGTTATCACCGCCTTATCCACTTCTTCAATGCCCCCGATTTGGTGGTTTGTAACGATTGGCGTGCATGATTCTGACACCAAATATCCATTATAGTCAACCTTATGCAAGGCAGCGAAAAACGCTTCATAATTGATGATCTCCCCAAAGTTGTGCGCCGGTACCTGAATAATCTCGCCGTCAGGTTTCTCTACGATATTCCAGGTCCCATAATGGGTAAGTATGATATTTTCAGCACATTCAGTTACTGACCGCTGCACATATTCATTATCCTGCCTAGTGTAATACAGCGGCACATCCAAACATAACTTCACATTGGGCCGGTCAATTTCCTGCTGCATGGCAAGCACGTCCTCATGCCCCGGCCTGGTAACAGGCGCATGATTTTGCAAAGCAAGCGTAATACCCATGTCAACAGCCCAGTCTGCCACTTCACGGATTCCGTGCACCGCATGTTGCCATTTGCGTAGATCTGCTGGATATAAACGGGAATAATAATTACCCTTTTCGTAAGGAACATAACGCCCCACCTCCTGGTCATCGATAATCCCTGGCCATGCTGCAAACACTTTTACTGTTTCAATACCCAGATCACGGGCCAGTTCAAGTGTCAATCTCATCATCGCACGATTATTTTCTCGTTCTTCTACAATATCGCTACAAAAATTTGACAGGCTCTCCACGGCGCATAACGCAATTCCCTCCCCTGCCGAAATTTCCCGCAGGCGTTTCCGCTGTGAAGCACTCAGGTCAATTGGAGAAGCAATGGGTCTTTTCGATTCAATGGACAACGCATCAAAACCTAGCATTTTGGCCTTATACACCTGCTCTTCAAGTGTCAGGATCTTGCCCTTGTAAAAAACTCCGGCATACGTTACTGATAACAATGCAAATTTCATGTTTCTATTTATTTATATGTAAAAAATCACTTTTTAAAATGTATAGATGACAACTGTAAGAAAGGTTGTGGCAGTGATGTTTTGGGTCCTTTAAAAACAAAATAAATGTCTCTTACCGCATTGATTGGTTTAATCTTAATTCTAATCGGCTCCCTACGGATTATATTCACGTCTTTCCCCACCGTCAATATTTCACTTATCAGTTCCCCGTCCGGCTTATCAAGCCGAACCTCTATGCTGGATCCATTAGCATTCGTTCGATTGGGTACCTGTGCAAGAACCGATGTCTCTGTAATTCCGCTAAGATCAACGGCTTTATAACCAACATAAGCTATCGGACTGCTTAATAAATACCTTCTGCCCTGAGCCGTAATCAATTCCGTACCCTGATGAAAATCGCTCGTCTCAGGATTCACTTCAGGACTTCGCAATACATGCGTTTTAATGGTCGTGATCGAAGGAACCGAAGGGGCACCCTTATCGGTGTAAGTAGCCCTTAACAAATAGTATCCAGTACTTTTTCCAGCCTCCGGCATATAAGACCCTTTCAATGGAATAACCTGTTCTTCAGTAGTGTTAGCCGACAGACTTAGTATATAGTTAACCATTTCTTTTGCAGCAGACACGCTTAACTGCGGATGCGCACTCATAGCCACGTCTCCCCAGTTTCCACTTCCACCATCAATCACCTTTTTTGCCAATCGGTCAGCAGCTTTCGGGTCATCCTTATATTTATTAGCAATAAGCTGGTATGATGGCCCTGCTGACGGCTTATCTATAGTATGGCAGGATTTACAATCACTGCTTAGAATGGCTTTCTTTGCGAGTTCAAAGCGCACAGCACCTTCAATGGAGCGATGCCCAATTTCTGCATCAATGCGATCGTAACTTTCTGGCATATAATCAATGGTGAAACCGACCTCATTTGCCGCGATTTTCTTCTTCTTCGTATCACCATCCTCTGCGTCATCAACGTAAACGTCATAGACGAACGGCTGTCCTGGAAAAAAGAATGTTTTGTTCCCTCCTGTGATTGCTAAAGACACTATCGGAGGCGCATTTCCAGCCTTTATTTCAATCGTTTTACTACTTTTCACTCCTTGCGGGTCCGTTACCGATAGCTTCACTTTGTGCACCCCCGCTTTATCGAATGTAATATCGATGTTTGAACCCGTATGGGTTGTTAATTGCTGGTCCTGCTCAGGGGTTACGATCCACTCAAACTTCAGCTTATCCATGTCAGGGTCTGTAGACGCAGCGGCGCTAAGATGTACCTTCAGCGGAATTTGGCCAGCCAACTTGTCCGCTGTCACTTCAGGAACCGGAGACCTATTTCCCCCATTATATTCAATACGTACCAAGCGTGCATTCTCATTGCCGCGGAACCATGCACTCCCGTATTCAAGGAGATATAAATCTCCTTCAGCTCCAAACGCCATATCGATCGGGCTATCAAAGCGGGTTCCCGGCAAGAAATCTTCCATGCTCTTATAGTTATTCTGATCATCCAACGTAACTACTTTTATCCAGCCACGCATAAAATCAGTCACAAACCATTTACCTTCATAATAGGACGGGAACACACGTTTTGCGTTTTTACTGAAATTCTTTTGCCGTAGAATAGGCCCACCAACCGCACTTCGCCCTCCTGTACCCATGCCGGGGAAAATTTCCGAAGGGACATACGAGTACCATATCATTGATCGCTGTGCAGGCGGAAGCACGGTCAAACCTGTATTATTAACCGAAGTATTCTCAACTTTGCCTGGATCAAATCGTCCCCCCATTTGCCCTGACGAAAAATCACGGTCCCAAAATGCTTCGTTATTACCGACAATATATGGCCAGCCAAAGTTGCCAGCTGCTCGTGCCTGGTTAAACTCATCCACACCATAGGGACCAAATCCAACAGAATCTTTCATGTCCGATCCTACTTCACCCCAATATAAATAATCCGTTTCCTGGTCAACGAACAACCGCCATGGATTACGCACGCCCATTACATAAATCTCAGGTCTGGTTTTTTCTGTGCCAGCTGGAAATAAGTTACCTGCAGGTATGCTATAAGTCCCGTTTGTCTCCGGGTGTATCCGAATTATCTTGCCCCGCAGATCATTGGAATTAGCTGAGGTCCGCTGTGCATCCCAGGCTTCTCTACCCTGCCGTTCATCAAGTGGTGCAAAACCACTAACAAAACTAAATGGATTCGTATTGTCGCCCGTTGCTACAAATAAGTTTCCTGATTTATCAAAAGCCATACCTCCCCCAGCATGACAGCACTCTTTACGTTGGGTAGGAATCTCTAATAACACTTTCCTGGAATCTTGCAAAATCTCATCCCCCTTCATTTCAAAACGTGCGATGATGTTTTTCGGCTCGGCGCTTTGCGGTGAATAATACATGTATATCCATCCGTTCTCTTCAAAATCGGGATCTGGTACCATTCCTAAAATCCCATCCTCGCCCTGCCGCTCTTTGCCTTCGTCATTTACATACTTTGTACTTACCGGGATTGTGCTAATCACCCCGACGCCTTCCCTTGCAGGATGGTACATTAATATATTCCCCTTTCGTTCGGCAAACAATACTCTGCCATCTTTCAATGGAACCAGCACCATCGGCTCGTCGAGGCCATCAGCAAGCACCACTTTTGTAAACCTGTTCGCTTCGGGAATGCTGCTGTCAGCCTGCTTATTTTGACAGCCAAAGATGAATGAAATCGACATAGCAAGACCCATTAATGCTAAGCTTCTTAGCATTTTAACATGTGTAAGTAAGAAAACCATAATTAATATCCCGGGCTTTGTTTTAACGTAAAAGCACCACTAAAGAAGCTGTTGTCAACCGCACTTTGCGGAATAGGCATCAACATGTCCGGCACTTTGCTATATGTACCACCTTTCAAGTATCCACGTAACTGTGACTCAAAAGCTATATACCCATTGAACTCGTCAACATCCGTCTTCCCATCAGCTTGTCCAAATCTAATCACATCATAGGCCCTATGCCCCTCTAATCCAAGTTCAAGTAGGCGCTCATGTAAGATGGCCTTTAGAGCATTTTCACGTGAGCTGAAAGCAGATGAAGCTGACGGATATATGCGAATGGCATAATTGGCTGCATTTGTTCCATCTTCCTTTTTCACCCAATTTTCAGGACTTTCACTGTTCATAACCATACGGTTTCTCACCCGGTTCACCAACTCACGTGCACGTTCTGTACTTCCAATGCGTGCTTCTAACTCAGCAGCCATTAACAACACGTCAGCATAACGGATCACAGCAATGTTAAGCGCATTACTTGAACCGCCAGCAGCTGTATATTTACCATCATCCTTTTTAAGCGTAAAATACTTCTTGCTTAAGTACGGTCCGCTGGCAGCCTGATCACGCAACCAGCTTGTACCAGGCATGAGTCCATAATCAAGAAAAGGGATGCCACGTCGACCAACGGACCAGTCAAGCCTCGGATCAAGTGGACTCGTTTCGGGTGTAAAAGGTGCCGTGGCACTTATTCCGTCATCGTTCTTCACCATAGTGGGATTGGTCGAATGATTATCAAGATAAGGCAATCCACCTGCATCCACCCTAAAGTGATCAACAAACCATTGGGTGGGGTTAAAAAAGCCGTATCCTCTGCCTAATCCCGGGCCACTCCCGGATTGTGTCCCGATAAAGATCATGTCAACATTGCCATTGGGTGGATTCGCACCGGTCGTACCATCATTTACTGAATGCTGCACGCCCCAAACCCACTCTGTGCCATTCTCAGTTTCTGGATTGAAATTATCGTGATAATTTGCATAAAGGTTAAATGGTGTTAACTTATTAGTTTTACCATTAGCCATTATATCATTTAACACCTGTTGCGCTTCCACATATCCCGACTGGTCGCCCTCATTGGCCATGTAAAGCCTGACTTTTGCATAGTATGCCTCGGCGGCCCACTTATTTGGACGCCCTAGATCTGGCTGCGCTTCACGCAGATTTTTGCGTGCAAATTCAAAGTCAGCCTGGATTTGCGGCCAGATATCAATATACTCACCAGCTTCATTGGTGTTTGAAACACGTGTATCTGCCGATGTTTCATCAATCCAGGGAATGTTACCGTATAAACGTTTTAACATAAAATAATAGTGACCACGCAGAAAACGGGCTTCAGCTGTTATTTGGGTCTTTTCGATATCTGTAAGTCCTTCGGTTTTGGCAAGCAATGAAAGCGTTGAATTGCAACGTGAAATGCCGTTAAACTGCCATTGAAAAAAAGCCTGATTGCTTGAGTTTACACCAGTTACTTCAAATTTCTGAACCTCAATCATTTGTGGCTGGTCACCTGATGCCGAACCTTTGTGCGCCTCGCCACCTCTAATGCTTCCAAACAAGAACTGACCCGGCCCCACTGCCAATCCATTTACACCGTTTAGCAAGGAATATGCACCTGTCAATGTTTGGTTTACGCCCTTTGGTGTGGCCATTACGCTTTCTGAATAAGCCCCTATTGCATCTTGCTCCAGAAAATTTTTCTTACAAGACAACATAAACGATATACCAAAAGCGGCTAACAAATATATCTTGAAATTTAATTTTTTCATCTTTAATTTATTTAAAACCAAAAGTTATACTTATAACGAAAAATCTATCCCAAATAGAACTTGTTTGGGTGTAGGTGTTGGCCTATTGCTAATACCCATTGACAGGTCATCGCCCTGCAAATTAGCATCCGGGTCTAGGCCTGTAAATTTGGTAACCGTAAACAGGTTTTGTGCTTGGACGTATATTCGTACCCGTTCCAATTTGACGTTCTTTAGAATGGAGGCAGGCAAAGAATATCCCAGCTGCAAATTCCGCAATCGCAGATATGAGGCATCTTCCACATAATAATTGGTAATGTTCTGGTTAGAATAAGTATCCAGAATATCCAGTTTCGGAAGTTTCGCATTGTTTCCAAGTTCAGGCGTCCAGGATTCATCCATCATCCGTTTACTGCGGTTTAAGTTGAACGTATTAAAATCCGTGTAGTAACGGCTCAGATTAAAAATATCTCCCCCTTTATTCCAGAATAGGAACGCGTTCATGTCAAAACTCTTATACTTTAAACTAAGGTTCAAGCTTGATTGGAAACTAGGATGCGGGTTACCAATATTCGTCCGGTCCAATGCATTAATTACCCTATCATTGTTCAGGTCTTTAATCCGCCAGCGACCAACTTGAGGAACCAGCCATGTGCTGTGGTTAGCTGTATACGCATCAACTTCAGCCTGTGTATTAAAATATCCGTCAATTTCGTAGCCATAAAACATACCCATAGGCATTCCAACTACGGTACGCGCAACATTGCCCAACCGAGTAGCCCCGCCCACTAGGGTAGCCAATGGATTATCCAGGATCTCCGTAACCTCGTTCTTATACTTCGAGAACATCAAGCCCACTTCATATTGAAACTCATTGATGTTTCCGCGTTTTGTAAGGCCAATATCAATCCCGTTGTTATACATTCTTCCGGCATTGATAAAAGGCTGTGTAGGCGAGCTATTTCCAGTTGCACCTGTAAAGGCCGGTTGGTTTTGCACCAGTAACCCATCTACTTTTTTGTTGTAAACGTCCAGTGTTAGACTAAGTGTGTTACGTAGAAAGCTTGCATCTAGGCCGATATTGGTGGTGATATTCTCTTCCCAACCAGCCTGCTGATTTCCAATCCGTGCCAAAGTATAGCTATCAACTTTACTTGAATTCTGGCCGGAAAGAGGATAGGATTGAGCAATGTCGGAAACATATACATTGTACTGGTTCTCATTATTTAAACCTGTCTGATTGCCAATAATACCCCAACTAGCACGCACTTTCAAATCATCAAGCCAGGTAATGTTCTTCATAAAGTTTTCCCCAGAAATACGCCAGCCCAGCGCGAACGCAGGGAAATAACCCGTACGATTATTTTCAGCGAACTTTGAAGACTGATCTCTGCGCACCGTGGTATTTAAAAGATATTTACTTTCATAAGCATAGTCTATCCTCGAAAACAGGGAGAACAACGAATTGCGGCTAAACGTACCTGAATTTGTCTGGTTCCCTAAACCGGCATTCAATACATGAAAACTGGGATTATCCTGCTGGTCCAAAGGAAAGTTTTGCCGCGTAGATGACATGAACTTATAATCGTTATTAATCGCTTCCGTTCCGACT
>Ga0182007_10000827_pt1 | contig 17250 bp, 12 predicted proteins | sample Sormic07211113_1_FD_123023 | JGI IMG/M metagenome (GOLD analysis project Ga0182007, IMG submission 123023) | Rhizosphere microbial communities from Sorghum bicolor, Mead, Nebraska, USA - 072115-113_1 MetaG | ecosystem: Host-associated > Plants > Roots > Rhizosphere | place: USA: Nebraska... | reverse complement strand
GGTGGTGTCCAGGTCGGTGGGCGGTGCTTCGGTGCGGGGGACGGCGCTGGGCCAGTGCAGGGCGACGGAGGCCCAGGTCAGGCCGCCGCCGAAGGCGGTCAGCAGGGAGCGTTCGCCGGGGGTGACGGCCTGGTGGACGGCCCGGTCGGCCAGGACCAGGGGGACGGAGGCGGCCGCGGTGTTGCCGAGGTCGCGGATGTTGCCGAACCGGTGGGCGGGCTCGATGCCCAGGCGGTCCGCGACGGAGTCCAGGATGCGCTGGTTGGCCTGGTGGCCGATGAAGGCCCGTACCGTGTCCGTGCTCCAACGGGCTTGTCGGAGGGCCGAGTTGGCAGATCGCGTCATGTGGCGTACGGCGTGGGCGTAGACCGTGCGGCCCTGCATGCGGAAGTGGCGTGCGGCCGGGTCGGCGGGCGGCAAGTGCTGGGGGTGGCGGGAGCCGCCGTGCGGGACGGTGATGAGGTCGCTGCCGCTGCCGTCGGCGCCGAGGTCGGTGGCGATCACGGCCCCCGGTTCGTCCGGGGCGCCGGGGCGCAGCAGGACCGCTCCGGCGCCGTCGCCGAAGATCGGCGCGGTCTCGCGGTCGGTGGGGTCGACGATGGTGGTGTAGGTGTCGGCCCCGATCACCAGGGCGGTGGTGCAGGCCCTGCTGCGGATGAGCGCGGTCGCCGTGACCAGCGCATACAGGAAGCCCGAGCAGACGGCCGCCAGGTCGAAGGCGGGGATGGTACCCAGGCCCAGCCGGTGGGCCACGGTGGGAGCGGTGGCGGGGCAGGGGTGGTCGGGGGTGGTGGTGGCGAGCAGCAGCATGTCGGGGCTCGGGCCCCCGGCGGAGGCGAGCGCGGCCCGTCCCGCGCCGACGGCGAGGTCGCCGGTGCTGGTGCCGGGCTCGGCGTGGCGGCGGCGGGCGATACCGGTGCGGTCGCGGATCCAGGTGTCGTCGGTGCGCAGGGCGCCGCGCGCGATGACCGTGTCGTTGTCGACGACGCGTGGCGGCAGGCAGGCGCCGATCCCCGCGATCACCGCGGTGGAACTGCCGGGGGACACAGGGGTGTTCATGCCGCTGCGAAGGGGGAGGCGGGCTTGGGATGGCCGGCCAGCCCGCCGTCCGGTACGGCGAGTCCGCCGTCGACGACCAGCGTGTGTCCGGTGACGAACGACGCGGCCGGGGAGGCGAGGAAGAGCGTGGCGCCGACGACCTCGTCCGCGGTGGCCCAGCGTCCCATCGGGACGTGGCTGGTGAGCCAGTCGGACAGCGGGCCCGTCTCGCTGGCGAACGCGGTCATGTCGGTGCGGGTCCAGCCGGGGCACAGGGCGTTGACCCGGATGCCCTGACGGGCCCAGCCGACCGCGAGGCTGCGGGTGAGGGAGAGCTGCGCGGCCTTGGTGGCGGCGTACGCCTCCATCATGGGGGTGCCGACGAGCCCGGCGACGGAGGACATCAGGATCAGGCTGGCGCGGCTGGAGTCCGCCAGGTACGGGTGGGCGGCCCGGCACAGGGCGGCGGTGGCGTTGAGGTTGACGCTGACGACGGTGTCCCAGTCCTGCTGGCGGGCGTCCTGGAGTGGTGCCATGCGGGGGCTGCCGTCCTCGGTCATGGGCAGGGTCCCCGCGTTGTGGACGATGACATCGAGGCCGCCGAGTGCGGCGGCCGCGCGGTCGACGAGGTCGGTGGCCGCGCCCGGTAGGGCGAGGTCCCCGTCGAGGGCCACCGCCTTGCGGCCCCGTTCCGCCACGGCTTCGAGGGTGTGGTCGAGCGCGGGCAGGGTACGGGCGGTGACCGCCAGGTCGCAGCCCGCGTCGGCCAGGGCCTCGGCGACGGCCTTGCCGATGCCACGGGACGCGCCGGTCACCAGCGCGCGGGCGCCGTCCAGACGGAACAGGTCCAGGGTGTTCATCGGAGCACTCCTTCTGACTCAGGACGTGCGGAGGTGGGTGTCGAGGCGAGGGCGGGAGCTCCGCTCCAGGTGAGCAGTGCGCTGCCCCAGGTCATGCCGGCGCCGAAGACGGCCAGCAGGACGCGGTCGCCGGGCCGCAGGCGGTGTCCGGCGGCGCTGGCGAGTGCGTAGGGCGCGCTGGCGGCGCCGATGTTGCCTACCTCGTCGCCGACGACCACCAGGCGGTCGGCGGGGATGCCGAGGTCGGCGCCGACGCGCCGGAGCAGGACGGGATTGGGCTGGTGGACGACGACGCAGTCGATGTCCTGGAGGCCCAGCCCGCCACGGTCGAGGGCGTCGGTGATGAGGCGGGGGAAGACGTCGGTGATGAACCGGCCGATGGTGCGGCCGTCCATGTGGATGCGGTGACCGCTGTCGGTGAGGGTGGCTGCGCTCGCCGGGCGGCGGCTGCCGCCGGCCGGGATCAGGACACGGTCGGCGAGGGTGCCGTCGGAGCCGAGGCTGAAGTGCGTGAAGCCCTGGCTGTCCGGTACCGGCCCCAGGATGGCGGCGGCGGCCCCGTCGGCGAACAGGACCGCGGTCCCCCGGTCGGCCGCGTCGAGGAACTTCGAGTACGCCTCGACGCCCACCACCGCCGCGTACCGGATCTCGTCGGTGCCCCGCAGCCAGTCGTGCGCCACCTTGGCCGCGAACAGCCACCCGGAGCAGGCGGCGCTCACGTCGAGGGCGACCGCGTGGGTGGCGCCCACCATCGTCTGGATTCGGCAGGCGGTCGAGGGCCCCAGTTCGTCGGGGGTGGAGGTCCCGCAGACCAGCAGACCGATGTCGGCCACATCGACGCAGGCGGCATCGGCCGCCGCCCGGACCGCGGGCGCGGCCAGGTCCGATGCGGCCTCGTCGGGGCCGGCCACGTGGCGTTTGAGGACGCCGGTGCGCTCGCTGATCCACTCGGCGGTCACGCCGGCGCCGCGCGCCACCTCGGCGTTGGTGCGCACGGTGGGCGGCAGGTGGGTGCCCATACCGAGGACCCCGATGCGGCCCTGGCTCGTCATGCCGTGTCTCCTCGTGTCCAGGTGAGCGTGGCCGGCAGGGCGGGGTCGCAGGCCGTCGGCGCGATGTCCTCGGGGTGGGCGAACGCCTCGGTCAGCAGCGGCAGACGGGGAAGGATCTCGTCGCACAGTTCGTCGACGGCACCGGACAGCGCCCGGATGTCCGCCGGACGCAGCGTTTCCAGAGCGAGCAGGGAGCCGGACCAGCGGCGGGCCGCCGTGACGCCGTGCAAGGCCGCCAACGCCCGCAGAGCGCCGGCCAGTTCACGGTCCCGGATCCCGGAGAGCGTGCGGGTGACATCTTCGGCCACGAGCGCGTTCGCATAGATCTCGCCGAGGAGACCGGCATCCTCCAGCAGCGGGTTCCACCGCTCGAAGGGGGCGCCGGGGTCCGTGGCCTGCGACCGCTCGGTGAGGTACCGGGTCAGGTCGTGCTGGTGGCGTCGTGCGACCGCCGGCCACCAGTGGGCGGACGTGGGCGGTGTGCCGGCCGGCGGCGGGGGGTCCGCTGCCGGTCCGGGCGCTCCGGCCTCGACGAGGGCGCGTCCGATGTCGTAGAGGATGAGCTGGCTGTCCCCGCCGGCCGCGTCGAAGGCATGGTGGAAGCCGTGGTAGGCGGCCAGCCGGTTTGCGTCCAGGTGTCCGGAGAAGCCGCAGCGGCGCTGGCATTCGGCACTGACGCGGGCGGCCAGGCGGACCGCCGCGGCCTTGTAGGCGGCCAGTGGCTGGTGGACGGCGGTCCACGGACTGAAGCCCATCTCCGCACCGCTTCGGTCCGCGGGGGTCGCGCCGGACTCCTCCCACAGGACGCGCGCGCCGTGAGCGGCGCAGGTCAGGGCGAACGCGTCGGCCATGGCCCCCAGCACGGCGCGCTGCTGGGTCCGGTAGGTGAGCAGCGGCACGCCGGGGGCCAGTTTTCCCTGGGTGCTGCGGCCTTGTGCGTAGGTGCAGGCCTGTACGGCGGACTGGCGGCTGGTGGCGGCGGCGACCGCGGGCAGGGTCGCCCACAGCCCCTGGCCCACGCGCAGGGTGCGTTGCAGGCGCCGCTCCACCGATCCGGCCGGGTCGTGGAAGGTACCGTCGGGTGCGATGCCGGCGCCGTCGGCGAGCCATCGCGCGTGCGGCAGCCGGACGTGGTGAAACCGGACCTGGACGTAGTCGAGGGGCAGCGCGCCCAGGCCGATGGGCGAGGAGACCTCGACGCCCGGCAGCAGCCCCTCGTCGTCGGTGAGGTCGACCACGAACGCGAAGACCCCGCGGTCGGTGCCCTCGGTGACCAGCCTTGCGAGTACCACCGCGGTCTGCGGTACGTCCAGGGTGCCGGCGCTGCCGAACTTGGCAGCCCGCGCGTCCGGGGTGTGCAGGACGAACTCGCCGGTCTCCGGGTCGAGTTCCGCTCGCGTCCGGGTCGCGAGGTGGCTGTTGGCCCCGCCGGCCTCGGTGATCAGGTAGACGCCCTTGGCCCGGCCCGACCGCAGGGCCTTGATGCGCGACACCATGTCGTCGGATCCGTCGGATCCGTCGCCGAGCTGGACGATGGATCCCAGGCAGAGCAGGTGGTGGACGAGTGCCGCCAGGCACAGGGAGGGGTCGGCGACCGCCGCCCAGGCGTGGACGGCGGCCAGCCGCGCCGGGTCGTCGAAGAGGTCGTGCGGCAAGGTGTCGCCCAACAGGCCCAGACGCTGCAGCAGTTGCCTGCCCGCGCTGCCGGCCGGGATGTCGTCGGTGGCGAGGGCCTGGTGCAGCGTGGAGAGGAAGGCAGGGTCGCAGGGGCCGTGGACGAGTCGCTGTATCTCGTCCCGGGTGGCCGTCGGCAGGGAGGCAAGGGGCGTCACTGGTCCTCCAGGACCGGAAGGGGGTCTCACCAGGGGAAGTCGGGTTCGGCCAGCGGGGCATGAACGGGCGGTGCGGGGCTCGCGGAGAGGATCCGGCGGGCGCTTGCCGCCAGTGCGTCGCCCGTGCCCGCTTCGAAGAAGACGTCCGGCCCGTGCACGGCCGCCTGGCGCAGCACGGTGGGCACCACGGCCGGCCGTACCAGGCAGTCGGCCAGACGCTGGGGCAGGTCGTCGTCGGGGCGGTAGCGGCGTCCGGCCACGGCCGAGTAGACGGGCAGACGCGCCGGGGCCAGAGGATAGGCGCGGACCGACGTGGCGAACGCCTCGCACTGGTCGGCCAGCGCCGGATGGTGGGAGGAGAACGGCAGCCGCAGCCGCACAGTGCTCACCCCCGCGTCGCCGGCCACCTTCTCGACCCGGGTCAGCGCCGGCACGGGGCCCGCGATCACCACGCAGCGGTCGTCGTTGACCACCGCCACCACCGCGTCCGGCGCCCCGGCCCCTTCCAGCAGCCGGCGCGCCGACTGCTCCGCGCAGCCGAGCAGGGTCAGCCCGCCGGGACAGGAGGCCAGCACGACGGCGAGGTCCTGGGCCGCCCGCGCGCCGTCACGGACGGTGAGGACTCCGGCGGCGGTCAGCGCGGCGATCTCCCCGAAACTCACCCCCACGACCGCCGACGGCACCCCGTAGGACGCGCTCAGCGCCTGGTGCACCGCCATCGAGGCGCCGAACAGGGCCAGTTGAGAAGTGCCTGTGGCCGCCTGCGCCAACTCGCGCCCGCTGGGCGGCTGCCGGCCCAGGAGCCAGGGACCCAGGGGCCGTAGACCGCGCTCGACCGCCACCTCGTCGATCTGCTCGAAGACCTCACGGACGGCCGCGCCCATGCTGCCGGCCTGGGCGGCGCGGATCAGGGAGCCGACGGAGAAGTCTCCCTGGCCGGGGAAGAGGTGGACCGAGCGCCGCCAGATGGGCGGGGGCTCCGGTGTACGCGATGGTCTGGTGCGCATCTCGTCCTTCCGTTCGGACAACTCGACGGTGCACAAGGGGCGTACGGCAGATCCGGATGCGCCTGCGGTGCGCACTGTGTGCCGCTCCGAGCAGGGCCGCACCCTGAGCCTGCCTGATCGAAAGCGCTTGTGCCGCCTATGCGGGAGGCAAGCGTGTTGAACACATGCGGACGTTGAACGCCAGTACTGATGAACGGATGAGCGGGACAAGGAGAGGGGTGTGCGAACGCCCCGTACGCCGAACCAGGCCCTGCGACTCCTCCTGGCCGAGGCCGAGTGGAGCGGGGCCCAACTCGCGCGCCAGGTCAACGCACTCGGCGCCGAGCGCGGCACCCTGCTGCACTACGACCGCACCACGGTCGCCCACTGGCTGGCCGGCAGCCGCCCCCGCCCGCCCGTGCCCGACCTCGTCGCGGAAGCTCTGTCCCGACGTCTCGGCAGACCGGTCCGATTACAGGACACTGGACTGTCCGACACCAGGCAGCCGGGACACGGCGCCGGAACGCCGCCCGGTGAAGGGAGCGTCGTGGAACGCCTCGACCGGATACTGTGTGACACCGACCGCCGAAGCCTCGCCCTGGTCGGCGCCTACTCGCTGGCGGCACTGGCGATTCCGTCCGGTCCGGTGAGGGCCGGAGAAGGCGAGGCCGCCGCGTCCGCTCCACCGGCGTCCGTCAGTCCGGCGCATGTCGCCTCCGCCCGGGAGCTGCTCACCGTGTTCTCCCGCAGTGACGTCGTCTTCGGAGCCGGATCGGTGCGCGAACCCCTGCGTCAGTACCTGTCCACCACCCTGCTTCCCTGGCTCAGAAGCGACATGAAACCCGCCGTCCGGCGCGACCTGTTCACGGTCGCCGCACAGCTCACCTACCTCTGCGCCTTCGCTCACTTCGACATGAACCACCACGCCGCGGCGCAGCGTCTCTACCTCACGAGCCTCGAACTCGCCCGCGAGGCCGGCGACACCATCGGCGAGGCGGTCGCCCTGCGCGGACTCAGCGTGCAGGCCCACGAACTGGGGCACCTCGCGGAGGCGGATCAGCTCGCCGAACGCGCCGTGCGGACCGGCACGCGTCAGGCACCGCCACATCAACAAGCCTTCCTTCTCGGCCAGTTGGCCGTAACTCAGGCAGGCCGGGGCGACCGCCGCCACGCCCGCCACCTCCGGGCGGCCGAGCGGTGCCTGGAGAAGTCGGCAGACGGCGCCTCCGCCGTCGGCGCCTTCCACGCCGGCTCACTCGCACTCCAGCGGGCGGTCGTGGCCAAGAGCCAGGGAGAGCACCGTACGGCCGCCCGCGCCCTCGCCCTCTCGCTGCGCCATCGCCCCTCCGACGAACGCCGCTCCCGCGCCCTCGGCCTCGCCGAACTGGCCGAGACCCAGCTGGCGTCCGGCCACCTGGAACAGGCATGCCACACCTGGCACGACTTCCTCGACATCCTTCCGGACATCCGCAGTGCGCGCGCCGACGGCCGCCTGCGCACCCTGACCGCCGCACTCCGCCCGAACGCCACGAACCCCGCTGCCGCGGCACTCCTCGCACGAGCACGTGAGACGCGCCTGCAGGGACGGCACAGGGGCTCATCGGAGTGACAACCACCGGCACGGGCAGAGAGGGGGCTTCGTGAACTGGGCCGTGATCCACGGACACCCATGGGATGCCGAAAAGTGGGGCGCGGCACATCTCCCTCCCCCGAAGGCGATGTGCCGCGCCCTTCCCCCGGCGCCGGACAGTGGGTCCAGCAACCGCGTGGGCGGTCCGTGCCGTCACCAGCACATGACCGCTGTCTCCCCCGGACCCCACGCGGAGTACAGACGGACTCGGACGTAGTAGCGCCGGCCCTTGACCAGCCGGGCCCGGATGGTGGCGTTGTGGTCCGTGCCGCCGTCGTCCCGGCCGGCGAGATAGCGGGGCTCCCCGTCCCGCTCCTCGAAGACCACGACCACGGCGTCGCTCGCGCCGAACGTGCCCACCGTGTACTCCCGGGTCTCCGCCGGCTCGACGGTGAAGTCGGCCTGCTCGCCCGGGCCGAGCCCGAGCGGAACGGACCGGAAGGGCACCAGCTCCGGCGGTCGCGAGCGGTCGGCCGGCGGATACCAGCGCAGTACGAACTCCTTGTCGACCGTGGAGAGCGTGCCCGGCGGGTCGAGGCCGCCGCGGAACTGCTCCGGCTCCAGGATCAGCCCGCCCGGGAACGGGTACTCCATGATCGACTGCGGGTCCCACAGCGAGCCGTTGACCTCGGCCGGGTCCAGCTTGCGCAGGATGTTGACGTACGTGGTGTCCCGGCCCCAGAAGTTCGGCGGGCCCGCCAGATCGGCGTAGACCGCCTCGTCGTCCCAGGCCAGGCCCGCGAACGGGCTCTGGTGCTCGTGCAGCATCCCGAGCGCGTGCCCGATCTCGTGCAGCGCCGTCGCGCGGTCGGCGGGAGCCGCGAGGTCCCAGCCGAAGTTCATCGTGCGGTCGTGCTGACCGGCCGGCAGCGCGTCCCGGCCCACCGCCGACCAGGAGCCGTCGCCCCGCTGGAAACCGATCCGCAGTTCGGCCTCCGAGCGGTCGCCGACCTCGACGAAGGACACACCGATGCCCAGGTCCTGCCACGCCCGGAAGCAGTCGCGCACCAGGTCACGCTGCTCGTGGCCACCGCCCCACGACACCCGCCGCACCGACCCGGTCCCCGGTACGGGGATGACCGACCCGTCGGCGTCGCCGTCGAAGAAGTAGTAGTGCAGGACCGTGCCGTTGACCCACATCCGGTTGCCCGAGACGAGCGCACCGCGCCGCTCCGCGGTCAGCCCCGGCGCGAAGGCGGGGGCCGACTGCCGCGCGAGGCTGCAGTAGCGTCCGGTCATGCCCACAGCCTGCCGTGGGCGGGGTCACAGGCGCCTGAGTCGAGGGCTACTCAAGTCACCCTGTATCAGGAGTGAGTACTCGCGCTCATACTCACGTGACGACTTTCGAACGGGATGCGAAGACCCTTGAGCTGCCCTGGCAGTTCACCGGACGTGAGGACGAACTGGAGCTGATCCGCCGCTCCCTCACCGCCGGGCACCACGGCATCGTGGTCACCGGCCCGGTGGGCTGCGGCAAGACCCGGCTGGTGACCGAGGCCGTCCGGGGCGGCGACCGCGTCCGCGCGGCCGGTACCCCCGAGATGCGGCACATCCCGTTCGCCGCGTTCGCACACCTGCTGCCCGAGTCGGTCTCCCTGCACGGCGCGGTCCAACTCCTGTCCGGGGTCCGGCTGCTGCTGGTCGACGACGCGCACCTGCTCGACGACGCCTCGGCCGCCCTCGTCCACCAGCTCGCCGTGCACGGCCGCACCCGCCTGATCGTCGTCGCGGCCGACGGCGCCGCCCACCCCGGCCCGATCTCCCGCCTGTGGACCGGGGAACTGCTGCCCCGCCTCGCCCTGGAGCCCCTGTCCCGAGTGGACATGGAGCTGCTCCTGACCGTCGGCGTCGGCGCGCGCCTGGAGCCGCTCACCCTGGGCCGCCTGCTCCACCTCGCCCAGGGCGATCTACGGCTGCTGCGCGACCTGGTGGACGCGGTGCGCGAGAGCGGACGGCACACGCGCGTGGGGGACACCGACGCCTGGACATGGCGGGGCCCGGTCCCGATGACGACACCGATCCGCGAACGCACCGCCGAGGTCCTGGACCGTCCCTCCCGGCAGGAGCGCGCGACCCTGGAACGCCTCGCCTTCTCGGAACCGCTGCACCTCACCATGGACGAGCTCGACCTGGGTACCCTCGAAGCCCTGGAGGCCGACGGTCTTATCGCCATCGACGAGCAGGGCGCCGTCCGTCTCGCCCACCCGCTGCACGGCCCGGTGCTGCGGGCCGCGGCCGGCCGGCTCCGGGCGAGGCGGCTGGCCCGCACCCCCGAGCAGTGCGAGCAGGCACTGGCCGCCGAGACGGCCGTACTCGACGCACGGATCGGACAGTTCGACGTACGCCCGCTGCCGACACCCGTGGGGGAGTGGCTGGCGCGGGAGGGCGCGCACGTCCCGGCCGCGTACGCGGCCGTGCGCGCCCGCTTCTCGCGGCTTCGGGGGGAGCTGCGGGAGGCGGCGGCCTGGGCGAGGGAGGGACTGCGGCACGCGCCGGGGGACGCGTCCTGCCGCACCGAACTCGCCCGGGCCGCCGCGCAGTCGGGGGAGGTGCGGGCCGCCGAGCGGGCCGTGCAGGGGCTGCCCGACCTCGCGGAGCGGGTCGCCTGGCTCGCCGCGGCCCGCGGTGACGTCGACGCCGCGCTGTCCGCGATCGGCGACGCCACCGACGGCATGGTGCAGCGGTACGGCGGCGACCATGTGCCGCAGGCGGAGACCGAGGCGGCGGCCGAGTCCGTCTACGCCCTCTACGACGCCGTACGCCTCGGCGCCCCGGACAAGGTCGCCGAACGCCTCCCGGCCGGCAGTGTGTTCGCTCTGCACGCGGACGCGCTCGCGCGTGCCGACGGCCCCGCTCTGGTCCGTGCGGCCGAGGCGCTGGAGGAGCGCGGCTTCCTGCTGTTCGCCGCCGAGGCGCACGCACAGGCCGTACGGGCGCACCGCGACCCGAGCGCCGCGCGCACCGCACGCACGCGTGCCGTCGCGCTCGCCCGTCGCTGCCAGGGTGCCCGCACCCCGGCCCTGTCCGGCCTGGTCCTCGGTGAACTCACCGCCCGCCAGCGGCAGATCGTCACCCTCGCGGCCGCGGGCCTGAGCAACCGCCAGATCGCGGAGCAGCTCACGCTGTCCATCCGCACCGTGGGCAACCACCTCTACAGCGCCTACACCCGCCTCGGTGCGAGTGACCGGGCGGCGCTGCCGTGGCTCGTGGAACTGCCGCACACGCGGTCGGCCTGAGCCACTCCCGAGGACCGGCGGTCTGACCCCCAGTATTCGGGGGAGGGGTCAGGCCGCCGACTCATGCCCCGAAAAGAGCCGACTCATGCCCCGAAAAGAGCCGACTCACGGCCTGGAAAGGGCCGACTCATGCCCCGGAGAAGGGGCGTTCAGGCCGGCCCGAACGCCGTGAACGCCCACCCGGTCGCCTGGTGCGGCGCGTCCCCGGGCAGGGCGGCCCGTGCGTCGCGCAGCGCCTCCGCCAGGGACAGACCCACGCTGAGACCCTTGTGCAGCGCCAGCATCAACGGCACCACCGCGTGGTCGTTGACCGGCGCGCTGCTCGCCACCACCCCCGCCGTGCCCAGCGGCAGCAGCGCGGTGACCAGGCCGAGCAGTTCGTCGGCGCCGACCGAGGCGAATCGAGCCGTGTCGCAGCTGGAGAGGATGATCCGGTACGGGCTGCGGGCCAGGCGCTCGAAGTCATGGACGATGAGCGGGCCGTCGGCCATCCGCAGCGACGAGAACAGGGGGCTGTCGGCACGGAAGGTGCCGTGCGCGGCGATGTGCGCCAGCGTGGCGCCGTCGATCTCCTCCAGCACCCGCGGCACGCGCGCGTCGTCGTGTTCCAGCAGGGTGGGCCTGCCGTACCGGTCGGCGAGTTCGGGCACCTCCGCCCCGCCGGTCGCGAGGCCGGGGCCGCGGACCAGCACATGCCGGCCGAGCGGCGGCGGCCCGGTCTCCCGCGCCCGCAGCCAGCTGCTCGCCGACGGCGACACGCTGAGCGCCCGCTCCCGCAGCGACGGCAGCAGCGCCCACGGCACGCGGTGCAGCCGGCCCGGCGGTACGACGACGACCGGCCCGGAGCCCAGCTGCGCGGCGGCCGGTCCGAGCAGGATCTCCTCCAGCCGCCGCCCCATCTCCTCGACCAGCGGCAGCCGGGCCTCCGCCCCGGGGTGGGCGAGCCGCCGCAGCCCCGCCTGGACGTGCTCGGCCTCGGTCTCGGCGTCGGCGAGCCGTCCCGCCGCGAACCGCCGCACCCGCCCCTCACCGCACAGCAGCACCTGTACCCGCCCGTCGAGCACGGCCAGCTCCACCAGCCGTGTCTCACCGAGCCGTTCGAGCAGCCTGCCCACGTCGAACCGGTCCCCGGCGCCGGTCGCCCCGCCGCGCATGTGCAGGGTCCGGGAGCGGATCTCCCGCTCCAGGCGCCGCTGTTCACGCTCCAGAGCCGGTATGGGCCGGCCGTCGCCGCGTGCCTCCTCCGCGCGGGCGGCGATGTCCCGGAAGGCGGTGAGATGCCCGAGGAGGGCCGGGTCGGCGGGCGGCCGGGTCGGCGGCGCCGACAGGGCGGTGGCCCGCCAGCGCTCGCTCCAGACCAGCAGTCTGCGCGGTGCGCCGGAGTCCAGGCTGGCCTGCTGGGCCAGCGCGGCCAGCTCGGCGCCCTGCGCGGTGGCCCGGGCCCGCAGCTCCGAGGCGCCCAGCGTCATCCGGTGGTCGTCGAGGACGTCCAGCCCCCGTCGGCAGGCCTCCAGGACGCCCCGCCCGGAGCCGGCGGCCCGGGCCCGCAGGGCCTGCGCGGCCCAGCCGGTCATCCGCGCCAGCGGTGGCCCGCTGCGCCTGCTGCGGGCGGCGACGGCCAGATGCCGTTCCGCGTCCTCGTTCCACCCCAGGCCCAGGGCGATCCGTCCGGCGAGCAGCGAGGCCTCGGGCGCGGCCGGCGCGCCGAAGGCGGCGAGCCGTTCGGCCACCGCCGCGGCGTCCGCGACGAGCCGTCCCGAGCCGCGCCCGGCGGCCAGCCGGGCCTCGATCAGCACCAGCCGGGCGTGCGTCTCCCACCAGGGGCGCCGCTGCCCCGCGAAGAGCCGTACGGCCGGCACCGCGCGCGCGATCGCCGTGTGCGGATCGCCCGCGAGGCGCGCCGCGCGCGCCGCCACCAGCAGCAGCTCCGCCTTGCGCGTCGACTGCCCACCGATCCCGTCGAGCAGTTTGATCGCCGTGTCCGCCTCGGCGAGCGCCTCGGGGGCGAGCCCGGCGGCCATCAGGACCTCGCAGCGCCGGATGTAGAGCATGAAGGACGGCGTGCCCAGCTTGGCGTACTGCTCCTCGGCGTCGTCCAGCAGCCGCAGCGCGGCCGGCACATCGCCCTGCTGGAAGGCGGCCAGACCCCGGCTCTCCACGATGTCCGCCTTCTCGTGCGCCTGGCCGGTGGTGTCCCACAGCGCCTCACCGGCCGCGAAGTCGGCGTCCGCCCGGTCCACCGCGCCCAGCGCGAGATGCACGGTCGCCCGCAGGGTCAGCGCCCGCGCCGTCCAGATGACGTCGTCCGCCTGGCGCAGTACCTGAATCGCCCGCCGTACGTCCTCCAGCGACTCCCGGTGCCGGCCCAGGACCCAGGAGGCGTACGCCCGCCGGTACAGCACGCGCGCGCGGGTGTGCCCGCTGCTGACGGCGACGCCCCGCTCCAGCTTCTCCAGGCCCTGCCGGGTGCGGCCGGAGTGGATGAGCGCCACGCCGAGCGTGGCCAGGACGTCACCCTCGCGGTCGGAATCCTGGGCGCGTGCCGCCAGATCCCGGGCCTGGCGCAGATGCCGCAGCGCCAGCCTGATGTCGCCCCAGTCCCGCTGCCAGATCCCGATCACCTGATGCGCCACGGAGGCGCTCCACGGTGACGGATCGGACTCCAGCACCCCCTGCGCCCGGGCCAGAGCCTCGTTCGGTGCGGCGAACACCATCGGCAGCAGTTCGAGAACGGAGTCGCTTCCTGCTGTCACTCCAAGGATGGTAGTGGCCCTGGTTGCGCACCACACCCGTTTGGCGCTGTATCAAGTGCGGACCGAGTCGCTCTGACTGACGACTGCCGCCTCAAGGGGGAGGACACGCCATGGCACCACAGCGATTCCACGAGCAGTTCGACCAGATCCAGCGCTCCATGCCCGACGTCCCGCTGGCCCTGGGACCGGACGACGCGGCGGAGTTCATCTACGAGAAGGGTGTCGTCCTCGCCCGGGACGGCGAGGAGGCCCGGCTCGTCGAGGACACCGTGCGCACCCACTTCACCGAGGCCACCGGACTGACCGGGGACCAGGTGCGCCGGGCGAGCCCGGAGGCCAACCGCTCCGGCGTCACCCGCATCCAGGTCGGCGACCCCGGCCACGGCGACCACCGCGGCGACCGGGCGGTGGCCCACGCCCTGCGGGCCATGCGCGAGCACGAGGGGCGGCAGCGGCGCCGCCTGGTCAGCCGCAACCACATCGTGTCGATCGCCGTCAACTCCTGCCCCGGCGACGAGCCGGTGCCCGCCCCGCTCACCCAGGGCACCAACCCGGCGCCCGCCGAGGCCCCCTACGACGAGGACACCGCCGTGGGCGTCCTCGTCATCGACAACGGCCTCACCCACGACTACGCGTCCGTCCCGCTGCTCGCCCACGTCCAGGGCGACCTGCACGGCACCGAGACGGACGGCGCCGGCAACCTGCTGCAGTACGTCGGCCACGGCACCTTCATCGCCGGCCTGCTCGCCGCCGTCGCGCCCAACACGAACATCATCGTGCGCAACACGCTCAACGACGCCGGCGCCGTCCTGGAGTCCGAGTTCGGTCAGCGGCTCTTCGACGCCGTCGACCAGAACGGCTGGCCGGACATCATCAGCCTCTCCGCCGGCACCGCGAACGGCCGCACCGACGGTCTGCTGGGCGTGGAGAGCTTCATGCAGGAGCTGCGGCAGCAGCGCACCCTGCTGGTGGCCGCGGCCGGCAACAACTCCAGCGCCACCCCCTTCTGGCCCGCCGCGTACGCCTCCCTGCCCGACTACGGGGACGGTGTGCTCGCGGTCGGCGCGCTGCGCGGCGACGGCGAGTTCGGGGCCTGCTTCACCAACCACGGCTCCTGGGTGAGCGTGTACGCGCCCGGCGAGCGCCTCACCGGCACCCTGACCGGCTTCGACGCGCCGGTGCCGTACGTCTACCAGCACAGCACGTACGACGCCTGTCGCTACGGCTTCACCTACGCGTGCACCTGCCAGTACCCGCGCCACACCGGCGCGTTGACCGAGGCCGGCACGCCGACCTCCGGCAAGGCGGACCAGGTGATGTTCGAGGGCTACGCCCACTGGAGCGGTACGTCCTTCGCCACGCCGGTCGCCGCCGGCCTGGTCGCCGCCCGGATGACGGCCGACAAGAGCGACGCGCGCGCCGCCGCCAAGCAGCTCCTCGCCACCGAGGCTGGCTACGCCGAGGTGCGCGGGGCGCATGTACCGGCGCTGCGCCCGGCCGGCTGGCGCCCGTCGCCGGTCACACCGCTGGCTCCTCCGGCATGAGGTCTGGAACGGCCCCTTCCACGGCGTACGATGACAGGCCGTACACGAGGAGTGGGGCCGTGGACCGAGCACATGTCGGCGCGTTGGTCCGGGCCGCCGTCGACGGCGACGCGGCGGCCTGGAAGGCGCTCGTGGAAGGGCTGAGCCCACTGGTGTGGTCCGTCGTGCGCTCGCACCGGCTCGCGGACGCCGACGCGCACGAGGTGTACCAGACGGTGTGGTTCCGGTTCGCCCAGCACCTGGGGCGCATCCGGGAACCTGACAAGGCGGGCTCATGGCTGGCGAGCACCGCACGGCACGAGTCGCTCAAGGTGCTCAAGAGCTTAAGGCGACTGATGCCGACGGACGACGCGCAACTGCTCGACCGGGTCAGCGACGACCGCACGCCCGAGCAGTCGTTCCTCGACCTGGAGGAGGCCGCCGCCGAGACCGAGCGGATCCGGCACCTGTGGCAGGAGTTCGAGGGACTGGGCGAGCGGTGCCGGCAGTTGCTGCGCGTCCTGATGGCCTCGCCGACACCCAGGTACCAGGAGGTGTCGGTGGCCCTCGGGATCGCCGTGGGCAGCATCGGACCGCTGCGCCAGCGCTGTCTGCGACGCCTGCGGGCACGACTCGAGGCACGGGGAGCGGTGTGAGGGACATGGACGGCATGGACGACATGGACAACATCGACGACATCAACCAGATCAACGAGATCAACGAGATCGACGACACCGACGACACCGACGGCGACGAAGGGCTCGTCGAGGGGGAGGAGTTCGACCTCGACCTGCTGGAGGAGGAGCTGCGCCGGGCCGCCGCGATCCTGGACCCGGTGCCGCCCGCGCTGCGGCAGATCGCCGTGGAGGCCTTCGCGCTGCACGACCTCGACGCCGAGATCGCCGAGCTGACCTTCGACTCGGTGGTCGACGCGCTCCCGATCAGGGGAGCCGAGGACGCGCCGCGGATGCTGACGTTCCACGCGGGCGGGCTCACCGTGGACGTGGAACTCGGCGCGCACGGCTTGATGGGGCAGGTGCTGCCACCTCAGACGGCCAGTGTCGAGGTGCTCAGCGGCCCACAGGCCGGCTCACCGCTCTCCACCGACGCCATGGGCCGCTTCACCTACGACGAACCCCCCACCGGCCCCTTCGCCCTCAGGCTGCGGACCGGCGAAGGAACGCTCGTCACGGACTGGCTGACGGTCTGACCCGGCGGGTCAGACCGACACGGCGGTCACCAGGGCGGCCAGCGCCGACGCCAGTCGGTCCAGCCCCGGCCCGGCGGGGCCGCCCGGCTCGGTCATGTAGGTGTCGCGCCGGATCTCCACCATCAGGGCGGCGACCCGCGCGTCCTTCCGGTGGAACTCCAGCGGTACGTAGGTCCCGGCGAACGGGCTGTCCAGTCCGGTCTCTCCGACCGGCGCGAAGGCCTTCCGCGCCGCGGCCGTCAGTTCGGGCGGTGTGTGGAAGGAGTCGGTACCCAGGCAGACCGGCGGCCGGGGGCCCTCGCCGTGCAGCTCGTAGGGGAGGGGCTCGGTGGGATAGGAGTGGACGTCGATGATCACGGCCCGTCCGACCGCCGCCAGCCGTGCGGCGACGGCGTCCGTCATGGCCTGTGCGTACGGCCGGAAGTAGCGGTCGATCAGCGGCCGCGGGTCGGTGTCCTCGGCCCGTAGCGTCGCCCGGTGCGTGGTCCGCGTGTACACGGCGCCCATCCCCACGGACAGCATCTCCTCCCGCTCGTCCGGGAACCGCTCCGGATCGACGACCAGCCGCGACAGCCGGTTCACGAACCGCCACGGGGTGACCTCCGCCGCCCGTGCCGCCGCCTCGGCGAGCTCGGCCGTGTGCGCGTCGGTGATGTGGTCCAGCTCGCGCTCCAGCGCGTCCTCGTCCAGCACGATGCCGGCCCGCGCCTCGGCCGGGACCTCCCGTGCCGAGTGCGGGACGTGGAGGATCACGGGGGAGTCGTCCGCGCCGGGCAGGAACTGGAAGGACGGTGCGCCGGCGTACGGCATGGGCTGCTCCCCGATCGGGTGTCGCATGGGGTAATCGGTGTGTCGTATACAGTCAGCGAAAGGTTCGCATGCGAGGCGGCCGTCTAGCGTCGCCCGCCGAACTCCCAGTCGTGCACCTCGATGTCGGCGTACCGGTCCACGCTCAGAACGGCCCGTGCGGTCTCCGCGTCCGGGGCCCGGACGAGTGCCGCCGTTCCCACCCACGTCTCGCCGTCGTCGGAGAGCAGCGGCCCGTACGCGATCAAGTCGCGCTGATCCGACGGCAGTTGGTCATCGACCGCCGCACCCTCGCCCAGACCCAGACCCAGACCCAGACCCAG
>Ga0182007_10000825_pt1 | contig 17267 bp, 20 predicted proteins | sample Sormic07211113_1_FD_123023 | JGI IMG/M metagenome (GOLD analysis project Ga0182007, IMG submission 123023) | Rhizosphere microbial communities from Sorghum bicolor, Mead, Nebraska, USA - 072115-113_1 MetaG | ecosystem: Host-associated > Plants > Roots > Rhizosphere | place: USA: Nebraska... | reverse complement strand
CCCGTTTTTCCTCGCCGATGAAGGAACCCTTCATGCGCCGCCGAAGCTTCGTTCTCGCGACCGCCGCCTGCGCGGTGGCCGGCATGAGCTGCATGAGGCCCATCGCGCCCTTGGGCGAAACGGCCTGCGCATCGAAACCCGATTCGGTGGCGATCAGCGCCTGCAGCAATTCGTAGTCGATCGAATGCTTGCTCGCCGCATCGCGCAGTGCGACCTTCGCAGTCTTGTAGCTTGGCGAGGCCTCGAACAGGGCAAGCAAGGTCTGCGAGGCTTGCGGCACCTTTCCGTCGAGCTTGCGGCCGCCGCGCCCGAACGGCGCAACGCCCAGCGAGGTATCGAAGCTCTGGCCGCGGCGAAAGAAGATCTGGTATCGCTCGTCGATCTTTTCCGATGCGAAGTGCGCCACGCCCTTGCTGTCGATGTAGCCGTAGACGTCAGCGGCGTGCGCAAGCCCCTGCTGCATGGACAGCAGCAAGGCCAATAGCAACGGACGCATGAAATCTGAAATTTTCACGAGGGTGGTCAAACATCGATGTCGACATCGTCGGCGCGCAGTTCCATCAGTTCGCGCCGGGCGGCTGCCTCGCCCTTGCCCATCAGCTTGGTGATCTCGCCCTGGGTGGAGGTGAAGTCGAAGCGCCCCAATTGCACCTTCATCAGGCGCCGGGTATCCGGATTGAGCGTGGTTTCCCACAATTGTTCCGCACTCATTTCGCCCAGGCCCTTGAAGCGGCTGATGCTCCAGGCGCCTTCGCGCACGCCATCTTTACGCAGTTTGTCGAGCGTGGCGGTCAGTTCGCCCTCGTCGAGCGCATAGACCTTGGAGGCCGGCTTCTTGCCACGTGCGGGCGCATCGACCCGGAACAGTGGCGGCTTTGCGACATACACATGGCCGGCTTCGATGAGTTTCGGAAAGTGACGGAAGAACAGCGTGAGCAGCAGCACCTGGATGTGCGAGCCGTCCACGTCGGCATCGCTCAGGATGCAGATCCTGCCGTAGCGCAGGCCGCTCATGTCGGGCGTGTCGCCGGGGCCGTGCGGATCGACGCCCACGGCCACCGAGATGTCGTGGATTTCGGTGTTGGCAAAAAGCCGGTCGCGCTCCACTTCCCAGGTGTTGAGCACCTTGCCGCGCAGCGGCAGGATGGCCTGGCTTTCCTTGTCGCGGCCCATCTTGGCGCTGCCGCCGGCGGAGTCGCCCTCGACCAGGAAGACTTCGTTGTGGCTGATGTCCTTGCTCTCGCAATCGGTCAGCTTGCCGGGCAGCACGGCCACGCCGGAGCCCTTGCGCTTCTCGACCTTCTGGCCGGCGCGCTGGCGCGTCTGCGCGGCCTTGATGGCCAGCTCGGCGAGCTTGCGGCCATAGTCGACGTGCTGGTTGAGCCACAGTTCGAGCGCGGGGCGCACGAAGCTCGACACCAGGCGCACCGCGTCGCGCGAGTTCAGGCGTTCCTTGATCTGGCCCTGGAATTGCGGGTCGAGCACCTTGGCGCTGAGCACGTACGAGGCGCGCGCGAACACGTCCTCGGGCAGCAACTTCACGCCCTTGGGCAGCAGCGAGTGCAGCTCGATGAAGCCCTTCACGGCTGTGAACAGGCCGTCGCGCAGGCCGCTTTCGTGCGTGCCGCCGGCGCTGGTGGGAATCAGGTTGACGTAGCTCTCGCGCACCGGCTGGCCGTCTTCCGTGAAGGCCACGCACCAGTCGGCGCCCTCGCCTTCGGCGAAGTTGTCGGCGTTCTTGTCAGCGTGGCCGCTGCCTTCGAACAGCGGAATGACGGGGTCGCCGTTGAGCGTCTGCATGAGGTAGTCGCTCAGGCCGCCCTTGTAGAGCCACTGCTGGGTTTCCTTGGTCTTCTCATTGACGAGCGTGACGCTCACGCCAGGCATCAGCACGGCCTTGCTGCGCAGCAGGTGCGTGAGCTCGCCCATGGGAAGCACGGCGGTCTCGAAATACTTGGCGTCGGGCCAGGCGCGCACGGTGGTGCCCTGGCGGCGCTCGCCGGCCTCGAGCTTGCGGATTTCGAGCGCCTCGATCACGTCGCCGGCACTGAAGGCCAGCTTGGCGACGGAGCCTTCGCGGTGCGAGGTGACTTCGAGCCGCTTGGACAACGCATTGGTCACCGAAACGCCCACGCCGTGCAGGCCGCCCGAGAAGCTGTAGGCACCGCCCGAGCCCTTGTCGAACTTGCCGCCCGCGTGCAGGCGGGTGTACACGAGCTCGATCACGGGGGCCTTTTCTTCGGGGTGCAGGCCGAACGGAATGCCCCGGCCGTCGTCTTCGATGCTGGCCGAGCCGTCGGCATGCAACGTGACCTTGATCTTCTTGCCATAGCCCGCCAGCGCCTCGTCGGCGGCGTTGTCGAGCACTTCCTGGATGATGTGCAGCGGGTTGTCGGTCCGGGTGTACATGCCCGGGCGCTGCTTCACGGGCTCGAGGCCCTTGAGCACGCGGATGGAGCCTTCCGAGTAGCCGGACGATGCGGACGCTGAACTGGGGGGAGTCTTGAGGGGAGTCGCCATGGGGGCGGATTGTAGTCAGTCGCCACCAAATGACTGGATACCCATACAGGAACCTTCGATCGGGAGCCGAAGGTTGGCACGATGACCGGACTTGCTCGTTGACGATGGCCCGGCCGGCATAGGCCAGCGAGGCGAGTTCGTTTGATGCGCCGATCGCATCAAAGCCGCCTCGATAAATCATCAATGCCGTCGGCCGACCTGCCGCCTGCCGAAGCCCTCAAGTCGCTACATTCGACGCGATGCAAGCCCCAGCCCCCGTCCTCTCCATCAAGCAAGTCCTGTTCTGCGGGGCCATGATCGTCACGTTGTCGATGGGCATCCGCCACGGCTTCGGGCTCTGGCTGCAGCCGATCACGCAGGCGCAGGACTGGAGCCGGCAGACCTTCTCGTTCGCGCTGGCGGTCCAGAATCTTTCATGGGGCATCTTCGGGGTGTTCGCGGGCATGCTGGCCGACCGCTTCGGCGCGTTCCGGGTGCTGATCGGCGGCTCGGTGTTCTATGCGCTGGGTCTGCTCGGCATGGCGCATTCGCCGACGCCGCTGCTCTTCACGCTGAGCGCGGGCGTGCTGATCGGCGCGGCGCAGGCGGGCTCGACCTATGCGGTGATCTACGGCGTAATCGGTCGGCAGATTCCGGCTGAACGGCGATCGTGGGCGATGGGCGTTGCGGCGGCGGCCGGCTCCTTCGGGCAGTTCCTGATGGCGCCCATCGAGGGGCGATTGATCGGCCACCTGGGCTGGCAGACGGCGCTTGCCGTGGTGGCGGTGCTGGTGCTCGTGATCATCCCGATGGCCTTCGGCCTGCGCGAACCGAAGACGTCCGCGCTGGCCGGGCACCGCGAACAATCGGTGCTGCAGGCGGTGGGTGAGGCTTTCCGCTATCCGAGCTTCGGGCTGCTGATGGCGGGGTACTTCGTCTGCGGCTTCCAGCTTGCGTTCATCGGCATCCACATGCCGACCTACCTGCGCGACCGGAGCCTGCCGGCCGAAGTGGCGGGCTATGCGCTGGCGCTGATCGGGCTGTTCAACGTGTTCGGCACCTACACGGTGGGGCTGCTGGGGCAGAAGCTGGCCAAGCGCAAGATCCTGGCGGCGATCTATTTCGCGCGGGCCGTGTCGATCGCGCTGTTCCTGCTGGTACCGATCTCACCGCTCAGCGTGTATGTGTTCTCGGCGGCGATGGGCTTCCTGTGGCTGTCGACTGTGCCTGCGACCAATGCGATCGTGGCGGGCATCTTCGGCGTGGCGCATCTGTCGATGCTCAGCGGCTTCGTGTTCCTGAGCCACCAGGTGGGCTCGTTCCTGGGCGTGTGGCTCGGCGGCTACCTGTACGACACCACGGGCAGCTACGACATCGTCTGGTACATCGCGGTCGCGCTGGGCGTGTTCGCGGCGCTGATCAACCTGCCGGTGAAGGAAAGCGCCATCTCGCGCTCGTCGCCACAGCCGCTGGGGGCCGCGGGCTGATTGCGTATAAACACGGCCATGACTTCGCAAATGCGCCACCACATCGTCCACGCGGGCTGGCTGGCCGCCGCGCTGGCAGTGCTGGGCGGCGTGTTCGCGCTTTACGTCCACCCGGACTTCCTCGTGACGTTGGTCGACCAGATCTGGTCCTGCTTCTGAGGCCCGCCCCGCCATGAAAGATGCTGTACCGATGCACGGCCTGTCCGCGCCTTCCGAATGGATCGTTCGCTGGACGCACCTGCTCGCGCCCGGCGCCACGGTGCTCGACGTAGCCTGCGGCGCCGGGCGGCACATGCAGTGGTTCGCGGGCCGCGGGCATCCGGCCACCGGTGTCGACCGCTCGCCTGAAGCCATAGCGGCGGCCGGCGCCTTCGGCCGCACCGTCTCGGCGGACATCGAGTCGGGCCCCTGGCCCTTCGCCGGCCAGGCCTTTGGCGCCGTGATCGTCACCAACTACCTCTGGCGCCCGCGCATGGCCGACATCGTGGCCGCGGTGGCAGCGGGCGGCGTGCTGCTCTACGAAACCTTCGCGGCGGGCAACGAGACCGTCGGCAAGCCCTCTCGCCCCGACTTCCTGCTGCAGCCCGGCGAACTGCTGACGGCCTGCACCGGCCTGCGCGTGGTGGCCTACGAGGACGGCTTCATGCCCGAACCTGCGCGCTTCGTGCAGCGCATTGCCGCCGTCCGCCCCGCTGGCAGCAACGACGGCCAGCCGCCCCGGCACCTCCTTGCGGGAAACTGAGGGGGCCGGGGCGGCTGTCTTGCGGCACGCCGGAGTAAGTAGAATCGGCACTTTCGTCCACCGACAAAGAGATTCCCCTTGGAGCAACTGACAGGCAGCATCGTCGCGCTCGTCACGCCGATGCACGACGACGGCAGTGTCGACTACCCCGCCCTGCGGCGGCTCATCGACTGGCACATCGAAGAAGGCACCGACTGCCTCGGCGTGGTCGGCACCACCGGCGAATCGCCGACGGTCGATGTCGAAGAGCACTGCGAAATCATCCGTGTTTCGGTCGAGCAGGCCCGGGGCCGCGTGCCCGTGATGGCCGGCTGCGGCGCGAACTCGACCAAGGAAGCCATCGAGCTCGCCAGGTTCGCCAAGGGCGTGGGCGCCGATTCGCAGCTCCAGGTCGTGCCGTACTACAACAAGCCCACGCAAGAGGGCCAGTACCAGCATTTCAAGGCCATCGCAGAAGCCGTGGGCGACCTGCCCGTCGTGCTCTACAACGTGCCCGGCCGCACCGTTGCCGATATGGCGCACGACACCGTGCTGCGACTGGCGCAGGTGCCCGGCATCATCGGCATCAAGGAAGCCACCGGCAACATCGAGCGCGCCCAGTGGCTCATTCGCGACCTGCCTAAGAACTTTGCCGTCTATTCCGGCGACGACCCGACCGCGGTCGCGCTCATGCTCTGCGGCGGCCAGGGCAACATCAGCGTCACGGCCAACGTCGCGCCGCGCAAGATGCACGAACTGTGCGTGGCGGCACTGGCGGGCGACGTCAAGCGCGCCATGCAGATCCAGTTCGAGCTGATGCCGCTGCACCGCAACCTGTTCGTCGAGCCCAACCCGATCCCGCTGAAGTGGGCCATGGCACGGCTCGGCCTGTGCGGCGGCACGCTGCGCCTGCCGCTCACCGAACTCGGCGAAGCGAGCCGCCCCGCGGTCGAAGGCGCCCTGCGCGCCACCGGCCTGCTGAAGGGCTGAGCATCCTTTCCCCTGGCCGCAGCAAGGTTAAGCAACCTTTTGCCCGAACCGTGCTCTGAGATGGCGGGCACTGCGGCCCCTAGATTGACCGAACCATTCCAACAAGGAAGACGACGTTGAAGAACCTTTCGCGACTTGCACTGCTGGCCCTCGTTGCCAGCCTCGCCGCCTGCTCCGTCCTCGAGAGCGACAAGATCGACTACAAGAGTGCAGGCAAGGCCCCGACGCTCGAAGTCCCACCCGATCTCTCCCAACTCTCGCGCGACAACCGCTACGCCATCCCCGGCGGCGCCGTGACCGCCAATGCCTACCAGGCCGGCATCGCCAACGCCCCGGGCGTGCCCACCGCCGTGAGCAACCTCGGCGACGTGCGCATGGAGCGCTCGGGCACGCAGCGATGGATCGTCGTCAACCGTACGCCCGACCAGCTCTGGGACCCGGTGAAGGACTTCTGGCAGGAAAGCGGCTTCCTGCTGACCACCGACCAGCGCAACCTGGGCATCATGGAAACCGACTGGGCCGAGAACCGCGCCAAGCTGCCGCAGGACATCATCCGCGGCACGCTGGGCAAGCTGGTCGACTCGGTCTACTCGACCGGCGAACTCGACCGCTTCCGCACTCGCCTGGAACGCACGCCCAACGGCACCGAGATCTTCATCAGCCACCGCGGCATGCAGGAGGTCTACAACAACTCGCGCCAGGACCAGACCGTGTGGCAGCCCCGCCCCAGCGATCCTGAGCTCGAGACCGAATTCCTGCGCCGCCTGATGGTCAAGCTCGGCGTCTCGCAGGAGCAGTCGAAGATCCTGGCCGCCACCACCGCGACGACCAAGACCGCCACCGTCGCCAAGGTCGGCAACCAGCCGGTCGTGCAGATCAGCGAAGGCTTCGAGCGCGCATGGCGCCGCGTCGGGCTCGCGCTCGACCGCACCGGCTTCACCGTGGAAGACCGCGACCGCAGCGCCGGCCTGTACTACGTGCGCTACGTGACCCCCAACCCCGACAAGAAGGAGCCCGGCTTCTTCGGCAAGCTGTTCAGCAGCTCGCCCAAGGACGAAGCACCGATCAAGTTCCGCATCTCGGTCAAGGGACAGGGCGAAGCCACGACGGTGTCCGTGCTCGACGCAGCCGGCGCACCTGAAACCTCGGCCAACGCCGAGCGCATCGTCAAGGTCATCGCAGACGACCTGAAGTAACCCGCATGCTCCGCTTCCGAAGCCTCGGCAGCGGCAGCACGGGCAACGCCGCGCTGGTCGAAGCGACCAGCGCCGGCCGCACCTCCCGCCTCCTGATCGACTGCGGCTTCGGCCTCAAGCAGCTCGATCTGCGGCTGGCCCAGGCAGGCCTCGCCGCCAGCGACATCGATGCGGTCTTCGTCACGCACGAGCACGGCGACCACATCGGCTGCGCCCATTCGCTGTCGCGGCGCAACCGCATCCCCGTCTGGATGAGCGAAGGCACGTGGCTCGCCACCGGCGGGCGCGATTTCGAGGGCCTGCTGAACCTGGCGCGCGACGACGCCGAGTTCGAGGTCGGCGACATCTGCGTGCAGCCCTTCACCGTGCCCCACGATGCGCGCGAGCCGCTGCAGCTTCGCTGCACCGACGGCAACCGCACGCTGGGCGTATTGACGGATCTGGGCCACGCCACGGCCCACGTGCTGGCCCGCCTGAGCGGCGTGCATGCGCTGCTGCTGGAGTTAACCACGACAGCGATCTGCTGGCCAATTCGGCCTATCCGCCCTTTCTCAAGCATCGTGTCGGCGGCAACTACGGCCACCTGTCGAACACGGCCGCCGCAGAGATCGCACGCGCGGTGCTGCACGACGGCTTGCGCCACGTGGTGGCTGCACACCTGAGCGAGCAGAACAATCGACCCGAGATCGTGCGCCGCCTGATGGCCGAGGCCCTCGGCGGCGACGAGGCCGAGATGCTCACCGCCACGGCATCGCAGGGCTCGCCCTGGCTCGACGTATGAGCCGCGCGATCCTCACGCTCTCCTAAGAAAAAAAGCCGCCTCGTGGCGGCTTTCATCATGGCGGGTGCCGAGGCCTGGCCTATTGCTTCGGCGCTTCGTTCTTCTTCGCTGCCTCGGTGGCTGCGTTCGCCGCGTCGAGCGCGGACGATGCGCCGGGCGCCGGCGTTGCCGCCCCCGATGCGGCCGGATCGGTGGCAGGTGCGGGCGCAGGCGCGGGTTCGGTCACGGGCGCAGGAGGCGGCGTCACGACAGCTGGCGCAGCATCCTCCTTCTTTCCGCAGGCGACGAGCGCGGCAGCGGCAATCAGCGAGGCAACCAGGACGGACGATGACTTCTTCATGGAATCTCCTTTGGCAATGAAGGTCTGGAACGAAAAAAATTCTAGACCTGCCCACCTGTCCGAATATGTCTCGCGGCCGCATTCGCGGCATTGGCTTACAAGCCCAATGTCGATGCCGGAAACGCCGGCCGCGCGATGCGCCAGCATTCGTCGATCGATTCGCGCAAGGCGCGGCGGGCGGGCGCATCGGTGCCGCTCACGCCGCGGCTGCGCTCGGGGTCGATGCGATGCACGAACCAGGTGGGCGCCCAGATGGCGCTGGGCACTTCGGAGCCCGCGGCCTTGCCGGTCGCGCGGCATTCGATGATGTGGTCCCACATGCGGCGCCACGGCACGAAGCGCGCATGGCCGCGTTCGAGTACATCGAAGCGCTGGGCGAGCAGCACGAAGCGGCGGCCGCTTGCCGACCAGGCCTGCAACGCCTCGATGCTCGCGCGCTCGCCCAACGGCCAGTCGGCAAAGTCGGGGTCGCTGAAGACGATCTCCTTCCAGCCCTCCCGCGCGGCGGCCGACAGTGCGGCACGCAGGATCGCATCGAAGGCTTCGCGGCCATCGAAGCGGCCTTCGCTCAGTGGCGATCCGGTGTGATCATTCGGCATGAAGCCAACCTGCCTCGCACCATTCGCCGAGCAGCGCGAGAGCGCCTTCGCTGGCACGGGCCAGCTCGCGGGAATCCAGCGCGCGCCGGTCGGCAAGGCGGCGCATCAGCGTAGCGTCGGACCCTCCCGCGCGAAAGCTCTCGCCGTTGATGTAGATGTGCCGCGTGTCGTAGAGCATGCGCGTGCGGCGGTCGAGTGCCACGCGCTGCATTGCATCGGGTGCTTCGCCGCCTTCGCCGAACCAGACATTGGCCTTGGGCTCGGTGAGCGACTCGCCAAGTGCGCGATCGACGGCATCGGCATCGCGCAGTGCGGCCTCGATGGCCTTGCGGGCGAAGCCCTGCAATGCGGCGGGCATCTGCGCGGGTGCATCGACCGCCGGCTGCATCGGGTCACGGTAGCGCGCCAGCTCGGCAGGCCCCGCATCTTCCAGGTCTTCGGCGTACGCCTGCGCCATGCGCGCCAGCAGGTCGGCGCCGAGTTCGCCCAATGCGGACGAACGCAGGCCGATGGAACAGGTCATGCAGTCGTCACCCACGGCCACGCCGTCGTGGGCATAGCGCGGCGGCAGGTACAGCATGTCGCCGGGTTCGAGCACGAAGGTCTGCTCGGGTTCGAAGTTCTCGAGGATCTTGAGCGGCACGCCCGGCTGCAGGCGCAGGTCGCTCTGCTTGCCGATGGACCAGCGGCGACGCCCCTGCGCCTGCAGCAGAAACACGTCGTAGCTGTCGAAATGCGCGCCTACCCCGCCGGTATCGCTGGCATAGCTGATCATCAGGTCGTCGAGGCGAGCGTCGGGCAGAAAGCGAAACTGCTGCAACAGTTCGTGTACGCCTTCGTGATGCAGGTCGACGCCCTGCACCAGCAGCGTCCAGGCGGGTTGCTTCAACGGCGGCAAGGCACGCCGGGCCAGCGGCCCATGCTTGAGCGACCAGCCGGCCTTGCCATGCCGGATGAGCCGCGATTCGACCTCCTCGCGTTCGGCCAGCGAGAACAGCGCAGCACGTTCGATCGGTGGCACCATCGCGGGTATCGCCTGTCGGACGAGCAAGGGTTTTTTCTGCCAGTGCCGCCGCATGAACTGCGCGGCACTCAGGCCGCCGAGCAATGGCAGGGGTTGATTGATCTCCATGGGAGAATTCTGCAATGGAAATCTCTGAACAATGCGTGGTCGGCCTGACCTGGACCATGAAAGACACGCTCGGCGACGTGCTGGACGTGCTCGACGAGCCGGTGGAATTCATGGTCGGCGGCGACGACCTCTTCGACGTGATCGAAGCGGCCCTGCAAGGCCATGAGCCCGGCGCCCGGGTGCAGCTGCAGATCGAACCCGAACAGGGCTTCGGCGACTTCAACGACCAGTTGCTCTTCCTGGAGCCGCGCTCGCTTTTTCCCGAAGGCACGGAAGAAGGCATGACCTTCGACGGCTCCGCCCTTCCCAAGGGCGTGAACAGCGACATTCCAAAAGACGCGATCTACACCGTGGCCGAGATCTATCCGGAGCATCTGGTGCTGGACGGCAACCATCCGCTGGCAGGCATCGCGATCCGGCTCGACATCACAGTGCGCTCCGTGCGCGAGGCCACCGAAGAGGAAGTCGGCCGCGGCTCGGCGGGCACGGGCTTCTTCAAGGTCGCGCCGATGGCACCGGGCAACCATACGCTGCATTGAGGCTCTGTCAGCCAAAGAAAAAGCCGAGCATGCTCGGCTTTTTTGCGTACGGAAGATCGTCGACGGCTACATGCGCGAGATCTGGCCGTTGTCGATGCGCACACGGTCGCCGATGCGCAGGTCGCCCGGGCTTTGCACATCGAAGGCGCGGTAACCGCCGTTGTCGGTCTGCACCGACACGCGGTAGGTTTCATAGGCACGTGGCCCGTTCTGCTGAGCCTCGATGGTGTTGCCCAGCAGGGCGCCGCCCACGATGCCCAGCGCGGTGGCCGCCGCACGCCCATTGCCGCGCCCGAACTGGTTGCCCACCACACCACCGATGACCCCGCCGGCGACAGCGCCGCCGCCGGTGGTGCCGGTGCCGGCTGTTTCGCTGCGCAGCACCTCGATGTTGGCCACGTGGCCGTACTCGACGTAGGAAGCTTCGCGGTACTGGATGGCCTGCGGGGGCGCCTGGTACGGATAGCGCGAGGTCTGGTAGACGGGCGCCGGTGCCACGCATGCCGTGAGCGTGGCCACGGCCAGCACGGAAGCGGTGACGGAAACAAAGCGCATTGAGATCTTCATGTTGGAGGCTCCTCGGATAGAACAGTGCACGAATGATGAATGCATGCACCCTGCGTGTGCCTGACTAACGCCGCAGCGTCCGCCGCGATGACGCCAGAACACACACTGAAACCTTCGAGGCCGCCCGGCCTTCGCCAGTTCCAGTCTTTACCGCCCCGAAACTCAGCTTCCCTTCAGCATTTGCTCAATGTTTGCCCGTGGAGCCGTAGCCGCCCTCGCCGCGTTGCGAAGGTGCAAAGTCTGTGACCACCCGAAATTGCGCCTGTACCACGGGGACGATCACCAATTGGGCGAGCCGCTCCATCGGCTGCAGCACGAAGGGTGTGTCGCTGCGGTTCCAGGCGCTGATCTTCAGTTCGCCCTGGTAGTCGCTGTCGATCAGGCCGACGAGGTTGCCGAGCACGATGCCGTGCTTGTGGCCCAGCCCCGAGCGCGGAAGGATCAGCGCCGCATAGGCCGGGTCGGCCAGGTGGATCGCGATGCCCGTGCCCACCAGCTGCCAGCCGTTGGGCTCCAGCGTGATCGGGGCATCGAGGCAGGCCCGCAGGTCGAGGCCGGCGCTTCCAGGGGTGGCATATGCGGGCAATTGATCCACCATGCGCGGATCGAGGATACGGACGTCGACTTTCACTTTTACTTGCTGCCTTGCTTCTGTTGCTGTTCTCTTTGCTTGCGGGCCGCCTCTTCCAGCACCTGCTGCCATTTGGCGACGCCGGGGGTGAGCTTCACGCCCTTCAATTTCTTGCCGAACCAGATGGCCACGCCCGCCAGCAGGAGCAGCACGCCGAAAGGCACGCCGGCGGCCCACAGCACGAGGAACACCAGCGCGCCGACGGCGCCCAGCACCTTGAGGGTCAGGGGGTCGAAGGAGCCAGGCTCCTTCTTCGGCACTTCGCCATTCGGCAGTTCTGCGCTGCGCTGCATGGCCGCGCTCACCGGCCCCTGCTGGCCGGGTGACGGGCCCATGCCGACGTCGAGCCCGGGCTCGCCCTCTTTCGCCGCCCGCTTCGGCAGCGCGGCCTGCGCCGACAGCCGCTCGACATAACGGGCGAAGTCGCCGTTCGGTGGCGTGTTCCACTGGGGATGGGGATTCATCAGGCCCTCCAGTCGGGAAGTCGGGCGGCAATCTCGGCCATGAGTTCTCGCGCCAGCGTGAGCTTGGGCGCGCGCGGGAGCTCGCGCACGCCCTTGGCATCCACCAGCAGCAGCGCGTTGTCGTCCTGCCCGAAGGTCAGCGGGCCGATGTTGCCCACCAGCAGCGGAATGCCCTTGCGCTCGCGCTTGGCCTTGGCGTGCTCGGCGAGGTTCTCGCTCTCCGCCGCGAAGCCCACGCAGAAGAGCTTTCGGGCCTGTGCCCGCTCGCTCTTGGCAACGCTCAGGAGAATGTCGGCGTTCTCGACGAACTCGAGCACCGGCGTCTTGCCGCTGCCGTCCTTCTTGATCTTCTGATCGCTCTGCGTGGCCGGACGCCAGTCGGCCACGGCGGCAGTCGCTACAAAAATGCTAGCAGACTGCGCGGCATGGGTGGTCACTTCGAGCATGTCCTGCGCCGACAGCACGTCGAGGCGCGTCACGCCTCGCGGGGTCGGCAGATGCACCGGGCCGGCCACCAGGGTGACCTCGGCCCCCGCCTCGCGGGCCGCGCGGGCGATGGCAAAGCCCATCTTGCCGGACGAATGGTTGGTGATGCCGCGGATCGGGTCGAGCGCCTCGAAGGTCGGGCCGGCCGTGACCAGCACTTTCTGCCCCGCCAGCAGCTTGGGCTGGAAGAAGGCCGTGATGTCCTCCAGCAGCTGCGCAGGTTCGAGCATGCGCCCATCGCCCGTTTCGCCGCAGGCCTGCCAGCCGCTGCCCACGCCCAGCACGGTTGCGCCGTCGGCCGCCACCTGCATCAGGTTGCGCTGGGTGGCGGGATGGGCCCACATCTCGCGGTTCATGGCCGGCGCGATCAGCAGCGCAACGCGGTCCATCGGGCGGGCCAGGCACATCAGGCTCAGCAGGTCGTCGGCGCGGCCCTGCACGAGGCGAGCGATAAAGTCGGCGCTGCAGGGCGCCAGCACGATCGCATCGGCCTCGCGACTGAGGTTGATGTGCGGCATGTTGTTGGGCTCGCGCGTGTCCCACTGCGAGGTGTAGACGGTGCGGCCCGAGAGCGCCTGCATGGTCACCGGGGTGATGAACTCCTCGGCCGCCTCGGTCATCACGACCTGGACAGTAGCCCCGGCCTTCACGAACAGCCGGCACAGCTCGGCCGACTTGTAGCAGGCGATGCCTCCGGTGAGGCCAAGGACGATGTGTTTGCCGGCGAGATCTTGCATGGGCCGTATTGTTGCTCATAGGCCATCGAACAAACGGCAACAAGCCCTTGGCGGGGGGTGTCGCAAAGGGCACATCTATAATCGCAATTTCCCACTGCCCGGATTCACGCATCCGGAACTGGCATGACCAAATTTGTCTTCGTCACCGGTGGTGTCGTATCTTCCCTTGGCAAGGGAATCGCCTCCGCCTCGCTCGCCGCGATCCTCGAATCGCGCGGCCTCCAAGTCACCCTCATCAAGCTCGATCCGTACATCAATGTCGACCCCGGCACGATGTCGCCCTTCCAGCATGGGGAAGTGTTCGTCACCGATGACGGCGCCGAGACCGACCTCGACCTCGGCCACTACGAGCGCTTCATCAACACGCGGATGCGCAAGGCCAACAACTTCACGACCGGCCAGATCTACAAGACCGTGCTCGAGAAGGAACGCCGCGGCGACTACCTCGGCAAGACGGTGCAGGTGATCCCGCACATCACCAACGAGATCCAGGAATACATCAAGCGCGGCGCCGGCATCGGCACGGCGCACGAGGTGGACGTGGCCATCGTCGAGATCGGCGGCACCGTGGGCGACATCGAGTCGCTGCCCTTCCTCGAAGCGGTACGCCAGATGAGCCTGCGCAACGGTCCGAACAACTCGGCCTTCGTGCACCTGAGCTACGTGCCCTGGATCGCCGCCGCCGGCGAACTCAAGACCAAGCCGACGCAGCACACCGCCAAGGAACTGCGCGCCATCGGCATCCAGGCCGACGTGCTGCTGTGCCGCGCCGACCGGCCGATTCCCGACGACGAGCGCGCCAAGATCTCGCTGTTCTCGAACGTGCCCGAATGGGGCGTGATCTCCATGTGGGATGTGGACACCATCTACAAGGTGCCCCGCATGCTGCACGAACAGGGCCTGGACGGCCTGATCTGCGACAAGCTGCGCATCAACACGCCGCCCGCCAAGCTGCAGCGCTGGGACGACCTGGTCTACGAGGTCGAGCATCCGCAAAAGGAAGTGTCGATTGCCATGGTCGGCAAGTACGTCGACCTGTCGGACAGCTACAAGTCGCTGAACGAAGCACTGCGCCACGCCGGCATGAAGAACCATGCCCGGGTGAAGATCGACTACATCGACTCCGAAACCATCTCGGCACAAGACGTGTCGCGCCTGGCCAAGTACGACGCCATCCTGGTGCCCGGCGGCTTCGGCCAGCGCGGCGTCGAGGGCAAGATCTCGGCGGCCCGCTTCGCCCGCGAAGGCAAGGTGCCCTACCTCGGCATCTGCCTGGGAATGCAGGTTGCCACCATCGAATACGCCCGCCACGTGGCCGGCCTGAAGAACGCCAACAGCACCGAGTTCGACCCCGAGACGCCCACCCCCGTGATCGCGCTGATCACCGAGTGGAAGGACCGCGACGGCACCGTGAAGACGCGCGATGAGAAGTCAGACCTCGGCGGCACCATGCGCCTGGGCGCGCAAAGCTCCGACGTCACGCCCGGCACGCTAGCCCACAGCATCTACGGCGACGTGGTCACCGAGCGTCACCGCCACCGCTACGAAGCCAACGTCAACTTCCTCGACGAACTGCGCAACGCCGGCCTGGTGATCTCCGCGCTCACGCAGCGCGAGCATCTGACCGAAATCGTCGAGCTGCCGCAGGACGTGCACCCGTGGTTCATGGGCGTGCAGTTCCACCCCGAGTTCAAGTCGACGCCGTGGGGCGGCCACCCGCTGTTCAACGCCTTCATCAAGGCGGCGCTCGACCACAAGGAAAAGGGCGCGGGCAGCACCAACAAGACGTTGAAGGCTGTCGCATGAGCAGCGGCTACGTCATCGCCCACGTCGAGGTCACGAACCCGACGCAGTACGAGGAATACAAGAAGTGGTCCAGCGCCGCGATGCAGGCGCATGGCGCCGAAGTGTGCGTGCGCGGCGGCCAGGTGCAGCCGCTCGAGGGCGACTGGAAGCCCACGCGCGTGGTGATCCTCAAGTTCCCCAGCTTCGAGAAGGCCAAGGCCTTCTACGAGACGCCCGAGTACCTCAAGGCACGCGAGGCGCGTGCCGGCGCCGCGATCATGAACATGATCGCCGTCGAGGGCCTCTGATCCCCATTTATTCATCCGCCAAAGAGACCAGAAAGAGAAAGACAGAAGATGAGTGCAATCGTTGACATCGTCGGCCGCGAAATTCTCGACAGCCGAGGCAACCCCACCGTCGAGTGCGACGTGCTGCTCGAATCGGGCACCATGGGCCGCGCGGCCGTGCCCTCGGGCGCATCGACCGGTTCGCGCGAGGCCATCGAGCTGCGCGACGGCGACAAGAGCCGCTACCTCGGCAAGGGCGTGCTCAAGGCCGTGGAGAACATCAACACCGAGATCTCGGAAGCCGTGCTGGGCCTCGACGCCAGCGAACAGGCCTTCCTCGATCGCACGATGATCGACCTCGACGGCACCGACAACAAGGCCCGCCTGGGCGCCAACGCCACGCTCGCCGTGTCGATGGCCGTGGCCCGCGCCGCGGCCGAGGAATCGGGCCTGCCGCTGTACCGTTACTTCGGCGGCATGGGCGGCATGCAGCTGCCGGTGCCGATGATGAACGTCATCAACGGCGGCGCGCACGCCAACAACAGCCTGGACCTGCAGGAGTTCATGATCATCCCCGTGGGCGCCAAGAGCTTCCGCGAGGCGGTGCGCTACGGCGCCGAAGTGTTCCACGCGCTGAAGAAGATCCTGGGCGACCGCGGCATCAGCACGGCGGTCGGCGACGAAGGCGGCTTCGCCCCCAGCGTCGAGAGCCATGAAGCAGCCATCCAGCTGATCCTGGAAGCCATCGACAAGGCCGGCTACACCGCCGGCGAACAGATCGCCCTGGGCCTCGATTGCGCGGCCAGCGAGTTCTACAAGGACGGCAAGTACGTGCTGTCGGGCGAGAACCTCTCGCTCACGGCCGAAAGCTGGACCGACATGCTCGCGAACTGGGTCGACAAGTACCCGATCATCAGCATCGAGGACGGCATGCACGAAGGCGACTGGGACGGCTGGAAGCACCTGACCGAACGCCTGGGCAAGCGCGTGCAGCTGGTGGGCGACGACCTGTTCGTCACCAACACCAAGATCCTGCAAGAGGGCATCGACAAGGGCATCGCCAACTCGATCCTCATCAAGATCAACCAGATCGGCACGCTGACCGAAACCTTCGCCGCCATCGAGATGGCCAAGCGCGCGGGCTACACCGCCGTCATCTCGCACCGCTCGGGCGAAACCGAGGACAGCACCATCGCCGACATCGCGGTGGGCACCAACGCCGGCCAGATCAAGACCGGTTCGCTCTCGCGTTCGGACCGCATCGCCAAGTACAACCAGCTGCTGCGCATCGAAGAAGATCTCGGCGACATCGCCGTGTACCCCGGCCGCGGCGCGTTCTACAACCTGAAGTAACGCCCGGACGCCACGCGGCATGCGCGCCCGCCTCGTTCCTCCGATCGTCCTGTTGCTCCTGCTGGCCATCCTGCAGTGGCAGCTCTGGAACGGGCGCGGCAGCGTGCGCGACGTGGCCCAGCTGCGCACCAAGCTGGCCGACCAGAAAGAAGCCAACGCCAAGGCCACGCTGACCAACGAGCGCCTGACCTCCGAGGTCAACGACCTCAAGAACGGCCTCGAGATGGTCGAGGAGCGCGCGCGCGCGGAGCTCGGCATGGTCAAACCGAACGAAGTGTTCGTACAGATCGCTCACTAGGATGACCCCCAGTCTTCGCGCACTTCGTGTCGCTTCGCCAACCCCCTTCCAGGGGGCGACACCAGCGGCCCGGCAAAGCCGGTTCCGCGGTGTCCCACGCACAGACTGCGACGGTGCCCTCCGGGGGTGAACCTGATCCTCGAGCTTCTCTCGGCCCCGGCATTCCTGCTCTGGGGCTCTCCTGTCAGCTGGCTCGAACTCGTGGCCTCGCTCCTGGCGCTCGCCATGGTCGGCTGCAACATGCGCGAGATTCACTGGGGATGGCCGCTGGCCATCATCAGTTCGCTGCTCTACGTCGTGGTGTTCGCCAAGGCGCGCATCTACGGCGATGCCTCGCTCCAGGTCTTCTTCGCCTTCGTCGCCCTGTGGGGCTGG
>Ga0182007_10000822_pt1 | contig 17292 bp, 18 predicted proteins | sample Sormic07211113_1_FD_123023 | JGI IMG/M metagenome (GOLD analysis project Ga0182007, IMG submission 123023) | Rhizosphere microbial communities from Sorghum bicolor, Mead, Nebraska, USA - 072115-113_1 MetaG | ecosystem: Host-associated > Plants > Roots > Rhizosphere | place: USA: Nebraska... | reverse complement strand
GCCCCGGGCCGTCAGCCGCGCCCCCCGTTCGGCCAGCCGGTAGCTGCGCTGCCGGCCCTCCGTCCGGTCGAAGATCCAGTACAGGACGAGTCCCATCTGGGAGAGCCACATCAACTCGGGCAGCACGTCCCGCAGTTCCTCCGGCACCTTGGTCTTCGTCGCCCCCGCGAGCACCTCCCGGTGGACGGAGATCGCTTCCTCGCGTGCGTGCTCCGACTCCGGGGAGAAGGGGCTGAGCGGGCTGTCCGGGTCGGCGGCGTTCTTGAAGAACTGGACGGCGAACTCGTGGTACGGCGTCGCGATGTCCAGCCACACCTTCAGCACGCCCGCCAGTCGCGCCTCCAGGTCGGTCTCCCGGTCCAGGACGTCCCGGATCGCCACCCGGTGCTCGGCGGCGAGACGGTCGTAGAAGCCCTGGATCAGGTGTTCCTTGCCGGCGAAGTAGTAGTACGCGTTGCCCACGGAGACCCCGGCCTCCTGGGCGATGGCCCGCATGGTCGTCTTGTCGTAACCCCGCTCCTGGAACAGCCGCATGGCCGTCTCCAGGATCAGCGCGCGGGTGTGCTCGGACTTGGTCGACGGCGCGGTGCCTTCGCCGGGGGCTTCGTTCTTTGCGGACACGGACAGAGAGCCTACGGGGTGGCGCAGGTGCCGTCGCCGCAGCCCGGGGCGGTGTAGGTCCAGCCGACGGCCGGGTCGTACGACCACCCGTCCGCCCGCCGGTACACCTTCCCGCCCCACTGCTGCTGCTTCCGCCCCCACTGCGCGCCCCGCCATTTCGCCGCCGCCAGCAGCGCCCCCTTGGCGAAGGGCGCCCCCGCCGGCGTGCTCAACCGGTGCGCGAGCGGCCGGTGCTCGCGCAGGGCCCACAGGGTGACGATCCAGGCGGCGGTGCCCCGGTAGACCTGGCCCGCGTCACCCACGACGGTGATGTCGTCGAGGGTGGCCCGGTGGTCCAGGGCCGGGAAGGCCCGCCTGGCCTGCTCCGACGCGGCAGGGACGAACTCCAGCGGCACCAGCTGCGGCTGCCGCGTCAGCCAGCCGCGCAGGAAGACGCAGAGCGAGCAGTCGGCGTCGTAGAGGACGGTGAGCCGGCGGACCGGGACCATAGGGACCCGGTCCGCCGTACCGCCGCTCACGCTCCCGCCTGCGGGGCGACCCAATCCTGCGGGCCGACCGGCGGCATCTGCTCGCGCTCCATCATCCCGCGCCGGCGGATCTTGTTGAGGACGTACACATTCCCCAGGTGCATCACGCCGAGCACCAGCAGCACCACGCCGAGCTTCGTCGACAGGGCCTCGAAGATGCCGCGGGTGTCGTCGATCGTCTGGTCGCCGCTCAGGTACAGGGCGACGAAGCCGAGGTTGACGAGGTAGAAGCCGACGACCAGGAGGTGGTTGACGGCGTCGGCGAGCTGTTCGTTGCCGCGCAGGACGTCGGAGAGGAAGACCCGTCCGTTACGGCTGAGCGTGCGGGCCACCCAGATGGTCAGTCCGATGCTGACCAGCAGGTAGATGACGTAGGCGATGACCGTACGGTCCATGCCCCACCCCTTCTTGAACGTGTTCAAAAAGCTGACGGGGATGACTCTAGCCCTATTTTTGAACGCGTTCAACCAAGGAGTCGGTGCTCTTCGAGGCCCCTTCAGGGGCGGCGCCCCAGCTCCGGCCGCTTGGTGTAGTCCGTGAAGCCGAGGACGTTCCCCCACGGGTCGGCGATCTCGACGGTCCAGCCGGTCGCCACGGACGAGGGTTCGTCGAGGGGGACGATGCCCGCCGCCGCGAGCGCCCCGGCCGCCGTCCGCGCGTCCGGGACCTCGATCCACAGGCGTGGCGAGGGCCATGGCGGCGGCCGGTGCCCCAGCCCGTCCTCCCGGCGCAGGAGGATGCCCGGGGTCTCGGCCCCCACCTTCAGCAGGGCGATCCCGGCCTCGTCGAACCGGAACCCCACCGCGAACCCGGCCCGCTCGTAGAACCCGACGGCCTCGCCGAGGTCTCCGACGGGCAGCAGCACGTTGTCGAACCCGAGCAGTTCGTACGACTCGTCATCTGACATACCGTCAGAATAGGTGCCGATCCGCCCGGAACCCGTGATTGTCAGTGGCGGCCCGTACTGTCGTCGGCATGGCAATCGTGACGTTCGTCGACGAGACGACTGCGGGGGAGCGGGGCGCGGGCTGGGAGCTCGAGGTCGCCGAGGAGCGGCTCGCCGTGCGCGAGCTGATCCGGCGCCGGGTGTTCCAGGAGGTCGCCGAGTACAACGCGCGCACGCCGGGCGTGTTCCAGGGGCTCGTACAGCCGAAGGACGCGGAGCGGGTGCTGAACGGGTACGCGCTGCGGACACCGCGGCGGATAGACCCCGAGACCCAGACGGAGCTGGCGCTCAGGGCCTTCGCCGGGAACGGATTCCTGGTGCTGGTCGGAGACCGCCAGACCACCGAGCTCGACGAGGAGATCGAGCTCGCGCCGGGCACCGAGGTCACGTTTCTCAAGCTCGTACCGCTGGTGGGGGGATGACGGTGGCGGAGATCCAGAAGTACAAGGACCTGATCGGACAGCGGGTCGCCGACGGGGAGTTGGCCGAGCTGGCCGTCGACATGCTCAGGGCGGCGGCCTCCAACAACGGTCACTGGAACGGCCTGTGGGCCGGGGTGCTCGACCGTCTGCGCGAACTGCCGGCCGAGGTGCGGGGACCGCTCGCCGACGCCCTCGTGGCGCTGCACCACTCCACGGGCGAGGAGTCGGAGGCCAGGGACCACGCCCTGACGCTCGTCGGCGTCCTGGCCCGCGGACTGCCCGAGGACAGGCTCTCCACGGAGCGCCTCAAGGCCCTCGACCGGCTCTCGCGACAGCACGGCCACTGGTACGGCTCGCACTCCGCCCTTCTCGCCGAGGGCGAACTCGCCGCCGGCCGCCCCCTCGCCCCCGCCGTCGTGGCCTTCTACCGCCGTGCCGCGCTGGACGCGTACCTCGATCGCGACGACCCGGTGGTCCTGCTGGCGAAGAAGCTCACCGAGCCCGCCCTCAACGTCGGCGAGCAGTGGGCCGAACAGGCTCTCGCCGACGCCGTCGGAGCGGACTGGCAGGCCCTGCTCGCCCACCTCGTCACCGCCACCGCCTCCAAACCCGGCCCCAAGTGGGACCAGCGGGCCCGCACCCTCGTCGACGCCCTCGGCGCCGACCACGTCCGCGCGACCGCCCTGCCCTGGCTCGCGCTCGTCGGCCGCCCCAGGACCTTCCCCCTCGACGAGGGCTATGAGTCGGACCCGGTCAACCACACCTACGACCCGTACAACGCCAACGCCCTGCGCGGCCTCGCCTGGCTGCTCTCCCTGCTCCCGCCGCACCCCGACACCGCCCGCGCCCTGGGCGCCCTGGTCGAGACCTCGCTCAGGAAGGTCCCCGGTGTCGGCCCGCGCAACCCCAAGGTCGCCAACGCCGCCGTCCTCGCGCTCTCCCGGCTGGACGGCCAGGCCGCCCTCGCCGAACTCGCCCGCCTCGCCACCCGGTTGACGTACAAGGCCACGGCGAAACTCGTCGACACGGCCCTGGAGAACCGGGCCGCCGCCCTCGGCCTCGGCCGCGAGGAGATCGAGGAACTCGCCGTCCCCGCCTACGGGCTGACGGAGATCGGCCGCGCCGAGCACCGGCTCGGGGACGTCACTGCCGTCCTCGGCATCGACGGCACGAGATGCCTGCTGAGCTGGCGCAACGCGGCCGGCAAGGTCGTCAGGAGCGTGCCCGCGGCCGTCCGCCGTGACCATCCGGACGAGCTCAAGGAACTCAAGGCCGCCGTCAAGGACATCGAGAAGATGCTCTCGGCGCAGAGCGAGCGCCTGGACCGCCAGTTCCTCGCCGACCGCACCTGGCCCTACGACACCTGGCGCGAGCGCTACCTGGACCACCCCCTCGTCGGCACGCTCGCCCGCCGCCTCCTGTGGACGGTCGACGGCAGGACCGTCGGACACGTGGACGGCGCCCTGCGCACGCTCACCGACGACCCCGTCACCGAAGGCGCCGAGGTCCGGCTCTGGCACCCCGTCGGCCATGAGCCCGCCGAGATCGTCGCCTGGCGGGACTGGCTGGAGCGGCACGGCATCACCCAGCCGTTCAAGCAGGCCCACCGTGAGGTGTACCTCCTCACGGACGCCGAGCGCGCGACAGGCACGTACTCGAACCGTTTCGCGGCGCACATCCTGCGCCAGCACCAGTTCAACTCGCTCGCCGCACTTCGCGGTTGGAACAACAAGCTGCGCCTGATGGTCGACGACCAGCTGCCGCCGGCCACCCGCGAGCTGCCGCGGTGGGGGCTGCGCGCCGAGTACTGGATCGAGGGCGACGGGGAGAACAGCGAAGACACCACCCCGGGGTCCGGCAGCTTCCTGCGCCTGCGCACCGACCAGGTCCGCTTCTATCCGATCGACGCGCCGCAGAACTGGGCGCACTGCTGCGGCGGCGAGTACCGCATGTGGCTGCGGGACGGCGCCGGCCCCGTCGACGCCCTTCCCCTCACCGACATCCCACCCCTCGTCCTGTCCGAAGTCCTGCGGGACGTCGACCTGTTCGTGGGAGTGGCCAGCGTCGGCAACGACCCGACCTGGCAGGACGGCGGCCCCGGCGGCCGGTTCCGCGAGTACTGGTCCGGCTACAGCTTCGGCGCGCTGGGCCAGAGCGCGGAGACCCGCAAGGCCCTGCTCGAACGCCTGATACCCCGTCTCGCGACAGCCGACCGCTGCACCATCGAGGGCCGCTTCCTGCACGTGAGGGGCGAACGCCACACCTACAAGATCCACCTGGGCTCGGGCAACATCCTGATGACCCCGAACGACCAGTACCTGTGCATCGTCCCCACCTCCAACCCGACTGCCCCACAGGCGGGTTACCTGCCGTTCGAGGGGGACCGGATGCTGGGGGTGATCCTGAGCAAGGCGCTCCTGCTGGCGGACGACCGGAAGATCACGGACCCGACGATCCTCAGTCAGCTGTAGCGGCCAGAAGCACAGCCACGAGCACAGCCACAAGCACCGCCCCCGACAGCGAAAACCCCTCAGGGCCCCGTTTCCGAAGTGATGGAAACAGGGCCCTGAGGTAAGGCAGCCGGGAACGTCAGAAGCGGCGCGTGATTAGCGCTCGCTTCACCTCCTGGATCGCCTTGGTGACCTCGATGCCGCGAGGGCAGGCGTCCGTGCAGTTGAAGGTGGTGCGGCAGCGCCAGACGCCGTCGCGGTCGTTCAGGATCTCCAGGCGCTGCTCGCCCGCCTCGTCACGCGAGTCGAAGATGAAGCGGTGGGCGTTGACGATGGCGGCCGGGCCGAAGTACTGGCCGTCGTTCCAGAAGACCGGGCACGAGGAGGTGCAGGCGGCGCAGAGGATGCACTTCGTCGTGTCGTCGAAGCGCTCGCGGTCCTCCGCGGTCTGGAGCCGCTCGCGCGTGGGCTCGTTCGTGTCCTTCGTGATGAGGAAGGGCATGACGTCCCGGTACGCCTGGAAGAACGGCTCCATGTCGACCACGAGGTCCTTCAGGACCGTGAGGCCCTTGATGGGCTCGACCGTGATCGGCTTCTCGGGGTTGATGTCCTTGATGAGGGTCTTGCAGGCGAGACGGTTCTTGCCGTTGATGCGCATGGCGTCGGAACCGCAGATGCCGTGGGCGCAGGAGCGACGGAAGGTCAGCGTGCCGTCAAGGTCCCACTTGATCTTGTGGAGGCCGTCGAGGACACGTTCCTTCGGGTCGATCTCCAGCTGGAAGTCTTCCCAGACCGCTTCCGCCGAGACCTCGGAGTTGAAGCGGCGGATGCGGAAGGTGACCGTGATGTACGGGGAGTCGGCGAAGCCGGGCTCGGGCTGGCCGGCCGCGTCTGCCTTCTCCAGAGTCGGGGTTGCCATCAGTACTTACGCTCCATCGGCTGGTAGCGGGTCTGGACGACCGGCTTGTAGTCGAGACGGATGGACTCGGTGCCGTCGTCGCCCACCTCGCGGTACGCCATGGTGTGGCGCATGAAGTTGACGTCGTCGCGGTTGGGGTAGTCCTCGCGGTAGTGACCGCCGCGGGACTCCTTGCGGGCCAGCGCGGAGACCGCCATGACCTCGGCGAGGTCCAGCAGGTTGCCGAGCTCGACGGCCTCCAGGAGGTCCGTGTTGAAGCGACGGCCCTTGTCCTGGATCGAGACGTTCTTGTAGCGCTCGCGCAGCTCGGCGATCTTCTCGACGGCCGTCTTGATCGTCTGCTCGGTGCGGAACACCATGACGTTGGCGTCCATGGTCTCCTGCAGCTCGCGCCGCAGGACCGCCACCCGCTCGGTACCCGTGGCGGAGCGCAGCGCCTCCACCTGGGAGATCACCAGCTCCGCCGGGTTCTCCGGCAGCTCCACGAAGTCCGCCTTCTGGCTGTACTCCGCCGCGGCGATGCCGGCCCTGCGGCCGAACACGTTGATGTCCAGGAGGGAGTTCGTGCCGAGACGGTTCGCGCCGTGCACGGACACGCACGCGACCTCGCCGGCCGCGTACAGACCGGGGACGACCGTCGTGTTGTCCGACAGGACCTCACCCTCGACGTTCGTCGGGATGCCGCCCATGGCGTAGTGCGCGGTGGGCTGGATCGGGATCGGGTCCGTGTACGGCTCGATGCCCAGGTAGGTGCGCGCGAACTCCGTGATGTCGGGCAGCTTGGCGTCCAGCTGCTCCGGCGGGAGGTGCGTGAGGTCGAGGTAGACGTGGTCGCCCTCGGGACCGCAGCCGCGGCCCTCGCGGATCTCCGTGTAGATGGAGCGGGAGACGACGTCACGGGACGCGAGGTCCTTCATGACCGGCGCGTACTTCTCCATGAAGCGCTCGCCGTCCTTGTTGCGCAGGATGCCGCCCTCACCACGGGCGCCCTCCGTCAGCAGGATGCCCATGCGCCAGATGCCGGTCGGGTGGAACTGGAAGAACTCCATGTCCTCCAGCGGCAGCCCGCGACGGTAGACGGCGGCCTGGCCGTCACCGGTCAGGGTGTGTGCGTTCGACGTCACCTTGAAGAACTTGCCGCAGCCGCCGGAGGCGTAGATCACGGCCTTCGCCTGGAAGACGTGGATCTCGCCGGTCGCCAGCTCGTACGCCACGACACCGGCCGACTTCTTGACGCCGTCGACCTCGGTGATCAGCTGGTCCAGGACGTAGAACTCGTTGAAGAACTCCACGCCCTCCTTGACGCAGTTCTGGTACAGCGTCTGGAGGATCATGTGGCCGGTGCGGTCGGCCGCGTAGCAGGACCGGCGGACCGGGGCCTCGCCGTGGTTGCGGCTGTGACCGCCGAAGCGGCGCTGGTCGATCGTGCCGTTCGGGGTGCGGTTGAACGGCAGGCCCATCTTCTCCAGGTCGAGGACCGAGTCGATGGCCTCCTTCGCCAGGATCTCGGCGGCGTCCTGGTCGACCAGGTAGTCACCGCCCTTGACCGTGTCGAAGGTGTGCCACTCCCAGTTGTCCTCCTCCACGTTGGCCAGCGCGGCGGCCATACCGCCCTGCGCGGCGCCCGTGTGGGAGCGGGTGGGGTAGAGCTTGGTCAGCACGGCGGTGCGGCTGCGCTTCGTCGACTCGATCGCGGCGCGCATGCCCGCGCCACCGGCGCCGACGATGACGGTGTCGTACTTGTGGATCTTCATGAGTCTCGTAACCCCGTGCCTAGCGGATGTTCGGGTCGAAGGTGAAGATCACCAGCGTGCCCAGCAGGATGGTGAACACCGTGGCCGTGTAGAGCAGGCCCTTGAGCCACAGGCGGGTGTTCGCGCGCTCCGCGTAGTCGTTGATGACCGTGCGCAGGCCGTTCGCGCCGTGCAGCATCGCGAGCCAGAGCATCAGCAGGTCCCAGACCTGCCAGAAGGGGCTCGCCCAGCGGCCGGCCACGAAGGCGAAGCCGATCTTCGACACGCCGCCGTCCAGGACCAGCTGGATCAGCAGGTGGCCGAGGACCAGGACGACCAGGACGATGCCGGACAGGCGCATGAAGAGCCAGCCGTACATCTCGAAGTTGCCCCGGGTGGACTTGGGGGACTTCTTGGTGCGCTTGCGCGGGGCCTCGATGAGAGGCGCCGGGTTGTCGACGCTGTAGAGGGACCCGCCCTCGACGGGGCCGACGCCGGATGCGGTGGATTCAGTGGTCGCCATGGGTGTCAGCTCCCGAACAGTTCACGAGCGGCGTGGCCGAGGACCGGGTAGATCGCCCCGATCATCAGCACGACCCACAGGCCGACGACGGACCAGAGCATCTGCTTCTGGTAGCGCGGGCCCTTCGACCAGAAGTCGACGGCGATGACGCGCAGGCCGTTGAGCGCGTGGAAGAGGATGGCGGCGACGAGGCCGTACTCCAGCAGTCCGACGATCGGCGTCTTGTAGGTGGCCACGACCTTGTCGTAGGCCTCGGGAGACACTCGGACGAGAGCGGTGTCCAGCACGTGAACGAACAGGAAGAAGAAGATGAGGACGCCGGTGACTCGGTGAGCCACCCAGGACCACATTCCTTCCCGGCCGCGGTACAGCGTTCCAGCCGGCACGGAATTCCCTCCGGGAGCGGGGATTGGGGCCGCGCCGGCTTGTGCTGTCGGTCGGGCCCGGCCGGGTACGGTCCTCCGGCCCCCAGCATCGTAGCGACGGTTGCCTGCGGCGCTTACGCCGGGCCTACCGGTGTGATCAAAGTGGCACGCGGATGGGTGAGTGTTTGTGGCTTTTGGGGTGGCGTGTCATGTTATTTGCCGGGTGCGGGCGGTCGGGGGCTGGTCGCGCGGTTCCCGGCGCCCCTCAGGTAGGACACCAACCGTTCCTTCGCCAGGCCCCTCAGCTCCTCTGCGGCCACGATCCGTTCCTCCTCCGGATCGTTGGTCAAACGTGACCGGATGCCTTCCAGGACGTGATCCAGGGCCTCCGTCGGCGGGACGCCGTTCAGGCAGATCACGAAGGCGTGGCCGAAGCGGGCCTCGTAGGCCGCGTGAGCCGCGCTCAGCGCCGTGTACGCGGCTGAGTACGTGCCGTCGGGCAGGCTCGGCAGGGTCTCCGCGGCCAGCGCTTCCGCCAGATCCCCGCGCGAGAGGTCGTACGCCGCCTCGTCGGAGGCCGCCAGCAGGGACTCGGCGTCCGGGTAGGGGCGGTGGTCCGCCACCCGGTGGGCCCAGCGGTGGCTGCGCAGGCAGTCCAGGAGGAGTTTTCGGGCGTCGGACGCCGACGCGTTGTTGAACGCGTCGAGGATCGAGGGCAGGGTCGGTATGGCCGGCCGGCCAGGGAGGTGTGTGGGGTTCACGTGTGTTTCGGCAGAGGAAGCAGAGGAAGCAGAGGAAGGGATGAGGGGCGTTGCGTCACGTTATCGGGAGTGGACGTGACATGTCCGAGGGATGCCCGAATTTCACCCGCAGGGGAGAGTTACCGACCGTGCGGTGGACGCATCCGGTCGTCCGAGGGTCTTAGGTTGAAGCCGTGAGTCAGCACAGGCGCCGGCGTCCGGCGCGGAACGTGAAGACCGGGGTCCTGATCGGAGCGGCGATGGCCGTGACGGTCGGGGCCGGAGTGAGCCTGGGCCTGTGGGCCTCCGGGGACGGCGACAGCAGCCCGGCGGGCGCGGCACGGGAGCAGCGGCCGGCCGCCGGAACGTCGGCCGCGTCGTCCAGCGCGGGGCGCGCCGCGAGTCCCTCCCCGAGCCCGACCCGCTCGTATCCGCTGTCGCAGGCGCCTTTGACCATTCCCGCGGTCCGGTCCCACACGGCGGCCCGGGGACCCGGCTGGCGTCCGGCACGTGGTGAGCGGGTCGTGGTGAACGACGCGGCGCTGGCCGACGAGGGGCGCCTGATCGCCTCCGAGCTGGGGCTCACCTACGCCGGTCAGAAGGACGATGTGAAGGCCGGCGACCTGCGGCTCGCGGTCCAGGAGGCCGCGGGGGCGAACCCGGAGTCGTACAGCATGACCGTGCGCGGCGGGCGGGTGAGCATCAGCGGGCCGAGCGACACGGGTGTCTTCTACGGCACCCGGACGCTGAAGCAGGAGGTGCACGGCGGCGGGACCGCGCCCGAGGGGGTCGTGCGGGACCAGCCGGCCAAGCCGGTGCGCGGGTTCACGCTCGACATGGCGCGCAAGTACTTCACCGCGGGGTGGATCGAGGACCGGGTGCGGGAGCTCGGGGACCTGAAGTTCAACCAGCTGGGGCTGCACTTCTCCGACGACCAGGGCTTCCGGATCGAGTCCGACAGCCATCCGGAGATCGTGTCGCAGCGGCATCTGACCAAGGCCGAGGTCGAGCGGATCGTCGCGCTCGCGGCGAGCCGGCACATCACCGTCGTTCCCGAGATCGACTCGCCGGGGCATCTGGGGGCGGTCCTCGCCGCTCATCCGGATCTGCAGCTGCGCAACGCGCAGGGGGTGGCCGCGCAGGGTGCGGTCGACATCTCCAAACCCGGTGCCGCCAAGATCGTCGACGATCTGCTGAACGAGTACGCCGACCTCTTCCCGGGCGCCCAGTGGAATCTGGGCGGCGACGAGTACCGGGCGCTCATGGTGCCCAAGCCGGCGGTCTCCTATCCGCAGCTGGCCGCGGCCGCCAGGCAGGCCTACGGCTCCGGGGCGACCGTCTCCGATCTGACGACCGGCTGGCTCAACGACCGTGCCAAGACCGTGCGCGCCCACGGCAAGACCATGCGGGTCTGGAACGACGGGTTCTTCCGGGGCACATCGGTCCAGCCGGCCAAGGACCTCCAGGTCGCCTACTGGACCGGGAAGGAGATCGGGGCCCGGCAGCCCACCGAGTACCTGAGCGCGGGGCGGAAGATCGTCAACTACAACGACGCGTTCTTCTACTACGTGCTCGGACAGCCGAACCGGTTCTACTACCCGACCGGCGAGCGGATCTACGAGCAGTGGACGCCGCGGGTCGTGCGGGGCACGGTGCCCGTGCCGGCGGCGTACGACCGGCAGATCCTCGGCGGGTCCTTCACCGTGTGGTGCGACTTCCCCAACGCGCAGACGCAGAACCAGGTCGCGGCCGGGATCCGCATGCCGCTGCGGGCCACGGCCCAGAAACTGTGGGATTCCCGGCAGCCCTCGCTGTCCTGGACCCGCTTCAAGGCGCTGGCCGCCGAGCTGGGCTGATCCTGTTGCCCCAGAGGGCTGTGAACTCCCGTACGACTGTGATGTATTCGGTGCGAGCCGCAGTCGAGGAGCCGTGGGGGAGCAGGACATGGGCTATTGGGGGTATTACGTCGTGGCGCGCAGCGAGGCGCCGCTCGCCGAGCTGGACGCGCTGGCCCGGGCGAAGGAGGCCATGGAGCTGCGGGCCGAGGCGCCCGGCGGCTGGCAGGTGTGGGAGTACCCGAGCGGGGACGGCGACATCGGCAGCATGAACGTGCTCGCCGCCGAGACGGGGGCGCCGGCGCTGTTCGGGTACGTCATGGACAGTGACTGCGTGGTCGTCGAGGCGGCGGCGCCGGAGAGCGGGGCGTGGACCACGTGTCTGGCGCGGGCGGCGATGGCCGGGTACCTCGGCGCGGGGGACGAGGGGCTGACCCTGGAGGACTACTTCCTGGAGCCGCCTGACGCCGCGGAGCGGGCCGTCGCGTGGGCCGAGGAGGCGGGTTACGGCGTCGAGGCCGAGCCGTTGGTGGACGTACTGAGCGCAGAGCCCGATCCCTTGGCCGAAAACCTCTTCTTCCGGCTTCTCGACCGGCTGGGCGTGGTGCCCCTGTGACATTCACGCGCTGTCGCACGCAGTAAGGGGAAGTGCGGGCTCCGTTAAGGGCGGGGCCCGGTTTCGCCCTGTAAGCGCCCGCAGAGGGAGACGTGGATGAGCCTGGTGGAACTGATCGCTCAGGCCGACGAACGCGGACTGGCCGCCAGCGGGCTGGCTTGTTTGGATCGGTGCGTGCCCTTGCTGGGAGGCGACGACGAGGTCCTGCGGCCCCTGTGGGCCGGCCTCGCCGAGGACGCCGGCGGCGGGGCGTGGGGTGAACTGCTGGAGCAGGTGCGGGGGAAGCTGCCCGCCGGCGACGGCATGGGTGACGGCTCCGACGCGGATTCTGGTGGGGGCTCCGGTGCGGACTCGGGCGGGGACTCCCGTGAGGACGAGGTGGTGCTGCTCGCTCGCCGCATGCTGGAGGCCGCGCCGGCCGAGTGGGGCGGGGGCGAGGCGAGGATGTGGGCGGACGCGTGTTCCGTCGCCGCGCTGCAGATACACCGGCTGCTCGATCCCCAGGGGGGCGCCGCGCCGGTCGACGGTCCCCGGCAGGGCCGTACGGAGGGGATGTCGCCGCTGGTCGCCGCGGAGTTGCGCCGGCAGATCGCCGTACTCGAACTTCTGGCGGGGCGTGGGGTGGCCGGTCTTCGGCCGGCCCTGGAGGTGTCCACCGAGGGACGGCGTGTGCTGCGGGCCGTCGTCTCGCGCCGGGCCCGCCGGAGGTAGTGCCGCGCCGGTCCGGCCGGAGGTGGCGCCTCGACGGGTTGTCGCGCGGAGCGCTGGAGCGCTATGGCACGACGCACTTCACCACCGCGTCGCCGTATTCGGCCGTCCGCTCGTAGAAGGCCCTCAGATCGCGGTGGGCCGACGCGAACAGGTCGTGCAGGTCCGGGTCGGCCTTGGCCTGGGTCCACAACGCCTCGAAGTCGGCCGACGCCAGGTAGGCCGCCGTCTCCGCCGCCCGGGCCGCCGACAGCAGGAAGAAGGGTCTGGGACCGATCGGGGTGCCGCCCAGGACCACGTCGGTGCCGGGATAGAGGGCGTCCTGTTCCAGGTAGTGCCGGTCCAGCATCTCCTCCCGGTGGCGGTCGAGGCGCAGCCGCACCGTGTCCCAGTCGTCCTCGAACAACCGTTGGAACCAGTGCTCGCTGTTGCGCAGGGCGGACGGATGGACCGCGCGGAGGTGGAAGTACGTGCTCATCAGTGACAGGAGCGCACGGGACGGGCGAAGCGTCACTGTTGTGTGGGCGTCGTGGGGCGGACCTGGGGCGGTACTGCACCGGTCTCGGGAAGTGTCCGGAATGCGGGTGACGTGGCGCCCGCCGTCCCCGCTCCTGTCTGTGTGACTACCTTCCACGAGACGACCAGGCCGAACGCGGCGACGAAGCCGGTGCGTTGGGCGGCGGACACGGTGGCGGCGATGCGGGAGGGCGCGCGGGTACGCCTCGACTACTCGGCGCAGAGCCTGTGGCGCGTCGACCGGATGATCGACGAGATACGGCGGGAGGGCGCGCCGTACGCCGCCGTGGAGAAGGCGCTGCGCGGGTTCGGGGCCTACGCCGGTGAGGTGATCGTGCGTCAGACCGGTGGGGAGTGGTGGACGAGCGGGGGTGACCACTGGGTGCGGACGCCGGACGGCCGGATGTGGGATCCGATGGACGAGGCGCGGCGCTGCTTTCTCGGCGACGGCTCGCTGCGGTTGCTCTGCCGGGACGCGGTGGCAAAATCGACGCAATAAGAGACGCTTGCGTTCTCAAATAGGTGTGACCCAGAGCACGATGGAGGCATGGCCTGGCCACGGGAGGCGTCGCGCCCCGTGACGCCGGGGCGGCCTCCGCCACCTTCAACACGGCCCAGCAGGTGGGCGGTTCGATCGGTACGGCCCTGCTCAACACCATCGCCGCGACCGTCACCACGCGCTATCCGACGGCCCACGCGGGGCCGGGGACGAAGCCGAAGGAGCTCCAGGCGAAGGCGCTGGTGCACGGCTTCAACGTCGCCACCTGGTGGGCCCTGGGCGCGCTGCTGCTGGGCCCGCTGATCGCGGGCGTCGTCGTGAACGCGGAACGGGCGCCCACCCTCCAGACAACCGGAGAGCGGACGCCCGAGCCGGTGGACACCCTGGGCCGACCAGGCCGACTGGCTGACTGGCTGGCTGACTGACTGACTGCTTGATGTACGACTACTTGATGTACACCAGGCCGTCCGTCGTCACCGTCGGGCGGCCGCTGGTGCCGACGACCACGATCTTCACGGTGTGCTTGGCACTGCTCGACCAGGTCTTCGTCCACACCGCCTGACGGTAGGAGGTGGTCGAGGACTTCAGGTCGACGGTCGCGACCTTGGTGCCGTCGACGTAGACGTACGCCTGACCCGAGGTGGCGGCCCGGCTGACCACCCAGGAGGCCGACCGGCCGGTGAACGTCCAGCTCAGGCTCGCGCCCTTCGAACCGCTGGAGTACGACTTGCCGCCGAGGTAGCTGGTGGAGGAACGGCTCGTCCACGAACCGGACTTGGTGGCGGAGGTCTCCTGGAGGATCACCGGCGTGTACGACGGGGACGAGGTGCGGGTGTTGCCCGCGACGTCGTACGCCTTCATCGACCAGGTGCTCGCCGAGCCGGACTTGGCGGTGCGGCTGGAGGTGGTGGTGGTCGGGCCGAACGTGGCCGTCGTCGGGGTCAGCAGACTCACCGACTTCAGGGCCGCGCCGTCGGTCGCCTTCCAGGCGAGGGTCACCGGGACGGCGGCGGTGCCGACCGTGCCGGTGCGCAGGGAGATCCGCGGCGCGGTGGTGAAGGTCGGCGCGGTGGTGTCCGTGACGACCGTCAGCGACGCGGTGGTCGTCACCCTGCCGGACTGGTGCACGGCCCGTACGGCGACGGTGTGGCTGCCCGCGGGCAGGGTGACCCCGGCCGAGGCGGCCGTACCGGCGGCGGTCGCGGCGACCTTGCCGTCCACCAGCAGCTCGAACTTCGAGATCAGCGAACCCGGCGTGGACGTCGACCACTTCACGGTGATCGCGCCCTTGGTGTAGTACGTCGACCCCGACAGCGCGGCGCCGGCGACCGAGGCGAGCTTCAGGTCCTGCACCGGGCCGGACGCCCAGGCGCGGATGATCGGCAGCTGGGCGTAGAGCGAGCTGCCGGGGCACTGGGTGTTGTAGCCGTCGCGGTGGCCGGAGATCCGGTTGAAGGTGTAGCTGCTGCCGGCGGTGAAGCTCGTACCGAAGTAGTTGGTCTGGGTCGCGCCCGCCTTGAGCTGCACGGTCGTCGCCGGGTCGGCGTTGTACTGGCCGAGCTTCCAGGCGGCGATCCGGGCGACCGACTCCAGGGCCGCGGCGGTGGCGCCGGTGGTGGTGTAGTCGCCGAGGACCGCGATACCGGCCGACTCACGGTTCCAGCCGTAGGTGTGCGCGCCGAGCACCGGGAGGTCGACGCCGCCCTTGCGGCCCTCGAAGATCGTGCCGCACTTGTCGACCAGGAAGTTGTAGCCGATGTCGTTCCAGCCGTTGGTCTGCGTGTGGTACGCGTAGATGCTCCGCACGATCGCCGCGGAGTCGGCGCACGAGTAGTTGTTCGTGCCGTCCGTGTGATGCACGAAGACGGCCTTCACGTCGGCGTTGTACTCCGACGGGTCCGGGCTCAGCGACTCGTCGGCGCCCCAGCCGGAGCGGGAGACGATGGGCGGCTCGGGGACGGTCGACGGGGGCCCGGTCGGCGTACTGGCCGAGGCGCTCGCGGAGACCGACGCTGAGGGGGACGCCGAGGGGGAGGCCGAGGCCGACGCCGAGGGGGAGGCCGACGTCGAGTCAGTGGGCGACGCGCTCGTGCTGTCCGTCGGGGACACGGAGTCGGTCGGCGACACCGAGTCGGTGGGCGACACGGAGTCCGTCGGGGACGTGCTGTCGGTGGGCGAGGCGCTGTCGCCCGGCGTCACGTCCTCCGCGTACGCGGCCGTCTGCACCTTCTGCTTCTGCTCGGCGGCGGTCGCCACGCCCGGGTCGACCAGGTTGACCTGGAGGCCCTGGGGCAGACCGGTGCTGGTGGAGCCGTCCTTGTGGACGACCTGCACCTGGACGCCGTTCGACGGGCCCACCCACAGCGGCTCGGAGGCACCGCGCGCATCCTTGCCGGCCTCCGGGTCCTGCAGCGGGTCGACGTTCGTCTCCAGGTCCTGCCAGGCGCTCCAGTCGCCGGTCTCGACGCTGCGGGTGCGGACCTGGGCGGTGCCGTGCAGCCGCTTGGTCGGGCCCGTCCAGGAGACGCCGAGCATCGAGAACTGCTTGGTCGTCGTGCGTGCCAGCTCCCGCTTGCCGCTGCCGGCGCTCCTCAGCGAGAGGTCGTAGACCTTGACCGGCCGCTTGGGCTGTCCCTCGGCCGAGTGACCGGAGGACGGACCGGCGACGGCGTACGACACCACGCCCCCACCGCCCAGGACCACCGCACCGAGCGTCAGCCAGGCCCGTCGCTTCATGCTCAGCGGTCTGTACGCGCGCGTCCCGCGTGGACTCAACTACCCCACCCCTAGAAAAAGGCCCGAGCAGGGCCTCTGGAAAAGACGAAAAGACTGTCCGAAATGCCGTCCGAACGGCCCGCCGGGAGAAGACTCCTGGCCAAGCCCTACATATACACAGCGTTGTGCGATGGCCAAATGTCACGGGGGGTGCCCGTGGGGCTGGGGTTGCTCCGCGCCGTGCGACACGCCCGGGACGCCTGACCACCTGTGACACTTCGGTGACGGGTGGCGCTGTTGACCGTGGAGGCGTGCGCACGGACGGGGTGGGCACAGGGCGGGCCCCGCAGGGCCCCCTCCGCACTCGTACGAACGAGGACTCTTGTTGGGCCAGGGACGGGAACCCCGCCGCGCGCAGGCGTACGACGGGGAGCTGGGCGCGGCCGTCGCGCGGGCCCAGGAGGGCGACGAGGCAGCGTTCGCGGTCGCGTACCGGATCGTGCAGCCCGGACTGCTCGGCTATCTCCGCGGGATCGTCGGCGACGACGCGGAGGACGTCGCATCCGACGCCTGGCTGGAGATAGCCCGGGACCTCGGGCGCTTCCAGGGGGACGGCGCCGGGTTCCGGGGCTGGACGGCGACGATCGCCCGGCACCGGGCGCTGGACCATCTGCGCCGCCTGAAGGTACGGCCCCGCGCCTCGGCCCTGGAACAGGACGTCCTCGACCTGCCCGGCCGGCACACCACCCACGACGAGGCGCTGGAGGCCCTGTCCACGGAACAGGCCCTCGCCCTGGTCCGCACGCTCCCCCAGGACCAGGCGGAGGCGGTACTGCTGCGCGTGGTCGTGGGCCTCGACGGCCCCGCCGCCGCACGCGTCCTCGGCAAACGCCCCGGCGCCGTGCGCACGGCCGCCCACCGCGGCCTGAAACGCCTCGCCGACCGCCTCGGCGCCGCGGGTGTGACACATGACGACCCCCGGACGCTGGGGGAGTCGAAATGAACGACAACGACGACAGACGCGTCAACTACGACATGAGCGGCTGGAGCGGGCAGGGCGCCGAGAGCGCCGGGTGTGACGGGACGGCCTGGTGTGGGGGCGGCGGCTGGGGTGCCGGGTGCGGGCTCGGGGTCGGCAGTAGCTCGGGTATCGCGGG
>Ga0182007_10000820_pt1 | contig 17338 bp, 16 predicted proteins | sample Sormic07211113_1_FD_123023 | JGI IMG/M metagenome (GOLD analysis project Ga0182007, IMG submission 123023) | Rhizosphere microbial communities from Sorghum bicolor, Mead, Nebraska, USA - 072115-113_1 MetaG | ecosystem: Host-associated > Plants > Roots > Rhizosphere | place: USA: Nebraska... | reverse complement strand
CAGAATGTGAGGAGAGGCACGTAGTCGCGTCCCGTACGTCTGCCGCCGCGCCCACTGGGTAGGGCTGCGATAGCCCGCGAGCTCGTCGTACCCGAGAAGGAGGCCCCTCGTGGCCGCACCGGCATACACCCTCTCCAAACCCGTGGCGCAGCCGCCGTCGCCCGAACCCGAGCCGCCTTTCCGCGTCTTCGGCGCCGAGGGCGCCAGTGCCGAGACCCCGCTCACCAGCGAACCGCCGCTGCCCGACGCGGAGCCCCTCACCAGTGAGCCGCCGCTCGCCGACGCGGCGCCCCTGACCAGCGAGTCGGCGGTCTTCGAGACCGGCGACCCGGCGGCCCCCGAGCCGGGCCCCACGAGGCGCTAGATGACGGCGCAGGGGCCGGCCGAACCGCCCTCAGAGGACCTGTCCCGGCTCGCCGGGCTGTACGGCGTCGCCACCTCCTACAGCCCCTCCCCGGACCGCGTCGTCGCCGCCTCGGCCACCGCGCTCTCCCTGACCCTGGCCGCCCTGGGCGTCGACACGGCCACCGGCGAGGCCGTCCGCACCGCCCTCGCCGCCCGCGAACGGGAGCTGTCCGAACGGCTGCTGCCGCCGACCGTCGTGCAGTGGGCGGACACCGAGTGCCCCGCGCTGGCCGAGCTGCCGGCCGGTACCCGACTGCGTATCGAGACCGAGCAGGGCGAGACCCGCGCCGACGCCGACCGACTCCCGCCCGGCATCCACCGGCTGACGGCCACCGCACCCGACGGCCGCACCGCCGACGTCCACCTCGTCGTCGCCCCGCCCCGGCTGCCGACGCCCACCGCACGCTCGTACGGCCTGCTCGTCCAGCTCTACTCCCTGCTCTCCCGGCGCTCCTGGGGCATGGGCGACCTCGGCGACCTCGCCGAACTCACCGCCTGGGCCGGCCGTGCGCTCGGTGCCGGCTTCGTCCAGGTCAACCCGCTGCACGCGGCCGTCCCCGGCGCCCCCGCCGACCCGTCCCCCTACCGTCCCTCCTCCCGCCGCTTCCCGGACCCCGTGCACCTGCGGGTCGAGGACGTGCCGGAGTACGCGTACGTCGAGGACCGCGAGCGGGTCCGCGTGCTGCTGGAGCGGGCGGAGCGGCTGCGCGGAGCGGTCCTGGACAAGGGCGCGTTGATCGACCGGGACGCCGTGTGGGAGCTCAAGCGGGAGGCGCTGGAGCTGATCCGCGAGGTGCCGCTGGGCCCAGGACGGCGGGCGGCCTACGTCGACTTCCTTGCGCAGCAGGGCGAGGCGCTGGAGGACCACGCCACCTGGTACGCCCTCGCCGAGGTGCACGGCTCCGACTGGAGACGGTGGCCGGAAGGGCTGCGCGACCCGCGCTCCGCCGAGACCGCCCGCGCCCGGGCCGAGCTGATGGACCGCGTCGACTTCCACTGCCGTCTCGCCTGGCTCACGGACGCCCAGCTCACCGCCGCCCAGCGGGTGGCCCGCGAGGCCGGGATGCCGGTCGGGATCGTGCACGACCTCGCCGTGGGCGTCCACCCCGACGGTGCCGACGCCTGGGCCCAGCAGGACCACTTCGCGGCCGGGATGTCGGTGGGCGCCCCGCCGGACGCCTTCAACGCCCGCGGCCAGGACTGGGGCCTGCCGCCCTGGCGCCCCGACCGCCTGGCCGAGTCGGGCCACGCGCCCTACCGGCGCCTCCTGCGTGCGCTCTTCCGCTACGCCGGCGCCCTGCGCATCGACCACGTCATGGGCCTGTTCCGGCTCTGGTGGGTGCCCCAGGGGCATCCGCCCACGGAGGGCACCTACGTCCGCTACGACGCCGAGGCGATGCTCGCCGTGCTGGTGCTGGAGGCCTCCCGCGCCGGGGCGATCGTCATCGGGGAGGACCTGGGGACGGTGGAGCCGGGGGTGCGGGAGCGGCTGCGTGAGCGGGGGGTGCTGGGCACCTCGGTGCTGTGGTTCGAACGGGACTGGGACGGCGACGGCCGTCCGCTGCCGCCGGAGGCGTGGCGCGAGGACTGCCTGGCCACCGCCACCACCCACGACCTGCCCCCCACGGCCGCCCGGCTCGGCGGGGAACACGTCGAACTCCGCGACCGGCTGGGGCTGCTGACCCGGCCCCTGGAGGAGGAGCGGGCGGAGGCCGCGGCGGACACGGGGGAGTGGCTGGCCCTGCTCGCCCGGCTGGGGCTGCTGCACGGTACGGGCGGTGGACACGGCGAGTCCCGGGAGGAGGCGGAGATCCAGGCCGTCCACCGGTTCCTGCTGAGGACCCCGGCCCGGATGGTGGGCGTCTGGCTGCCGGACTGCGTCGGCGACCGCCGCCCGCAGAACCTGCCGGGCACCTGGGACCAGTACCCGAACTGGCGGCTGCCCGTCGCGGACGCGGAGGGGAGGCCCGTGACGCTGGAGGAGCTGGCGGGGGCGGGGCGGTTGCACGCGCTGATCGAGGTGCTGCGCCGGCCGACGTAGCCGAGGCCGACCCCATACGGCACCCCGGACGCGCGACCCGGATCGGCGTTGGATATTTTTGGCTCGTGGACAAGAAGAACGCCCTGCGCGCCGGCGCCCTGGCCGCCGGTACGACGCTGATGATGCTGCTCATGTCGTCCCCCGCGCTCGCGCTGACCCGCGACGACGGCGACGACCCCGGCAAGGGCCTGAGTGTCATCCAGACGCTGGGCCTCTATGTCGCGATCCCGGTCGCCCTGTTCGCGGTCATCGCGGGCCTGGTGATGGTCCTGGACAAGTCCCACGCCCACCACCGTGTGGCCAAGCCCGGCGCGGACAAGGCCAAGGCGAAGGCCTGAGACCCGGCCGACCTCGCGTCTCACCGAGGGCGCCGGCCGCACCGCGTACGGGTGCGGCCGGCGCCCTCGACGCACCTGGGACAGGCGTCGGCCGCCTGTTGGCGTGCGCGGATGGAAGATCTGGGATCGTCCGTCGCCTGGCCGCCCGAGCCGATCAGGACCGAGCGGCTCGTGCTCCGTGCGCCCGAGGCGCGGGACCGTGCGGCCTTCGTCGAACTCCACGCCTCGCCGCAGGTGCACACCTACCTCGGTGGTGCCCGGCCGCGTGACGAGATCGAACGCGAGATGCCCGCGACGCCCGGGCGGCGGCCGGGGAACTTCGTCGTCGATCTCGACGGGGCGATGATCGGCCAGATCCTGCTCAGGAGGGCGACCGGACACCGTCGCCCGGCCGCCGCGGGGAAGGCCGATCTCGGCTACCTGTTCCTGCCGCGCGCCTGGGGATCCGGGTACGCCTTCGAGGCGTGCGCGGCGGCCCTCGGCTGGCTCGCCGACGCCCTTCCCGGTGAGCCGGTCGTCCTCACCACCCAGACCGCCAACGCCGCCTCGATGCGTCTCGCGGCGAAACTCGGGTTCACCGAGGTGGAGCGGTTCGAGGCCTGGGGCGCCGAGCAGTGGCTCGGCATGCGGGACTTCCGCGACGGGCCCTAGCGTTCCGCCCCCTGGGTCCCGTCCAGCAACACCCGCAACAGGTCGGCCAGTTGGTCGGCCTGTTCCTCGTTCAGGGCGGACAGGGCCTCCGTCTCGGTGGCGAGGCCGGCCGAGACCGCCTCGTCGACGACGGTCAGGCCCTTCTCGGTGAGCGTCACCTGGAGGGCGCGGCGGTCGTGCGGGTCGGGGGAGCGGCGGAGGAGGGCGGCGCGTTCCAGTTTGTCGAGGCGGCCGGTCATACCGCCCGTGGTGAGCATGAGGGTCGCGGAGAGCTGGCGCGGCGAGAGGGTGTGGGGCTCGCCGGCGCGGCGCAGGGCGGCGAGGACGTCGAACTCGCCGCGGGAGATGCCGTGGGGGGCGTACGCCTTCTCCATCCGGTCGCCCATCGCCCGTGAGAGGCGGAAGATCCGGCCGAAGACCTCCATCGCCCTGGTGTCCAGGTCGGGCCGGACGGCCGCCCACTGGTCGATGATCGCGTCGACGGCGTCCTTGCGCTGTGCACTCATACGGCGAGTATTCCGCGCGATTCCGGTCGTCCGCAAGAAAGTGGCTTGACGGAAAGTTGCTTAGAGCTAAGCTACTTTCCGTCTAGCTTTCTCTGATGGGATCTGGTCATGAAGCGATCCGCGACCGTGCTGCTCACCGCCCTCGCCCCCGTCTCCTGGGGCACGACCTACGCGGTCACGACCGAGCTCCTCCCGGCCGACCGCCCCCTGTTCACCGCCCTGGCCCGGGCCCTGCCCGCCGGGCTCCTGCTGCTGGCCGTCACCCGGGTCCTGCCGCGCGGCGCCTGGTGGGGGAAGGCGGCCGTGCTGGGCGCGCTCAACATCGGCGCCTTCTTCCCGCTGCTGTTCCTCTCCGCGTACCGGCTGCCCGGTGGCATGGCGGCCGTCGTCGGCTCGGTCGGGCCGCTGTTCGTGGTCGGCCTGTCCGCGGTGCTGCTGGGGCAGCGGCCCACGGGGCGGGCGCTGCTCGCCGGGGCCGTGGCGGCCTTCGGCGTCAGTCTCGTCGTACTGAGGGCGGCCGGGGCGCTCGATCCCGTCGGTGTCCTGGCCGCCCTCGCCTCCACCGCGTCCATGTCGACCGGCACGGTGCTGACGAAGAGGTGGGGGCGGCCGGAGGGGGTGGGCCCGCTCGCGCTCACCGGCTGGCAGCTGACCGCCGGCGGGCTGATCGTCGCGCCGCCGGCCCTGCTGGTCGAGGGTGCCCCGCCCGCGCTCGACGCCCGTGCGATCGGCGGCTACCTCTATCTCGCGCTCGCCAACACGGCCGTCGCCTACTGGCTCTGGTTCCGTGGCATCGGCCGCCTCACCGCGACCCAGGTCACCTTCCTCGGCCCGCTCTCCCCGCTCACCGCCGCGATCGTCGGCTGGGCGGCCCTCGGCCAGGCCCTCACCCCCCTCCAGCTCGCGGGCATGGCCCTGGCGTTCGGGGCGACGGTGGCGGGCCAGCTCGGGGTGCGGCGCACCGCCGTGGCGCCGAAGTCGCTCGACCCCGCCGAAGGGGATCGCGCCGCAGGGGATCGCGTCGAAGGGCACCGGCCAGAGGAACCGGTGGGCGTGACCGGTTCGGCGCTGCGACGGTAGCTCCGGGGCCCTTGCCTTGAGGGACGTGCCGCGATGAGTTTCGGTGGTTCCGGGAGTCGTACCACCGTCGTCGACTGCAACAGGAGGAACCCGTGACTCAGCTACTGAGGGTCCAGAACTTCACCGTCTCCAGTGACGGGATCGGTGCCCGTGAGGACCAGAGCCTGGAGCGGCCGTTCGGGCCCGGTATCGACCCCGGGAAACTGTTCGAGTGGGGGTGGACCACCGCGAGCTGGCCCAACCGGAGCGACCCGGGCGGCAGCCGGGGTCTGGACGACTGCTTCACCCGGGACTGGAGCAACAACATCGGCGCCGAGATCATGGGCCGCAACAAGTTCGGGCCCCAGCGCGGCCCCTGGGAGGACCACGAGTGGCAGGGCTGGTGGGGCGACGAACCCCCGTTCCGCACCCCGGTGTTCGTCCTGACCCACCACGCGCGGCCGTCGTTCACGCTCTCCGACACCACCTTCCACTTCGTCGACGCCGCCCCGGCCGACGTCCTCGCGCGGGCGAAGGAGGCGGCGCGGGGCAAGGACGTCCGGCTCGGCGGCGGGGTCTCGACCGTCCGGGAGTTCCTCGACGCCGACCTCGTCGACACCCTGCACATCGTGGTCTCCCCGGTGAAGTTCGGGACCGGCCTACGGCTGTGGGAGTCGCCGGACGAGCTGCGCGACCGCTTCCACCTGGAGGTGGTGCCCAGCCCCAGCGGCGTCACCCACCACCTGTTCTGGCGGAAGTGACCCGCGCGGGGCGTCAGACGGAGGCCGGCCGCTCGAAGTAGTGGCCCTCCCCCAGGTCATCGAGGAGACCGGGCCCCGTCGGCTCCCAGTCCAGCCACTTGCGGGTCAGCGCGTTCGACGCCGGTATGTCGAGCGGGACGATGTGGCCGAGAAAGGCGAAGTGGGACTCGGCCTCCTCGGGGGCGATGGGGCGCACCGGCAGGTCCAGACCCCGGCCGATCACGGCGGCGATGTCACGGAAGGGCACGGCCTCGTCGCCGACGGCGTGCAGCCGGGTGCCGGCCGGCGCCGACTCCAGGGCGAGCCGGACCAGCCGGGCCGCGTCCGAGCGGTGCACGGCCGACCAGCGGTTGCTGCCCTCGCCGACGTAGGCCGAGTAGCCCTTCTCGCGGGCGATGGCGATCAGCTGCGCGACGAAGCCCTGGTCGCCCCGGTCGTGCACGGTCGGCGAGAACCGGACGGACGAGGGCCGCACCCCGCGCTCGGCCAGCGCCATGGCCGCGTCCTCGTTCGCCGCCCGGATCGCCCCGAACGACCCGGGCTCGGCCGTGTCCTCCTCGGTGCCGAGCCTTCCCTGCGGCAGCAGGGCCGTGCCCGAGGACATGATGAAGCGCCTGCCCGAGCCCTCCAGGGCCGCCCCGATCGCCTCGATCGCGCGCCGGTCGGCCGCGCAGGCGGCGGCGAAGCCGGTGTTCGCGAAGTCGTGGATGAAGGCGAGGTGGGCGACGGCGTCGGCCGCGTCCGCCCCCTCGGCGAGCGACCCGGGATCGGCGAGGTCCCCGCGGTGCACACCGACCCCGGCGGCCGTCAGCGCCGCGGCGGCCGTGTCCGAGCGGGCCAGCCCGGTGACCTCGTGCCCGGCGGCGAGGAGTTCGCGGACCACGGCGGAACCGATGAAACCGGTGGCGCCCGTGACGAATACGCGCATGATGCAGCCCTTCGAAGGAGCGTGAGTGGATGTGTCCTCATCCTCCGCAGGGGCGGCCGGCAGCGTCCAAAGCCTGTTCCGCATGGCGCAATACACTTCGGGCATCACCCCGGGTGAGTACGCTGGACGGATGGCTGACCTCGATCTCCGTCTGGTCCGGTACTTCACCGCCGTCGCCGAGCACCGCCACTTCGGGCGGGCCGCCGAGGCCCTGCACATCACCCAGCCGTCCCTGAGCCGGCAGATCGCGAGCCTCGAACAGCAGATGGGCGCCCGACTGCTCGACCGCACCCCGCGCGGCACCCGGCTCACCGACGCGGGCGAGGTGTTCCTGCCCCGCGCCCAGGCCCTGCTGCGCTCCACCGAGCAGGCCGTGGCCGAGGCCCGCGCCGCCGCCGAGCCCAGCCGGATCACCATCGGCTTCACCAGCGGTCTGTTCGTCACCGCGGCCGTGCGCGAGCTGCGGCGCAGACATCCGGACGCCGACGTGCGCAGCCGGCATCTGCGCTGGCACGAGGCGCGCGCGGCCCTGTTGGACCGCCGAGTGGACGCCGTGGTGACCCGACTGCCGTTCTCCACCGACCAGTTGGAGGTGAACGTCCTGTACGACGAGCCCCGGGCCGTCGTCATACCCGTCGGGCACCGGCTGGCCGGCAAGGAGTCCGTCACCGTCGACGACATCGCGGACGAGCCGATGCCCCGGATCATCGGCGCCGACCCCGCCTGGGCGGCCTTCTGGCGCATCGAGCCCCGGCCGGACGGCCGCCCGGTGCCCGAGGGCCCTGAGATCCTGGACCTGGAGGACAAGTTCGAGGTCGTCGCCGCGGGGGAGGCCCTGGTCATCACGGCGTACCCGCCCGGCGTCCGGCTGCGCCCCGACCTCACCGCCGTCCCGCTCCACGGCGTGGAGCCCAGCCAGGTCGCCCTGGCCACCCGCGCCGGCGACCGCAGCCGACTGGTGACGGCCTTCCGCAAGTGCGCCCGCAGCCACCTCAAGGGCTCCGACCCGCGATAGCGTCACACCGTCCCCGCGTGACGCAACCCCCGGAGGTGCCCGTGGTCGCCGACGTCTGCGCCGTCTGTGGCAAGCCGCTGCCGGGCCGGAAGGGGCGCACCGGCCGCAGCTCCGTGTACTGCTCGGCGGCCTGCCGGCAGAAGGCGTACCGGGAGCGGCAGCAGGGCGGGGCGAGTGTGCAGGGACTGATCGAGGACATCGGGCGCCGGGTGACACAGCTGGTGCCCCAGCCGGCCTCGGTCCTGTACTCCGGAGTGACCGAGCTGTCGGACGCCGTCGCACGGCTGCGGCGGATCGCCCGGGTCGCCCGGGACAGCGCGGGCGATTCCGTCACACCGGCCGACGTGACGAAAGCCTCCGAGCCCTCCCCGGCCGCCCATGACTCCCGAGCCTCCAGAGCCTCCAGAGCCTCCAGAGACTCCCGCGCCGTCCAGGGCCCCGAGCTCACCGAGGCCGACTTCGCCGTCCTCACCGAGTCCCACCGCCGCGAGATCCAGGTCCACTGCTACCGCATGACCGGCTCCTACGACGACGCCGAGGACCTCGTCCAGGAGACCTTCCTGCGTGCCTGGCGGGCCCGCGACGCCTTCGAGGGGCGGGCCGGCGCCCGCACCTGGCTGTACCGCATCGCCACCAACGCCTGCCTCGACCTCCAGCGACGCACCGCCCGCCGCCCGCAGCGCTACGAGCCGATCCCCGGTATGAACCACGGCACCGGCGAACCCCCCGCCCGGGTCACCTGGCTCCAGCCCTACCCCGACGACGAGCTGCCCTCCGCCGAGGAGCAGCCCGAGGCCGCCGCCGTCTCCCGCGAGACCCTGGAACTGGTCTTCCTCGCCACCCTCCAGCACCTCCCGCCCCGCCAGCGCGCCGTCCTCGTCCTGCGGGACGTGCTCGGCCTGTCCGCCGCCGAGACCGCCGAGGCCCTCGGCCTGACCGTCGCCTCCGCCAACAGCGCCCTGCAGCGCGCCCGGCCCACCCTGCGCGACCGGCTGCCCGGACAGCGCGCCGACTGGACGACCACCGAGCCGACGGACGCCCAGCGCGCCGTGCTGCAGCGCTACATGTCGGCCGCCGAGCAGCTCGACTTCGCGGCGATGACCGACCTGCTCGCCAAGGAGGTCACCCTCACCATGCCGCCGAACCCGTTCTGGTTCACCGGCCGTGACGCGCTCCTGGAGTTCCTGCGCCCCACCCTCGACCCGTCGTCCCCCATGTTCTTCGGCCACTGGCGCCATCTGCCCGCCCGTGCCAACGGCCAACTCGCGGCCGGGGGTTACGTGCGCCGACCCGGCACCCACGTCCACCGTGCCCAGGTCCTCGACGTCCTGCGCTTCGACGCCGACGACCGCATCACCGAGATCACCTCCTTCGAGCCGCACCTGTTCCCGGCCTTCGGACTGCCGCTGAAGCTGTGACCCCTCCCGACCGATGAGCGAGTGGACCGCCGTGCGTCTGTACGACCGACCGATACGGAACACCCGCGGACCACATACGGGACCCCTCAGAAGGAGCTCACCATGCTGCTCACCGACAAGACCGCGATCGTCTACGGCGCCGGCGGCTCGATCGGCGGGGCCGTCGCCCGTGCCTTCGCCGCCGAGGGCGCCCGGGTGCACCTCGTCGGGCGGACCCGCGAGACGCTGGAGGCGGTGGCCGCGGACCTCAAGGACGCCGAGGTCGCGGTCGTGGACGCGCTCGACGAGACGGCCGTCGAGGAGCACCTCGCGCGTGTCGGCGAGGTCGACGTCTCCTTCAACCTTGTCACCCGTGGCGACGTCCAGGGCGCCCCGCTCACCGACATGGCCGTGGACGACTTCCTGCGCCCCGTGATCAACGGCGTCCGCGCCAACTTCGTCACCGCCCGCGCGGCCGGCCGCCGGATGGCCGAGCGGGGCTCCGGGGTCGTCCTCACCCTCAACAGCGGTTCCGCGCACGGGAGTCCGATGATGGGCGGAACGGGACCCGCGGACGCCGCGATCGACACCCTCGTACGGAACCTGGCGCTGGAGCTCGGGCCGCGCGGGGTGCGGGCGGTGGGGCTGTGGGCGGCCGGGGTGCCGGAGACGTTCACCGTCGAGAAGCTCTCCGCCGTCAACCCGGCGATCGACGCCGCCGCCGTCCAGGGCATCGTCGACAACCTCGCCCAGATGCGCATGACCCGGCGCAACCCCACTCTCGCGGAGATCGCCGCCACCGCGGTCTTCCTCGCCTCGGACCACGCGGCGGGCATCACCGGCACCTTCGTCAACGTGACCGGCGGAATGGTCGTGCGCTGAGAAAGTCGTGCGCTGAGAAAGTCGTGCGCTGAGAAAGTCGTGCGCTGAGAAAGACGATGGGCGCCCGGCGTGACACCGGGCGCCCACATCCTCGTACGGACGACTACTGCGCCTGGGCGTCGGCCGCCTGGGCCTTCAGCGCGCGCTCCACGCCCGAGCGGGACTCGGAGACCAGGCGGCGCAGGGCCGCGCTGGGCTCGGACTCGGCGAGCCAGGCGTCCGTGCGGTCCAGGACCTCCTGGGAGACCTGGATCGACGGGTAGAGCCCGACGGCGATCTGCTGGGCCATCTCGTGCGAACGGGAGTCCCAGATGTCCTTGACCACCGCGAAGTACTTCTCCGTGTACGGCGCCAGCAGCTCACGCTGGTCGGTCTGCACGAAGCCGCCGATGACCGCCTCCTGCACGGCGTTCGGCAGCTTGTCGGACTCGACGACCGACGCCCATGCCTCCGCCTTGGCCTCCTCCGTCGGGCGGGCGGCGCGGGCGGAAGCCGCGTGGCGCTCGCCGGCCGCCGTCTTGTCCCGCTCGTACTCGGCGGCGATCTCCGCCTCGTCGAACCGGCCGACCGAGGCGAGCCGGTGCACCAGGGCCCAGCGCAGCTCGGTGTCGACGACCAGGCCCTCGACCGTCTGCGAACCGTCCAGCAGGGCCTCCAGGAGGTCCAGCTGCTCCGGCGTACGGGCGGTCGCGGCGAAGGCCCGCGCCCACGCCAGCTGGTGGTCGCCACCCGCCTCGGCGGACCGCAGATGCGCCAGCGTGGCGTCCGTCCAGCGGGTGAGCAGGGCCTCGCGGGCGGCCGGGTCGGCGTACAGGTCGATCGCCAGCTTCACCTGGCGGTGCAGCGACTGCACCACACCGATGTCGGACTCCTTGCCGATCCCGGACAGGACCAGGGAGAGGTAGTCGCGGGCGGCGAGCTCCGCGTCCCGGGTCATGTCCCACGCCGAGGCCCAGCACAGGGCCCGGGGCAGGGACGACTGGAAGTCGCCGAGGTGCTCGGTGACGAAGGCCAGCGACTGCTCGTCGAGGCGGACCTTGGCGTACGACAGGTCGTCGTCGTTGAGCAGCACGACCGCCGGACGGCGCTTGCCGACCAGCTGCGCCACGGCGGTCAGCTCGCCGTCGACGTCCAGCTCGATGCGCTCGTCGCGCACCAGCTTGCCGCTCTCGTCGTCGAGTTCGTACAGGCCGATCGCGATGCGGTGCGGCCGGAGCGTGGGCTCGCCCTTGGCGCCGGCGGGCAGGGCCGGGGCCTCCTGACGGATGGCGAAGGAGGTGATGACGCCCGCGGCGTCCGTCTCGATCTCCGGGCGCAGGATGTTGATCCCGGCCGTCTGGAGCCATTTCTCCGACCAGTTCTTCAGATCGCGCCCGGAGGTCTCCTCCAGCGCGCCCAGCAGGTCGGACAGGCGCGTGTTGCCGTACGCGTGCCGCTTGAAGTACGCCTGGACGCCCGCGAAGAACTCGTCCATGCCGACGTAGGCGACGAGCTGCTTCAGCACGCTCGCGCCCTTGGCGTACGTGATGCCGTCGAAGTTGACGAGCACGTCGTCGAGGTCGTTGATCTCGGCCATGATCGGGTGGGTGGACGGCAGCTGGTCCTGCCGGTAGGCCCATGTCTTCATGGAGTTGGCGAACGACGTCCAGGAGTGCGGCCAGCGCGAGGCGGGGTGGTAGGCCTGGCAGGCGATGGAGGTGTAGGTGGCGAACGACTCGTTCAGCCACAGGTCGTTCCACCACTCCATGGTGACCAGGTCGCCGAACCACATGTGGGCCAGCTCGTGCAGGATCGTCTCGGCGCGCAGCTCGTACGACGCGTCGGTGACCTTCGACCGGAACACGTACTGGTCGCGGATCGTCACCGCGCCCGCGTTCTCCATCGCGCCCGCGTTGAACTCCGGCACGAACAACTGGTCGTACTTCTTGAACGGGTACGCGTAGTCGAACTTCTCCTGGAACCACTCGAAGCCCTGCCGGGTGACCTCGAAGATCGCGTCGGAGTCGAGGAACTCGGCGAGCGAGGGCCGGCAGTAGATGCCCAGCGGCACGGACTGCCCGCCCTTCTCGTACACGCTGTGCACGGAGTGGTACGGCCCGACGATCAGCGCGGTGATGTACGACGAGATCCTCGGCGTCGGCTCGAAGACCCAGACGTCGTCCTTCGGCTCCGGCGTCGGGGAGTTGGAGATGACGGTCCAGCCGGTCGGGGCCTTCACCGTGAACTGGAAGGTCGCCTTGAGGTCGGGCTGCTCGAAGGAGGCGAAGACGCGACGGGCGTCCGGCACCTCGAACTGGGTGTAGAGATAGGCCTGTTGGTCGACGGGGTCGACGAACCGGTGCAGTCCCTCGCCCGTGTTGGTGTAGGCGGCGTCGGCGACGACACGAAGGACGTTGCGTCCTTCGAGCAGCCCCGGCAGGGCGATCCGCGAGTCCTTGAAGACCTCGTCGGGCTCCAGCTGGTCACCGTTGAGCGTCACCTCGTGGACGGTCGGTGCCACCAGGTCGATGAAGGACTCGGCACCGTTTTCGGCCACGTCGAAGCGCACCGTGGTCACGGACCTGTAGGTACCGCCCTCCTGCGCGCCGGAGAGGTCGAGATCGATCTCGTACGAGTCAACGGTGAGCAGCTTCGCCCGCTGCTGCGCCTCTTCGCGAGTCAGGTTTGTGCCAGGCACGCGGTCATCTCCTCGTTATGTGTGGGTTCGGTCATCCTTCCACGGCGGCCCAGGTGAACGCGATGTCCGATCCCCGCCGGTGAGCGGGCCGGACCCGCGCGACCGTGGCTGTATGACGACCTACACCGCACGACCCATCACCCCCGTGGTCCTGAAGGAGCTGCGCTCTGCTGACGACGCGGGACGCGAGATGGTTCCCGTGACCGACGAGGAGGGCGGGGCGCCGCTGAGGTGCTGCCTGCGCCGCAGCCGGCCGGGCGAACTGATCGCCCTGGTCTCCTACGCCCCCCTGCGCCGCTGGGCGGCCGAGACCGGCGCCGAGCCGGGGGCCTACGACGAGCAGGGCCCCGTCTTCGTCCACGCCGAGGAGTGCGCCGGGCCACAGGCCGGGGACACCCACCCCTTCGCGGGCGAGCACCGCACCGTGCGCCGCTACTCCGCCGACGGCCGCATCCTCGGCGGCGAGCTGGTCGACACGGCCGACGACGAGGCCCTCACCCACGCCTTCGACGACCCGGCCGTGGCACTGGTCCACGTCCGGGCCGTCGAGTACGGCTGTTTCCTGTACGAGGTCAGGAGGCCCTGACCGAGGGCGGGAGGCCCTGACGGAGGGTGCGGAGACCCTGGCCCTTCAGTTCCTCAGCCCTTCAGTTCTTCAGCCCTTCAGTTCTTCAGTTCTTCAGTCCTTCAGCCCTTCAGTTCCTCGGCGACCAGTTCCGCGATCTGAACCGCGTTCAGCGCGGCGCCCTTGCGGAGGTTGTCGTTGGAGATGAACAGGGCCAGGCCGTGGTCCACCGTCTCGTCGCGGCGGATGCGGCCGACGTAGGACGGGTCCCGGCCGGCGGCCTGGAGGGGCGTGGGGATGTCGGAGAGCTCGACGCCCGGGGCCCCGGCCAGGAGCTCCGTCGCGCGCTCCGGGGAGATCGGACGCGCGAAGCGGGCGTTGACCTGGAGGGAGTGGCCGGAGAAGACCGGGACGCGGACGCAGGTGCCGGAGACCTTGAGGTCGGGGAGTTCCAGGATCTTGCGGGACTCGTGGCGGAGCTTCTGCTCCTCGTCGGTCTCGTTCAGACCGTCGTCGACCAGGTTGCCGGCGAAGGGGAGCACGTTGAAGGCGATGGGGCGCTTGTAGACGCCGGGCTCGGGGAAGTCGACCGCGCCGCCGTCGTGCGTGAGCTTGTCCGCGTCGGCGACGACCTTCTGCGTCTGTCCGTGCAGCTCCGCCACGCCCGCGAGGCCCGAGCCCGACACCGCCTGGTAGGTGGCGACGACCAGCGCCTCCAGGCCGGCCTCGGCGTCCAGCACCTTCAGGACCGGCATCGCGGCCATCGTCGTGCAGTTCGGGTTGGCGATGATGCCCTTGGGGCGGTCCGCGATCGCGTGCGGGTTCACCTCGGAGACGACCAGCGGGACCTCGGGGTCCTTGCGCCAGGCGGAGGAGTTGTCGATCACGACCGGGCCCTGCGCGGCCACCTTCTCCGCCAGCGCCTTGGACGTGGCGCCACCGGCGGAGAACAGCACGATGTCCAGCCCGCTGTAGTCGGCACTCGCCGCGTCCTCCACGGTCACGCCGTCCAGGACCGTCCCCGCCGAGCGGGCCGAGGCGAACAGGCGCAGCTCGGTGACCGGGAAGGCGCGCTCCTGGAGGGTCCTGCGCATGACCGTCCCGACCTGACCGGTGGCTCCGACGATTCCGACCCTCACGGCGACTCCCTCTGCGTGTTCTTCGTGTGTCTGCGGCGTTTCCATGATGCGGCCGACCCGGGTCCACCTGTCCAATTCTTTGCGCCCCATGCCCGACAACTGGGACGCGGGACGGGTGACCGACCCTTGCGGAACTTCCGCCGCACCCCCGCTGAGCTGCAGAACTTCGCCCTACGGCGGTCCCGTGCCGCAAGCTGTGCTGCGCCCGTGCCCGGGTGTGACGTGCACCTCGGCGAAATTTCTCCGTCCCCTGCCGAACGATTCCGTGCTCGCCGGCGTCGTAGGGGAAACGCGGTGAGGGGGTGGCTTGTGCTGCGCAGAAAGGCCCGCCGTGCCCAGGAGGAAGATCACGGCGATCCCCTGGACGCGGCTCAGGAACGCCGGGTGCGGGCGGTGCTCGCACTGGGCGGGGTGCCGCAGGCGGACCTGCTGGACGGGGTACAGCAGGTACGCCTGCGGCTGCTGGAACGGGCGGCCAAGGGGTACGAGGTGCCACGTGACGTCTCCGCGTGGGCGGCCGTCGTCGCCTCCAACCTGGCCATGGACTGGCACCGGGCCAAGAAGCGCCAGGAGCGGCTGGGGGAGCGGCTGTCCTCCCTGCGCCAGCACGAGCAGCCCTCCGGCGAGGACACCAGCGTGCTCTCCCTGGCCGTCGCCCAGGGCCTGGACGAGCTGCCGGACCCCCAGCGCCAGGTCCTCGTCCTGCGTTTCTACGCCGACCTGCCGGTCCGCTCGATCGCCCAGGAGCTGGGCGTCCCCGAGGGCACGGTCAAGAGCCGCCTGCACACGGCGGTACGGGCCCTGCGCGCCCGTCTGCACGAGGACGAGGTGGTGTGAGATGACCGCCGGGCACGAGACCCACGAGAGTCATGAGTACGACGGCGCGGACGCGCTGATGGCCGCGATCACCGGCGAGGAGCCGACCGCCGAGGCCCTGGCCGACACCGCCTTCGCCGCCGAGCACCGCAAGGCCGTGGCCGATGTGGCGCTGCTGCGGGAGCGGCTCGCGCTGATCGGGGACGCGCTGGCCGACACCCCCGAGACCCCCGAGACCCCCGAGCCGCAGAGCCGACCGGCTCCGGTACGGGTGTCACGGCCCGCCCGGCCCCGGGTGCGCAGGTTCGCCACCGCGGGACTGGCCGTCGCCACCGTCGCGGGCGTGCTGTCGGGGTTGGGCTGGCTGATGGCGCAGGGCGGGGGTGGCGTCGGTGACAGTTCGAGCAGTGCGCAGGGCGCCAAGTCGGCGGCCTCCGCGGTTCGTTCGCCCTTCTTCAGCGCCAACTTCCTCGCCTGCAGCGCCCTGGTGGCGGAGGGGGACGTCACGCGCGTGGAGCGGGTGGCGGGCAACTCGGGCCGGGAGCGCGTCACTTTGCGCATCACCCGCTCGTACAAGCCGGCGAAGGGGAGGAAGGACATCACCTTCCTGCTCGACGCGGACACCGTCTCCAAGGCCCTCCACAAGGGCGACCGGCTCCTGGTCGCGATCCCGCCGCACTCGGCCACCCCCGACCGGGTGGTCGTCGGCGAGAAGGCCATCGCCACCGAACGCGCCGGGATCACCGAGGCGTTGCCCGAGTCCACCGCCCTGCCCTGCGGGTGACGGAGGGCGCGTGGCACGGCAGAGGGCGGGCGTCCCGCACGGACGCCCGCCCTCACCGCCGTGACGGATGCGACTACGGCGTGACCTTCTCGATCCGCATGCTGCCCAGCCCGGCCACCGAGCCGTTGCCGTTCACCAGCTGGACCTGGCCGAAGAATTCACGGCCCTCCGGGGCGGCCGCCGCGGCGGTGACGCTGCCGGAGACGGTCGCGGAGGCGCCGGTGGCGAGCTTGACCGGTGCCGAGCCGTCGACCGTGACGGTGCCCAGGGCGGCGGAGAAGAAGACGTCCTGGTAGTCGTACGCGGTCGAGCCGGACGGGACGGAGTAGCCCGCGACCTCGATGGTGTAGGTACCGGCGGCGGGCGAGGCGATGGAGACCGCCTCCTCCGAGTCGCCGTCGGCGGAGGAGCCGACGGTGGTGCCGACGGCGTTCTTCACCGTCAGGTCGAGGTCGGCGGAGGCGTCCGAGACGTTGCCGATGGCGACGTCCAGGGACTTGGCGCCCGCGGGCACCTCGACCGTGGTGATCTGGGTCTCGCCCTCCCGGATGGTGGGGCGGGCCGACTTCGCCGAGCCGAGCGGGCCGCCGACCAGCTTGCCGTCGATCGCGGCGAAGGCGTTGGTGACCTTCCAGGAGGCGGTGACCGGGGTACCGACCTTGGCCTCGGGCACGATCACCGTCTCCGGGTCGAAGGCGACGCCGTAGACGGCCACGTTCAGCTTGTACGGGTTGTCGAGCAGCGGCGAGGTGCGGCGCGACTCGACCTCGATCTCCCAGACACCGGCCTGCGGGTCGGTGTAGGAGCGGACGTCGGGCTTGCAGCCGTTGCCGTCGAGGTAGTTGTTGTAGCAGTACGGGGTCGAGGTGTTGTCGACCGGGACGCCGTACGGGTGGATGGCGATGAACCGCGTCTGGCTCTTGTCCTTCAGCCCGCCGATGGCCACTTCGAGGGACTTGGCGCCCTCGGGCACGGTCAGGAAGTACGACTGCGAGCTGTCGCGCTGCACGGTGTCCGCGGCGGAGAAGGTGTACTTCACCGGCGTGGAGACCACGACGGTCGCCAGGATCTGCTTGTCGACGCCCTCGGTCCTCGGGTCGTCGACGTCCAGGATCGCGCTCTTGATGCCGGCGGACCGCGGGTGGGCCTGCACCTTCACCGTGACGGGCTGGTTCAGCGGCAGCCTGACGTCGTCGTCGCCGAGCAGCTTGAAGGTGCCACCGGCGTTGTTCTCCAGGCGCAGCCTGTGCCGGACGGCCTTGTCCGGACCGGAGGTCCGGGTGACGGTGACGTCGTACGTCTTCTTGTCACCGGCCTTGAGGCCGCCCTCGCGGTCGTACAGGCCGGTGCCGAAGCCCGGCGTCTTCAGCGCGT
>Ga0182007_10000817_pt1 | contig 17355 bp, 14 predicted proteins | sample Sormic07211113_1_FD_123023 | JGI IMG/M metagenome (GOLD analysis project Ga0182007, IMG submission 123023) | Rhizosphere microbial communities from Sorghum bicolor, Mead, Nebraska, USA - 072115-113_1 MetaG | ecosystem: Host-associated > Plants > Roots > Rhizosphere | place: USA: Nebraska... | reverse complement strand
GGGCGGTGTGGTTCCTGGCGGGGGTGGGGGGTGCTGGTGAGGCAACGGCAACGGGCCGCCGGATCCGGGCCGTCCGGCGTGTGAGGACACGGCCGTTCAGGGCGGACGGGGCGGCGGGTGGGGCGGCGGCTCTCAGGACGGCGGAGCCCACGGGGCCGGGCTCGGCCGCGTTGTCGGTGGTGGCCACTACGCTCGACGCATGGCTCTCAACACGTCCGCAGAAGCGCCCCTGCCCGTCGGTGAGGTCTCGCGGCTGATCGGGGGGTGGATCGATCGGCTGGGGGCCGTCTGGGTCGAGGGGCAGATCACCCAGCTGTCGCGGCGGCCGGGTGCCGGGGTCGTGTTTCTGACGCTGCGTGACCCCTCGTACGACATCTCCATCGGTGTCACCTGCTACCGGCAGGTGTTCGACGCGGTCGCCGATGTGGTGAGTGAGGGCGCGCGGGTGGTCGTCCACGCGAAGCCCGAGTGGTACGCCCCGCGCGGTCAGCTCTCCCTGCGCGCCGCCGAGATAAAGCCCGTCGGTGTCGGGGAACTGCTGGCGCGGCTGGAGCAGTTGAAGAAGTCGCTCGCCGCGGAGGGGCTGTTCGCGGCCGAGCGGAAGAAGGCCCTGCCGTTTCTGCCGCAGCTCGTGGGGCTGGTGTGCGGGCGGGCCTCCGCGGCCGAGCGGGATGTGCTGGAGAACGCCCGGCACCGGTGGCCGGCCGTCCGTTTCGAGGTGCGGAACGTCGCGGTGCAGGGTGTGCACGCCGTTCCGCAGGTCGTGCAGGCCGTCAAGGAGCTCGACGCGATGGGCGACGTGGATGTGATCATCGTCGCCCGCGGGGGTGGCAGCGTCGAGGACCTGCTGCCGTTCTCGGACGAGCAGTTGGTGCGTGCCGTCGCCGGGTGCCGTACCCCCGTGGTGTCCGCCATCGGGCACGAGCCCGACAACCCGCTGCTCGACCACGTCGCCGATCTGCGGGCGTCGACCCCCACCGACGCCGCCAAGAAGGTCGTACCGGACGTCGGGGAGGAGTACGAGCGGGTGCGGTCGCTCCGGGACCGGGCGCGCCGGTGTGTGGAGGCGCTCCTCGCGCGGGAGGAGCGCGGGCTCGCCCATGCGCTCGCGCGGCCCTCGATAGAGGACCCGCACCGGATGGTCGACGAGCGGGCCGACCATGTCGCCTCACTGGTCCAGCGGTCCCGGCGCACGCTCGGTCATCTCCTGGACCGCGCCGACTCCGAGCTCACGCACACGCACGCGCGCGTGGTGGCCCTCTCCCCCGCCGCCACCCTCAAGCGCGGCTACGCGGTGCTGCAGAAGGCCGACGGGCATGTGGTGCGCGATCCGGGCGAGGTGGAGGCGGACGAGACGCTGCGGGCACGCGTCAGCGAGGGGGAGTTCCCCGTCAAGGTCGTACGAGTCGATGCATAGGGTGAGTGGATGACCAGCAGGATGGCGGAAGAGTCGCTCGGGTACGAGCAGGCGCGGGACGAGCTGATCGAGGTCGTACGACGTCTGGAGGCGGGCGGCACGACGCTCGAGGAGTCCCTGGCGCTGTGGGAGCGGGGCGAGGAGCTGGCCAAGGTCTGCCGGCGCTGGCTGGACGGGGCGCGGGCCCGGCTGGATGCCGCGCTCGCCGAGGAAGAGGAGGAAGAGGGCGAGGGCGAGGGACAGGGAGAGGGCGAGGGCGAGGAGGGCGGAGAGGCCGGGGACGGGGACGGGGAGTAGGCCTCGGCGGGCAAGGAGGGGGCCGCGGCTCGCGGTGTGAAGCGGATCACGACACTTCGCGTTTGATTGAACCTTGAACTTCTTTGGTCTACTTTCGAGGAACAATCACCGTTCGTCTCCCCACAGAAGGTGGACATGTCCCTCGTTCTTGACCCCGCTGCCCAGGACCTGCTGTTCCGCGAGGCCCGCACCGCGAACACCTTCACCGACGAGCCGGTGACCGACGAGCAGCTGCAGGCGATCTACGACCTGGTCAAGTACGGACCGACCTCGATGAACCAGTCGCCGCTGCGGGTCACCCTGGTCCGCTCCCCCGAGGCCCGCGAACGTCTCCTGCGGCACATGGCCGAGGGCAACCAGCCGAAGACCGCCGCCGCCCCGCTGGTCGCGATCCTCTCCGCCGACAACGAGTTCCACGAGGAGCTGCCCCGCCTGTTCCCGCACTTCGAGGGCGCCAAGGGCATGTTCGAGGGCGCCGGCCGCGAGGGCCGCGCCGCCTCCGCCGCGCTGAACGCCTCGCTCCAGGCCGCCTACTTCATCATCGGCGTGCGCGCCGCGGGCCTGGCCGCCGGTCCGATGACGGGCGCCGACCTCAAGGGCATCCGCAAGGAGTTCCTGGACGACGACCACACCCCGCTGATGGTCGTCAACATCGGCAAGCCGGCCGAGGACGCGTGGTTCCCGCGCTCCCCGCGACTGGACTACGAGCAGGTCGTCACCACCGTCTGAGCGACCCCCGCGCATACCGAAGGCCCCACCGCACGGTGGGGCCTTCCGCGTACGTACGCGGCGACGGCCTACGACGTCTTCGGTCGCAGTCCTACGACGTCTTCAGCGCCGCCGCCATCTCCGTGAGCTGCTGGAACGAGCCCGTGCCCGCGACCACCGTCGTCGCGTGCCTGCCGGGCAGGACCAGGGCGTCGTAGCGGCCGCCCGTGTAGTGGGTCCAGGTCTGCCCGTTGATCCGCTGGGTGGTCTTCGTCGCGTTCGCGCCCTGGGTGGCGTCGTCGATGAACTCCGACGGCTTCTGAGTCGACTGCTCGATCTGCATGTACTGACGGTCGGGAGTCTGGAAGCCCAGATGCCACGAGTCGAAGTCGTCGGCCTGGAAGCGGACCGACGTCGCCTTCCACTTACTGGACAGGCCCTCCGGCGCGGCCACCGGGTACGCCGCGGCGCGCCGCGCCGTGAGCAGTTCGACGTGGTAGTCGACCCGCTTGAGATCCGGAGCCGAGTCGTCGTGCGGGATGAAGACGTAGATGACCGCCGCCGCGATCCCGATGAGGCCCAGGGAGAGGATCATGTCCCGGACCGTTTTCTGCCTGCCGTTCGAACCTGCCACGTCCCCTATCGTCGCAGGTGCCCTGTCCGCTCATCCGTGGGGTCCCCTGCTCATTTTGTCGGACTGACGATAGAGTCAAGGGTCGAACCCTCATCCGGCCGTCGTCGTATCAGAAAGGTGCGCCTCGATGACCGAGCATCATCACTTGCCCTCCGAACTCGAAGTTCCCAGCGAAGCCCCCGACCGCAACCTCGCCCTGGAGCTCGTCCGGGTGACCGAAGCAGCCGCGATGGCCGCGGGCCGCTGGGTCGGGCGGGGCGAGAAGAACGGCGCCGACGGTGCGGCGGTGCGGGCCATGCGGACCCTCGTCTCCACCGTGTCGATGAACGGCGTGGTCGTCATCGGCGAGGGCGAGAAGGACGAGGCCCCGATGCTCTTCAACGGGGAGCGGGTCGGGGACGGGACCGGCCCGGAGTGCGACATCGCCGTCGACCCGATCGACGGGACCACGCTCACGGCCAAGGGCATGCCGAACGCCATCGCCGTGCTGGCGGCCGCCGACCGCGGGTCGATGTTCGACCCGTCGGCCGTCTTCTACATGGACAAGCTGGTCACGGGTCCGGAGGCCGCTGACTTCGTCGACATCGACGCGCCGGTGTCCGTCAACATCCGGCGGGTGGCCAAGGCCAAGCGGTCCACCCCGGAGGACGTGACCGTGGTCATCCTGGACCGGCCCCGGCACGAGGGGATCATCAAGGAGATCCGGGAGGCGGGGGCACGGATCAAGCTGATCTCCGACGGTGACGTGGCCGGGTCCATCTACGCGCTGCGCGAGGGCACCGGCGTCGACATGCTGCTGGGCATCGGCGGTACGCCCGAGGGGATCATCTCCGCCTGTGCGGTGAAGTGCCTCGGCGGGACGATCCAGGGCAAGCTGTGGCCCAAGGACGACGCGGAGCGGGCTCGGGCGGTCGACGCCGGGCACGATCTGGACCGCGTGCTGACCACCGACGACCTGGTGTCGGGGGAGAACGTGTTCTTCGTCGCCACCGGCATCACCGACGGTGAGCTGCTGCGGGGTGTGCGCTACCGGTCGGAGACCGCGACCACGGACTCGATCGTGATGCGGTCGAAGTCGGGGACGGTGCGGCGGATCGAGTCGGAGCACCGGCTGAGCAAGCTGCGGGCCTACAGCGCGATCGACTTCGACCGGGCGAAGTAGTTCGACCGGGCGAAGTAGGCGGCCGCGCGAGCGGCACCACGGACGGATCACGACGTACGGAGATGGGGCGCCCCCGGTGCGGTGGGGGCGCCCCATCGTCGTACGGGGCCGGTCAGCCCGCCTGCGCTATGCGGCCCTGCGCCCTCGCGGCCTTCTTCAGCTCGATCTCGCGGCGGCGGCGCCGGGCCAGGACGACTCGGCGTTCCGCCGCGGTGAGGCCGCCCCAGACGCCGTAGGGCTCCGGCTGGAGCAGGGCGTGCTCGCGGCACTCGACCATCACCGGACAGCGGGCACAGACGCGCTTCGCGGCCTCCTCGCGGGAGAGGCGGGCAGCCGTGGGCTCCTTGGAGGGGGCGAAGAAGAGGCCTGCCTCGTCGCGCCGGCACACCGCCTCGGTGTGCCAAGGGGCGTCCTGGTCCCTGACTGGCACCGGCACTGGCACCCGCTGGGCCGGAACGGCAGCTACCTGCAGGGACGAATGCGGCGGTTGCAGCACGGTCTACTCCTGACGACGGCTTCGCGAGCGAGCGACGATGCAGCAAGGCCTACCCGCTGTGCGCGTGCCTATGCACTGAGTTCCGAACCGCCGGATTTCGCCCGGGATTCACAACCGTCAACGGTCCAGGTGTTTGCGCAAATGCTTGTCGACCTTGTGCTGCACACGATCGAGAATGTCCGCGACGAGCTTGCCCCGTTTCGGTTTCGCCTCGACATTGCCCAGGACCGCCCAGCCGTCGACGTAGACCACCGGGGCGTCCGGGTCGGTCGAGTCCAGAGGGGCGACCTCGAAGTTGCCGAGCACGCCGCCGCCGGTGCCGCGCAGCGAGACGTTCTCCGGGACGCGCACCTCGACGCTGCCGAAGACCGAGATCGCCTTGACGACCACCTGCTGGTACTCGAAGAGGGCCTCGCTGAGGTCTATCTCCACACTGCCGAAGATCGCGTACGCGTGGATCCGGCGGCCGGCGCGCCAGCGGCCCCTGCGCATGGCGCTGCTGAACACCGCCACCACGTTCTCGTCCGGGTCGACCGGGATCGCGCCGAGCGGGGGCCTGCTCGGGGCCGCGGCGAAGGACGGGGCCGCACGGCGCTGGTGGGCGGCCGGCAGGTCCCGGACGAAGACCTCCAGCTCACCGACCGTCTTGGCGGCGAGCACGCCCTCCACCCGCTCGGCGTGCTCGTCGGCGGTCAGCCGGCCCTCGGCGAGCGCGTCGCGCAGGATGTCGGCGATACGGTCCCGGTCGGCGTCCGAGGCACGCAGTTCGGATGCGTGCGGAGCCGTGTCCTGCTGTTGCTTCTGAAGGTCCACGGCAGCAGGGTACCGAAACACGATAGATCGCGACACCCCCGACTGAGCCCTACCTCACAGGCTCGCTGTCGGTGGCAGGTTCTACGCTGGTGAGCGCCCGCCAGTGTCGGCGGGCGCCGTCTGCCGAGTGAGGAATGGGCTGCGATGCCTGAGTTCGCGTACACCGATCTGCTCCCCATGGGAGAGGACACCACCCCCTACCGGCTGGTGACCTCCGAGGGTGTCTCCACCTTCGAGGCCGACGGGCGCATGTTCCTCAAGGTGGAGCCGGAGGCGCTGCGCAAGCTCGCCGAGGAGGCCATCCACGACATCCAGCACTATCTGCGGCCCGCCCACCTCGCCCAGCTGCGGCGGATCATCGACGACCCCGAGGCGTCCGCCAACGACAAGTTCGTCGCGCTGGACCTGCTGAAGAACGCCAACATCGCGGCCGCCGGCGTACTGCCCATGTGCCAGGACACCGGCACGGCGATCGTCATGGGCAAGCGCGGGCAGAACGTGCTGACCGAGGGCGGCGACGAGGCGGCCCTGAGCCGTGGCATCTACGACGCCTATCTGAACCTCAACCTGCGCTACTCGCAGATGGCCCCGCTGACCATGTGGGACGAGAAGAACACCGGCTCCAACCTGCCGGCCCAGATCGAGCTGTACGCGACCGACGGCGGCGCGTACAAGTTCCTGTTCATGGCGAAGGGCGGCGGCTCGGCCAACAAGTCGTTCCTGTACCAGGAGACGAAGGCCGTCCTGAACGAGTCCTCCATGATGAAGTTCCTGGAGGAGAAGATCCGTTCGCTCGGTACGGCCGCCTGCCCGCCGTACCACCTGGCGATCGTCGTCGGCGGTACGAGCGCCGAGTACGCGCTGAAGACCGCCAAGTACGCCTCCGCGCACTACCTGGACGAGATCCCGGCCGAGGGCTCCGAGCTCGGGCACGGCTTCCGGGACAAGGAGCTGGAGCAGAAGGTCTTCGAGCTGACGCAGCGGATCGGCATCGGCGCGCAGTTCGGCGGCAAGTACTTCTGCCACGACGTGCGGGTGGTGCGCCTGCCGCGGCACGGCGCGTCCTGCCCGGTCGCCATCGCCGTGTCCTGCTCCGCCGACCGCCAGGCGCTCGCGAAGATCACGCCCGAGGGCGTCTTCCTGGAGCAGCTGGAGACCGACCCGGCGCGCTTCCTGCCGGAGACGACGGACGAGCACCTGACCGAATCCGACAGCGGCTCCGCCGCGGGCTCCTCGGACGTCGTGAAGATCGACCTGAACCAGCCGATGGAGACGATCCTCGCCGAGCTCACCAAGTACCCGGTGAAGACCCGCCTCTCGCTCACCGGCCCCCTCGTCGTGGCCCGTGACATCGCCCACGCCAAGATCAAGGAGCGGCTCGACGCGGGCGAGGAGATGCCGCAGTACCTGAAGGACCACCCGGTGTACTACGCGGGCCCGGCGAAGACCCCGGAGGGCTACGCGTCCGGCTCCTTCGGCCCGACCACGGCCGGCCGCATGGACAGCTATGTCGAGCAGTTCCAGGCGGCCGGCGGTTCCAAGGTGATGCTCGCCAAGGGCAACCGCAGCAAGCAGGTCACCGACGCGTGCGACGCGCACGGCGGCTTCTACCTCGGCTCCATCGGCGGCCCGGCCGCCCGTCTCGCCCAGGACTGCATCAAGAAGGTCGAGGTCGTCGAGTACGAGGAGCTCGGCATGGAGGCGGTCTGGAAGATCGAGGTCGAGGACTTCCCCGCGTTCATCGTGGTGGACGACAAGGGCAACGACTTCTTCCAAAACCCGGCCCCCGCACCGACCTTCACGACCATTCCGGTCCGGGGCCCTGGGCTGGCCTAGCCTCCCGGGACGTCGTACGACATGGCCGTACGACACGACGTCGGGGAACTCCTGGACGCCGTCCCACTTCGTCCGAGGAACGGGCGGGTGGGACGGCGTTTTCGCGGGGTTCGCCGGAAATGCTCCGCGCCGGCCTGGTCACCGTCCGCGAATGGCGCAGAGTCCGGAACATCCCCACCCTCCCGATCGCTGTACGGGACATGAGCGACTACCGCATCGAGCACGACTCCATGGGCGAGGTAAGGGTTCCGGCGGACGCCAAGTGGCGGGCCCAGACGCAGCGTGCCGTCGAGAACTTCCCCATCTCCGGGCAGCGCATCGAGCGCGCCCACATCGAGGCGCTCGCGCGGATCAAGGGCGCGGCGGCGAAGGTGAACGCGCGCCTCGGGGTCCTCGACAAGGACATCGCGGAGGCGGTGCAGGAGGCGGCCGAGGAGGTCGCGCGCGGGGACTGGGACGAGCATTTCCCGATCGACGTCTTCCAGACCGGCTCCGGTACCTCGTCGAACATGAACACCAACGAGGTGATCGCCACCCTGGCGACGGAGCGGCTGGGCAGGGACGTCCACCCGAACGACCATGTGAACGCCTCCCAGTCGTCCAACGACGTCTTCCCCTCCTCCATCCACATCGCCGCCACCGGCGCCGTCACCCGGGACCTGATCCCGGCCCTGGAGCACCTCGCGGCCGCGCTCACCCGCAAGTCCGAGGAGTTCGCGGACGTGGTGAAGTCGGGGCGGACGCATCTGATGGACGCCACCCCCGTGACCCTGGGGCAGGAGTTCGGCGGCTACGCGGCCCAGGTCCGCTACGGCGTCGAGCGGTTGTACGCCTCGCTCCCCCGGCTCGCCGAACTGCCCCTGGGCGGTACGGCGGTGGGCACCGGCATCAACACGCCCCCCGGCTTCTCCGCGGCCGTGATCGAGGAGGTGGCCCGGGTCACCGGGCTGCCGCTGACCGAGGCCCGCGACCACTTCGAGGCGCAGGGCGCGCGCGACGGCATCGTGGAGACCAGCGGCCAGCTGCGGACCATCGCCGTGGGACTGACGAAGATCGCCAACGATCTGCGGTGGATGTCCTCCGGGCCGCGCACCGGTCTCGCGGAGATCAACCTGCCCGATCTGCAGCCCGGTTCGTCGATCATGCCCGGCAAGGTCAACCCGGTGATCCCGGAGGCGGTGCTCATGGTCGCCGCCCAGGTCACGGGCAACGACGCGACCGTCGCCGCCGCGGGCGCGGCCGGCAACTTCGAGCTGAACGTGATGCTGCCGGTGATCGCGAAGAACGTCCTGGAGTCGATCCGGCTGCTGGCGAAGGTCTCCCGGCTGCTCGCCGACCGGACCGTCGACGGGATCACCGCCAACCGGGAGCGGGCGCGGGAGTACGCCGAGTCCTCGCCGTCGGTGGTCACCCCGCTGAACAAGTACATCGGCTACGAGGAGGCCGCCAAGGTCGCCAAGAAGGCGCTGGCCGAGCGGAAGACGATCCGCGAGGTCGTGCTGGAGAGCGGCTATGTGGAGCGCGGCGACCTCACGCTCCAGCAGCTCGACGAGGCACTGGATGTCCTGCGGATGACGCGGCCGTAACCATTTGTCGACCCGGTCCCGCGGGGGCGAGAACCGTGACGCGTGCCGCAGCGTCGTATGCCTGCGGCACCTAATATCTGTGCATGGCAGAGGGCGGAGCGGTGAGAGCGGACGCGGCGGCGGGTACGGCGGCGGGCTACTGGGCCCCCGGGACCCAGATCCTGTGGCGGTACCGGGAGAACGCCGGTGAGCGCTTCCACATCGCCCGTCCCGTCACGGTCGTCCGCGACGACGCCGATGTGCTCGCCGTGTGGCTCGCGCCCGGCACCGAGTGCGTCAAGCCGGTCCTCGCCGACGGCACCCCCGTGCACGTCGAGCCTCTGGAGTCGCGTTACACCAAGCCGCGGACCGTCCAGCGGGACCGCTGGTTCGGCACGGGCGTGCTGAAGCTGGCCCGGCCCGGTGAGCCCTGGTCGGTGTGGCTGTTCTGGGAGCCGGGCTGGCAGTTCAAGAACTGGTACGTGAACCTGGAGACCCCGCTGGCCCGTTGGGTCGGCGGGGTGGACTCCGAGGACCACTTCCTCGACATCTCGGTGCACCCGGACCGCAGTTGGCACTGGCGCGACGAGGACGAGTTCGCGCAGGCCCGGACGGACGGGCTGATGGACGATCAAATCGCAGCACAGGTACGCGAAGCGGGACGTTCCGCCGTGGAGGTGATCCGCGCGTGGGGCGCTCCGTTCAGCGACGGCTGGCAGCACTGGCGCCCGGATCCCTCCTGGGCTGTACCTTCTTTGCCGGAAGACTGGGACCGTACGCCCGCGCATCTGTCCACATGAGACCCTTGCTGGGCCCCCGGTCCACAACCGTAGGATCGTCCTCCACAAGGGCGCAGGGCGGCAACTCCCGGAGCATGCGCCGGGCTTGACCGAACGTCACCGAGGGGCGGCAGGACGTGAGCGAGGGGTACGAGGGCAATACCGGAGCGAGCCGTGGACGGTACGTTTCCGGCACAGGAACAGCCTCTGACCACGCGGGAATCCCGTTCCAGGGACACGTATTCCGGGTATCGGGATTCCTGCGGGACCAACTGCGCGTAGGACGCGCAGCCCCGGACGGACGGATTCGACACGCGTGACGGAGCACCCCATCTCCTTCGAGCGCCCGGGCGCCGACCCCGTGGACCCCCGCGGGGCACTCCTGCACACCCCGACGCAGGTGCCCGGAACTCCCACGGCCGCCTTACCCGCACAGGCGCGCACCGGAGAGACACCTTCGACGCCGGGGACCGCCGCACCGTGCGGCAAGGGAAAGGAGCCGGCCTCGCCTCCCGACACCACGGGCACGGGCCCGGAGCACTCCCAGCCCGCCGCCGTAGAAGCAGTGGAACCCGACATGCCCCGTCCGCGGCCGGGGGCCGAGCAGGACGGGCCGCAGGGTGGCGGCGAGGGTCAGGAGCGCCGCAGGGGCGGGGGGCTGTCGTCCGGGCAGCCCACGCCCATGCGGCGCGACGGGGACCGGCTGCGGTTCGTCGGTGCCGCCACCCGGCGCATCGCGCGCGGCATCGACCTCGACGAGATCGTCATGGGGCTGTGCCGGGCGACCGTGCCGACCTTCTCGGACGCGATCCTGGTCTATCTGCGCGACCCGCTGCCGGTCGGCGACGAGCGGCCCACGGGCCCGCTGCTGCTGCGGCTGCGGCGCACCGACCGCATCCCGGCCGAGCGGGACACCGAGGGGGCCGGCTTCTCGCCCGCGCTCCAGCCGGAGCCGGCCGAGCTGTCGGAGCTGGACTCGCTGGGTGCCGAGCTGTGCGAGGTACGGCCGGGCAGCGCGCTCGCCGAGGTGCTGCGCGGTGTCCGCCCGGTCTTCACCGACGCGCCGGCCGCCCATGCCGCCCTGCCGGAACTGCTCGGCGCGGGCGGGGAGTTGCTGGTACCGGCCGGTCAGCGGGCGATCCTCGCCCCGCTCCGGGGCCGGCGGCGGGTCATCGGTGCCGCGCTGTTCCTGCGGCGGCCCGAGCGCCTGGCGTTCGAACCCGACGACCTCCTGGTCGCCGCCCAGCTCGCCACGCACAGCGCGCTCGGCATCGACAAGGCGGTGCTGTACGGCCGTGAGGCCTACATCGCCGACGAGCTGCAGCGCACCATGTTGCCGGAGCACCTGCCGCGGCCCACGGGCGTGCGGCTCGCCTCGCGCTATCTGCCGGCCGCGGAGACCGCCCGGGTGGGCGGCGACTGGTACGACGCGATTCCGCTGCCGGGCAGCCGGGTCGCGCTGGTCGTGGGTGACGTCATGGGGCACTCGATGACGTCGGCCGCGATCATGGGCCAGCTGCGGACGACGGCGCAGACCCTCGCGGGCCTGGACCTGCCGCCGCAGGAGGTCCTCCACCACCTGGACGAGCAGGCCCAGCGGCTCGGCACGGACCGTATGGCCACCTGCCTCTACGCGGTCTACGACCCGGTCTCGCACCGCATCACCATCGCCAACGCGGGGCATCCGCCGCCGGTGCTGCTGCATCTGGGCGGACGTGCCGAGGTGCTCCGGGTGCCGCCCGGGGCGCCGATCGGCGTCGGCGGCGTCGACTTCGAGGCCGTGGAGCTGGACGCGCCCGCCGGGGCCACGCTGCTGCTGTACACCGACGGGCTGGTCGAGTCCCGGCTGCGGGACGTGTGGACCGGCATAGAGCAGCTGCGGGAGAAGCTCGCCGCCACCGCGCAGCTGACGGGTCCTGACCATCCGCCGCCGCTGGAGGCGCTGTGCGACGAGGTGCTCGACATGCTCGGTCCCGGTGACCGGGACGACGACATCGCGTTGCTGGCGGCCCGCTTCGACGGGATCGCGCCGAGTGATGTCGCGTACTGGTTCCTGGAGCCGGAGGACGCGGCGCCGGGGCGGGCGCGGCGGCTGGCCCGGCGGGCGTTGGCCCGGTGGGGGCTCGAGGAGCTGAGCGACTCCGTCGAGCTGCTGGTGAGCGAGGTCGTCACCAACGCGGTCCGCTACGCCTCCCGGCCGGTGACGCTGCGGTTGCTGCGGACCGATGTGCTGCGGTGCGAGGTCGGCGACGACGTGCCGCAGTTGCCGCGGCTGCGGCAGGCCCGGGCGACGGACGAGGGCGGGCGCGGCCTGTACCTCGTCAACCGGCTGGCCAGACGGTGGGGCGCGACCCGCTTGAGCACCGGGAAGGTCGTCTGGTTCGAACTGAGCAAGACGCCCGCACCGTAGGACGGCATCAGCGTGGAACCGCATGAGCAAGGGGCGCCCGGTGACTGCCGGGCGCCCCTTCTTGTCCGCTCGCTACTGCTCGCTACTGCTCGCTACTGCTCGCCACGGCTCCCTACGGCTGTTGTCCGTTCGGGTTCAGCGGGTTGCCTATGCCGCCCGTCGTCGGGGTCTGGGTCGGCGTCTGGGTGGGTGTCTGACTCGGGGTCTGCGTGGGTGTCTGGGTCGGCGTCTGACTCGGAGTCTGCGAGGGACTCTGGGAAGTCGGCGGCTTGGTCGTGGGGCTCTGGGACGGCGTGTTGCTGGGGCTCTGGGTGATCGTCGGAGTGTCCGACGGCTGGACCGCCGCGCCCTGGGTGGTGTCCAGTTCGAACTTGGAGACGCTGCTCATGACCCCGAAGGTGTAGGCGGCCCAGATCCGCGCCGGGTAGCTGCCACCGTTGATACGGCCGCTCGGGCTTCCGGGGACATTGCCCGTGGCGCCCGTCATCGGCACCTGGGCGTGCGAGTTCGGGTCCTCGCCGAACAGGCCGACGGACGTCACCAGGTTCGGTGTGAAGCCGGTGAACCAGGCCGACTTGTTGTTGTCGGAGGTACCCGTCTTGCCGGCGACCTGCTGGCCGTCACGCAGCGGGTTGCTCGCCACCGACGTCTTCGCCGTACCGTCGTCGACCACGCCCGTGAGCACCGAGGTCACCGTGTCGGCGGCCTGCGGGGTGATCACCTGGCCGCCGATCGGGTTCGGGAGGGTGACGGGCTGGTTCTTGCGCTCGGCCGACTGGATGATCGTCGGGGTGACCTTCTTGCCGTGGTTGTCGATGGTGGCGTAGATGCCGGCCATCTCCATCGGGCTCGCGCCCATGGATCCCAGCGTCTGCGCGGGAACCGCCTGCATGCCCGTGGTGTCCATGCCGAGCTTGCCGGCGACGCCCATCACGTCGGTCATGCCCACGTCGACGCCCATCTGCGCGAAGACCGAGTTGACGGAGTCGTTCATCGCCTTCTGGACGGTGATCTTTCCGTAGTTCGCATTGTCCTCGTTGGGCGGTGCGAAGCCGACCTTGGTGCCGTTGTCGACCACCTGGCGGCCGCTCGTGCCGTCGTAGATCGTGTTCGCGTCGATCGCCCGGCCGTCCTGGGTCTTCGCGTTCTCATTGAGCGCGGCGGCCAGGATGACCGGCTTGAAGGTGGAGGCGGGCTGGTAGTCCTTGCGCGTCGCGTTGTTCGTGTAGTGCTTGAAGTAGTCCACACCGCCGTACAGGGCGACGACCTTGCCCGTCTTCGGGTCGACCGAGACGGCACCGGCCTGGACGACGCCGTCGACCTTCCGCTTCTTCGCGTCGAGCCTGCTGGTCAGCTGCTGCTTGACCGACTGCTCCAGCGCCTTCAGCTTCTTCTTGTCGATGTTCAGCGTGACGGTCCAGCCGCCCTGGGTGACCAGCGCCTCGGCGTCATTGAGGTTGGAGGCGGTGCCGTTGGCCACGAGTTGCCGCTCCAGCGCCGCGTTGGCCGCGTCCACCAGGTAGCCGGTCTGCCCCTCCATGCCGGGCGGCGCCTTGGGCGCCTTCGGCACCGGGAACTTCAGGGCCTGGCGCTTGCCCTCGTCCAGCCACTTCATCTTGACCATGTTGTCCAGGACGTAGTTCCACCGGGCCTGCGCCAGCTTCTTGCCCATGGGGGTGGCGATCGCCCAGTCGTACTGGTTCGGCGCCTGGAGGAGCGCGGCGAGGTACGCGCCCTCCTGGACCGTCAGCTTCTGGGCGTCCTTGTGGTAGTACGCCTGCGACGCGGCCTGGATGCCGTAGGCGCCCCGGCCGTAGTAGCTGGTGTTGATGTAGCCGGCGAGGATGTAGTCCTTGGACTTCTGGCGGTCCAGCTTCAGCGAGATGACCAGTTCCTTCAGCTTGCGCGTGACGGTCTGGTTCTGGGTCAGGTAGTAGTTCTTGACGTACTGCTGGGTGATCGTCGAACCGCCCTGCGCGCCCTTGCCGGAGAGCGTGTTGAACAGACCGCGGGCCGTGCCCCTCAGGTCGACGCCGGAGTCCTGGTAGAACGTCTTGTTCTCGGCGGCGACGAAGGTGTGCTGGACCTCTTTGGGGACCTCGGCGAGGTCGACGGTCTCGCGGTTGAGTTTGCCGCTGCGGGTGAGGATCGAGCCGTCGCTGTACTTGTACACGTTGCTCTGCAGCGTGGCGTCGGCGTTCGCCGCGGGGATGGGGGTCATCACGTACAGCGCGATGAAGGCGCCCATGCCGAGCAGACACGTGGCGAGGAAGCCGCCGACCATCTTCTTCCAGGTGAAGAGCCGGCGTATGAAGCTCCGACCGTCCTTCCCCTTGCCCTTGCCCGCCTTGCCCGGACCGCCCTTGCCCGGACCGCCCTTGCCCCGCGCGGCCCGGCGAGCCGCGGCCCGGCCGCCCTCCATGGGGCCGGGCTCGGCCAGGCCGACCGACGCGGTGCCGGCCGGGCGGGTGGGCGCAGTCGCGCCCGACGAGCGCGTAGGGGGCGCCGCGCGGCGGCCGCCACGCTGTCGCGCTCGTCTCTCTTCCGCTCGTCCCATGGGTCCGTTCCGCTCCGCTTCGTTCATGTGTGCTCATCCGTCACACAGGTTCGCCGCACAGGTCAGCTCAGAAAGCTAACACCGGGAGGTATGGCAAAGGCCCGCCGTTCCGGGCTTTTGCGGACGTGACAATCAGCACCTGTCCCAATGAAACCGACGGACAGAAGCGGTCGAAGGTTGCCCAGGAGTGGGAAGACTTACCTTTTCTCCATCTCCGCGCGCTGTTGCAGAACCATGACAATCGCCCGCCACCTGGGCACTCCCACAGCCCGCCATGATCTACACACTCCGCGTATACATGAGGCGTATACACCGCGTGTACAGTCCTTGGCATGTCCATCGGTCACACCCTTCTGGGACTCCTTGAGTCCGGGCCGCGTCACGGTTACGACCTGAAGCGGGCCTTCGACGAGAAGTTCGGTCACGATCGGCCGCTGCACTACGGCCAGGTCTACTCGACGATGTCCCGCCTGCTGAAGAACGGGCTCGTCGAAGTCGACGGCATCGAGGCGGGCGGCGGCCCCGAGCGCAAGCGGTACGCCATCACCGGCGCCGGGATCACCGACGTGGAGCGCTGGCTCGCGACGCCCGAGGCCCCGGAGCCGTATCTCCAGTCCACCCTGTACACCAAGGTCGTCCTCGCGCTGCTGACGCACCGCAACGCCGCCGACATCCTCGACACCCAGCGTGCCGAGCATCTGCGGATGATGCGCATCCTCACCGACCGCAAGCGCAAGGGCGACCTCGCCGACCAGCTCATCTGCGATCACGCCCTCTTCCATCTCGAGGCCGACCTGCGCTGGCTGGAGCTCACCGCGGCGCGCCTCGACAAGCTCGCCGAGGCGGTGGCCAAGTGACTCCTGCCGGTTCTCTTCTCGTCGCCGACGACCTGCGCAAGGCGTACGGTCCGACCACCGCGCTCGACGGCGCCGGGTTCTCCATCCACCCCGGCGAGGTCGTCGCCGTCATGGGCCCCTCCGGGTCCGGCAAGTCGACGCTGCTGCACTGTCTCGCCGGGATCGTGACACCCGACTCCGGGTCGATCCTGTACGACGGGCGCGAGATGGCGACCATGAGCGACGCGGAGCGCAGTGCGCTGCGGCGCTCCGAGTTCGGGTTCGTGTTCCAGTTCGGGCAGTTGGTGCCGGAGCTGACCTGTGTCGAGAACGTCGCCCTTCCGCTCCGGCTCAACGGCACCTCCCGCAAGGAGGCCGAGCGGGCCGCGCTGACCTGGATGGAGCGGCTGGAGGTCGACGACCTCGGGAAGAAGCGGCCCGGCGAGGTGTCCGGCGGGCAGGGGCAGCGGGTCGCCGTCGCCCGGGCGCTGGTCACCGACCCGCGCGTGCTGTTCGCCGACGAGCCCACCGGCGCCCTCGACTCGCTCAACGGCGAGCGCGTGATGGACCTGCTGACGGATGCCGCCCGGTCCACCAACGCGGCCGTCGTCCTCGTCACGCACGAGGCACGGGTGGCCGCCTACTCCGACCGCGAGATCGTCGTACGGGACGGCAAGTCCCGGGACATGGAGCGGATCGTATGAGACTGCGGGGGTGGGCCGGGGATCTGGCCATGGGGGTGCGCTTCGCCTTCGCCGGCGGGCGTGAGGGGTGGACACGGGCCGTGCTGACGGCCGTCGGCGTCGGCCTCGGGGTGGCGTTGCTGCTGCTGACCACGGCGATACCGAGCGCCCTGTCCGCGCGCAACCAGCGGGGCACCGACCGGGACGACTTCACGTACAGCGCGAACGCGCTGCCGAAGTCGGAGAAGACGCTCGTCATCGCCGACGCCGACACGACGTTCCGCGGCAAGGACGTACGAGGGCGGCTGGTGGAGCCCGAGGGGGCCAGGGCGCCGCTGCCGCCCGGGGTCGGGAAGTTCCCGGGCAAGGGCGAGATGGTGGTATCGCCCGCGCTGCGGAGGCTGCTGGACTCCGGCTCCGGCCGGATGCTGCGGGACCGCGTTCCGTACCGGGTGGTCGGCACCATCGGGCATTCCGGGCTGATCGGACCCGCCGAACTCGCCTACTACGCGGGCGCGACGGGGCTGGAGAACCATCTGTCGGGCGGCTCGGTCGAGCGGATCGACTACTTCGGTCCCTCCCCGCAGCACACGCCCGACAAGCTGGACCCGATCCTCATCCTCCTGGTGATGATCATCTTCGTGGTGCTGCTGCTGCCCGTCGGTGTGTTCATCGCGGCCGCCGTGCGCTTCGGCGGCGAGCGGCGGGACCGCCGGCCGGCGGCCCTCAGGCTGGTCGGGGCGGACGGGCGGATGGCACGCCGGATCGCCGGGGGCGAGGCGCTCGCGGGGGCGCTGCTCGGCCTCGTGCTCGGCACCGTCTTCTTCCTGGCCGGCCGGCAGCTGGCGGGCTCGCTGGTGGTACGGGACATCAGTGTGTTCCCCAGCGACCTCAACCCCTCGCCGGCGCTGGTGGCGCTCGTCGCCGTCGCCGTACCGGCCGCGGCCGTGCTGGTCACGCTGTTCGCGCTGCGCGGGGTCGTCATCGAACCGCTCGGCGTGGTCCGTACGGCGAAGCCGCCGCGCCGCAGGCTCTGGTGGCGGCTGCTGCTGCCGCTGGCCGGCCTCGGCCTGCTGTACCCGATGGTCGGACAGGGCCGCCGCAACGGCGACTTCAACGAGTGGATGGTGATCGGCGGCACCGTGCTGCTGCTGGTCGGCGT
>Ga0182007_10000816_pt1 | contig 17355 bp, 15 predicted proteins | sample Sormic07211113_1_FD_123023 | JGI IMG/M metagenome (GOLD analysis project Ga0182007, IMG submission 123023) | Rhizosphere microbial communities from Sorghum bicolor, Mead, Nebraska, USA - 072115-113_1 MetaG | ecosystem: Host-associated > Plants > Roots > Rhizosphere | place: USA: Nebraska... | reverse complement strand
TCATCTCGGTGCTCCAAAGTTACAGTTTACCCTTCAGGTAGGCTTCGTAGACACTGTTGTCTACCCACCACTCCAGCTCCTGGGTCTTAAGGTTGACACGCGGATAGCCACTGTAGTTAAACAGGCTACGCTCAGACGGTGCCAGCTTGCGGTAATACTCTTGCCGGGAACCGTCTTCCATGGCAGGGTTAAAGATCTCACCCACCTTGTTGAACTCTTCCAGCACGATGTAGTCGTTGTACATGGCCCCAATGCACACGAACGGTACGGTGATCTGACTGTTCTCTTCGCTGTACGGGTTATCCCGACTGAAGTTAAACGCCGCACCCATGCTCAGCGCACCCGGTTGTGCCGCACCACACGCTGCCCACTTCTGAATGAAGCGACCGGAGTAGTCCAGAACGAAGCGATAGATGCGCGTCTGGTAATCAACCTCGTTTTCCGTGATCGAATATGGCCACGGCACCATGCGGTTTGTGTACACCGCACCAATGTAATGCAGCCAGACGAAGAAGAGCAATGTTATAGGGTCGCCCAGCATATTCTGGAAACTGACGCTCAAATCGAAGCGTCCGTTGATCAAAACCTGACCGTCGTTCATCATCCACGATTCTTTACCCACGCCTTCGCTGGACACGTACGTGTTCAATGCCAGATCGGGCCAGCCCGAGCAAGAGATGATGGAGTTACTGAGCAGTGGGATGAATGCACTCTTATCATCCACGATGCCTGGAGAGTTAACGTTTCTTTTCGAGGCGCTGTCATGGTCGAGGAGGGTGCGGATGGCTCGCTGGTAAGTGTTGCCATAAGTGGTCAACAAACCTGTCAGTTCCCGCACGCTCGCGACGTTATCGTATGATAAATTCATGTTTGGGCGTGTGAAGAACGTCATGCCTTGCAAGTCCGTGTTACTGGGCACCCCGGCGTTACCCTGCATCCTTCGGTTGATCCCGTAAAAGAGATCGCCGAAGATGGTGCCTTTATCGCCGAGTGCTTGTTCTCTGGACAGTCGAGTCATCAACGCTTCTGTGTTGTCGAAGCCTGCCTGCTTGGCAATGCTGTCGATGATTACGGACAAATCACTTTCTTCGTCCACTGTTTCCACTCCAAAGTCTAAGGGATCAAAATTATGACGGCTGGTAAATACGTACTCGGCGCTCTCGGCGCGGCCGGTATTCTTGCGGTAAACAAACTGGCCGACAAGTTGGCCGAGAAAGTTGTTACCGAAACGCCTAAAAAGGTTATCGACTTCGCGAAACTCGCGATGCAAAAGGCCCAAGGCACTAACCTGATCAGCTACAGCCAATCGGCGCGGGTTGAACCGATCCTTTTGCTGGACGATCGCGCCACATATGTGCCCTTCGTCCAAGACGCTATACACACAATGTTCGCACTCTTCACTGGCTACTACCTCCAGTCGATTGCGATGGACACCACCCTCAACGGTGTGAAGGTCATCAAGCGTCTGGAACAGTTTGCCCCTGACCGCGATCTGGCCGGTGTAACCATGGGCATGATCTCCAACGAAGCATACGCCTTCGGCCTGCCACACTACGGTGAGAGCATCGGCCTGGAAGCCTACGGTCTCGATCACCAGTCGACCATGGAACTGATCTCCATGGAATCGCTGGACGACGATGAATTCATGGCGCAGTTGAAGAAGGCTCGTGACAAAGCCAAGATCGACCAGGTGATCAAAGCCGAATACGGTGAGTCCGATCTGACTGAAGATCAGATGTACGCCAAGGCTGCCAAAGACGCAACTGTACGTCAGCGCATCGAAAAAGAGTTCGGCATCAAGTCCCTCGGTGGCGACATGTCTGTTAAAGACATCACCAAGATGGCGACCGACATCACCAACCTCGCCGTTGGCAAGATCGTTGAAGTCAGCATCAGCGAGAATGGTCAGACGGCCAAGATCCCTATCACGATCCGTCTGCGTGTAACCGGCATGGCTCCATCGGCCTTGGTTGAGACCCTCTCGATTAACAGTCGCGACAACTCAGCCAAGCATCGCAAGTTCATGATGAAGGCCGGCGACCTGTCCTTCATGGATGCCATCTTCGCTCGTGACCGCATCATGGCCCACAAGCAAGCAGCCATGAAGGATGCCAGTGGTTACTACTCCACCGTGGCCAAGCGTGTAGCCGGCAACGTCCTGACTGAAGCCCTCACCGGTAAAGTCTCGATCGGCACTGCGTCCTCGATCATCGTCATGACCGAGCAGACCAAGCTGGAACTGGAACGCACCCTGGGCAACAAGCTGTCCAACTTCCGTGCTCGTGAAGCCGTCTTCCAAAGCACTTACGCCATGCTGATCGCGGTCATGGACCCTGAGTGGGAAACCGTCACCATCTATCACGCTGGTATCGAGATGCCTACCAACCTGTCGGCCAAAGATATCAAGGCCGCTGGTCGTGGCACTGGCCCCGACGTGGCTGAAGTGCTCAAGGCTTACCAACTCGGCAACGCGCCGGTCCGTCTTTAATACAGGGAACTTATTCCATGCGCCCCATTCTTCAATTCCTTCGTTCCCTGACGCCATCGTTTAAACGCGATGATCTGGTCGAAGCCATTCGCCAGTTGCGTGAAGGCGTCGTCGACCAAACCCTGCCTCCTTACCAGACCACACTGGCCGATTTCCCAACGGCCCAGTTCAAGTCCAAGGTTGCGCAGGATTACGCCAAGAACTTCGATCGCTTCGTTGATACGAGCTATCGTGGTAACTGGCTGGTCGTGACCAACGCGGTGCTGTCGGCACTGCCTGACCACATCGACCGTCTGTTGGCCGCCTCTAATAAGGCGTACGGTTCGACCATCGCTGTGGCCGGTATCAACTACCAGAAAGCCACCATCCTGCAACTGCTGGCCATCACGGACTTCGCCGTTCGTTACTCGCGCCAGATGCTGCTGTACGTCTTGGCTGCTGAAGCCAACGTGCAAGCCAAGACCTTGGTCACTGGTAAAGAACGTCCACAGCCAGAGATCAATTGGCTGGAGCAGAACCAACGCGCGTTCTTCACCGTCCTGGGTGTGCTCTCGGTTAAAGGTCAGGATCTGATTCAAGATCTGTTCAGTATCCCTGAATTGACCATCACCGACGAGAACGTTGACACCGTGGAAGAAACCGTGGGCACTACCAAGGTTGACCCTTTCGGCTTCAACCTGCTGCCGGTGTCCAACTGGAACCCGTTCTTCTTCTTCGGCATGATGTACGCCAACATGCAGATCGCCCGCTGGCAGCGTGCCAAGGACGAGAAGCGTGCGCTGGAGTTCCGTCTGGAACAACTGCGTGGGCAAAAGGCTGGCAAGGAAGACGCGAAGCTCGAAGCGACCATCGCGGTATACGAGAACGAAGTCAATAAGCTGGCGGCCAAGATCGCTAAGCTTGAGGAGTGACTATGAGCCTGGCGTTTACACACCGTGGTTTCCTGGTAGGAATGGGCCGTGGTCCCGGTGACATCCGACCTGGCTATTACTACGCTAACCCGGCCATGAATCGACTGTACGAAGACTTGGTCTCCATGCACGTTGATCGCTCGGCTTGGGAGTGGCGCAAGAAGGCCATCGAAACCCTACAGGACATGTTCGACAAAGCGCCGAACTTCTTCGCCAACCACATCACCGGCGGCTTCATGCTGCCTGCCCGTGTGATTGACTTCCTGCACGGCACCCTGACGTTCATTCAAACAGGTCGTCGTCCACTGTCGGTGTACAACTGGATGGAACTGCTGGACATTCACCCGTCCCAGATGTTGCCAGTCAGTGCCAAGGTGGGCGAAGACTTCGTTAAGGACTTCGGCGGTCTGATCACCAAGCCTATCCATCAATTGCTGCCTCTGTGGCTCTGTCAAGAGAACGGTCTGGAAGACGCCATCGTCTCCTGCCTGATCATGTTCGGTAGCATCCCGGACAGCGACTGATTCTTTATTAGGGGTGGCGATGGCTGCCCCAACCCTTTTTAGGAGCTACACCATGTCACTGATTGCACAACTGAAGGTCTCGCTGGAAGAGATTGAATTTCAGACCGAGGTGGAGCAACTGAACCTGGTCACTGACCAAACGCCGACCAACATCGACGAAGCCCTCGACAAGATCGTCGACAAGGTTGACTACGACGCTGTGAACCAGGCCGACAGCAATGTCGCCAAGCTGGAAGCCGCTCAAGAATCCGTGCGTAACCTGATGGCCACTCTGGAATCGGCGATGGCTACCGGTGGCATGTCGGAAGTCGCTGCTAAGGGCTACCGCATCGCCATGGAAGACGCCCTGAACGGCCTTCCAGTTGCTGCCAACGACTACACCGTTTCGTCCGAGTCGTTCGGTGAAAACGGTAACGCCATGCGCGCTACCATGGAAGACATTGCTGCTGCTAAGGATCTGCTGGTCAAGATCTGGAACGGCATCAAGGCTGCTGTGGTTGCTGCATTCAAGGCCGTGGTCGAATACATCAAGATGTACGGCAAAACCGCGGACGATCTGGATGCACTCACCAAGAACATTCGCATGCGTGCGGCTGCACTCTCTGGCAAGCAGCCAGTCGGTAGCTTCAACTACGCTCCCTATGCTGACAAACTCGGCATCGACGGCGTGCGATTCAATGGTGAAGTAGCCAAGTCGGTTGACCTGCTGACCAAGGCATTGTCGAATCGCGTGATGTCGTATAGCCAGACGGTCTCCAACGGTCTGAAAGGCTTGGGCAAGACCGTCGCCAATCAAAGTGCGACCGTGGACGTTGAAAGTCTGGAGAAATATTTCTCCTTCAACTTCAACGTTGGTCAACTGGAGAAGATGGCGGAGTTCACCAAGTTCCCTGGTGGCTACGTTTTCACCAGCGATGGAGCCCGCGGCGCTAATACCGGCGTGGAAACCATGGATGCACTTCTCAATGGCGCCCTTGGTTACAGCAAGGTCGACAAGGTGAGTCTTCAGGGCGAGGAGAATAATCTCCCCAATCTGTTGGAAGTCTCGCTGGGCTTGAACGCTATCAATGCGTTCTGCAAAATCCTGCGCGATTACACCGAGTTCTTCTCCCATGAAGTGGACAGCGATATCAAGGCGTTCACCGCCTCGATGGATCAACTGGCCAAGCGTGACTTCTCGGAAGATGCAGGTTCCCAGGCAGGCGCAAAACTGCTCATGGAAAACTCGACTCGTCTGACCAACCTGACCCGTGGTGCAGCGAACTCGTTCTTGCCAGTGGCTGCTGGTGCCGCTAAAGCAGGGCTTCAGCTGTATAACCAAGTGCTGAAGCAATACGAGTCTGGCAGCTCCAAGTAACCAGTCAATGGTGGGAGGGTCGAGAGACCCTCCTGCTATGCTGTGTGAGCTTAATAAACCGAGGAATTGAGAATGTCCTTAAAATCTGAACTGGCCAAGGTTATCAGCCTTGAGTCACAGCGTCCCGACGAGCCTAGTCTCGAAGATGACCTGTTGATTCAGGGTGACCTTGGGGGCGACTTGGGGATGTGCACTCGCCTGCTCGATGAGATCCAACGCATGGAGTCCGTTCGTGATTCCTTGGAACAGTTGGCCCACTGCACCCGTTCGATGGAGTCGATCACCCCCAGTGAACGTGCTTTGATCGAGATCGCCAGTAACATGGCGTTGGCTGGCAGTGGTAAGACGTACACCACCTTCTACCCCTCGCTTGAGGACATCAATAGCCTGACGGTGTCCAATGAAGCCATCAGTGATGTGGTCAAGAACCTGTTGACCCGTATCCTGAAAGCCCTGGCTGAACTGGCCAAAGCGTTCATTGCGTTCTGGGGCAAGATCTTCAGTTACGTCAGTATCCTTCGCCGTGCCAACGCCCGCATGGCTGCTCGTGCGGATGCGGCTGTCGGTCGGGATGTGGCTAACAAGACGATTCAGTTGTCGTCCGAACTGTCCTCCTTAACAGTGCGTGGACTGGTTCCCAACAATGCCACCGATATCGTTCGCTCGTTGAACGAAGGTCGTCGTCAGACAAAAGTTATGATGAATACCTACGTCGGCAACGTCATCAAGGTGGGTGAGGATCTGGTCAAGGCGTTGAGTCGCCCTGAAACCATGTCACCTGAGGACTACCTTAATGGTGCCATGCATGCAGCCAGTGGTTTGCGCTTGGAGTTCCTGGCTTCAGCACTGACCGCTCGTCAATACCGCGACCCCCGTTTCAATGAAAGCGTTATGGCAGCTCCCCCATTGATGGGTGACAAGTCTATTTTCATTGACATCCCTGACGACGATCGTGACACCTTGCTTGGCAAGGCTGAGCGGTTGCGTAGTTGCAAAGCGGCTGTACTGGACACCGACGGTAACTCGGCGACCATTCCTGCTGAGCAAGCTTTCCCTACTGTGCCTGCACGGATGGTAGCGCAGATGGCAGAAGTCATCGAAGGCATCTTGGGCGAGATTGAAAACTTCGCCAACGGTTCGAGCGGTACGGCCATTACCAAACTCACGGCCAAACTGTTGGATACCACCAACTCGGCCAAGTCTGTAGTTTTCTCTGACGACTTGACCCAATTGGATACGCAGTACTATGCAGCAGCGCTTCGTTTCAATACAGCGTTCGTGGCATGGGCTGAGGGTCCACAAAACGCACTTGCTACCTTGATGCTGTCCGCGTGTCGCGGCGCCATGATTGTCGGCAACAAATCGCTTAAACAACACGACTAAGGGTGATACTCCATGTTGAATCAACAGCTGCAAGCCGCGCTGAAGACCTCGCTTGAAGCCAAAGCTTCTCTCGAATCCGAAGGCGATCAGGGCCAAGACGTTCCGGTCCTTCCTACTCCAAAGCCGGACATGCCTTCGGTTCCCGCTGTGCCTGCGCCAACTGCTCCAGAGGGTGTCCCTGCACCGAAAGCCGATGATCCTGCTGCCGCTGCTCCAATGACCCCGGTCGATGCCAACGCCAACGTCGAACTGGTTCCAGCGCTGTCCAACGCACCTGCCGACATCAAACAGGAAAGCGACACCGCTCCTGTTGCCGCACCTGACATCAGCGAAACCAACACCGTCAAAGAAGGTGTGATCGTTGGCCAAATCGGCGACGGTCTGCCACCAGTTTCCCTGGAAAGCATCCTGTCCATGTTCAACCTCGAACGTGACGTTGCTTCCCTGGAAGACGAAGCTGACAGCCTGGCCGGCGACACCGCCGAACTGAAAGACATCGTTCAAGCGTCTGACGACCTGACTCAGATCGCCATGAACATCGATGCCAAGCAAGAAGGCGAAGCGCGTCTGGACGAAGCTTCCCTGGAAGGCTTCGCCATGGCCCTCAACCACATCGTGCGTAACCTGAAACTCGATGGTCAGGAAGGCTACCTGCTGACCGTGTCGGGCGAAGAGTTCGGCGAAGACAAAGGTAAGGTTGCCACCAACTGGATCAAAGAACTGGCCGGCAAGCTGAAGACATTCGCCGACGAGAAGACTCGTTCCGTGGCTGTCAAGATGAAGCAGATCAAATCTGACCTCATCCCAACCATCAAGAACCTGGCTTCCCGCGCAAGCGACGTCAAGGCTTCGGTTGGCAAACTGCCAGAAGGTGCTGTACTGGCTGAAGGCGCAAGCATCAAAGGTCTGAACACCAAGCGTCTGAACGTCGGCACTGGCAAGGTTGAATCGCCGGAAGAGCTGATCAAGCGTTACGAAGCGCTGACCCAAGGCATCTACGGCACTGTGATCCCTGGCGTGAAAGTGGCTTACTCGAACCTGGAAAAGATCCTGTTGGGTCTGGACTTCTCCAGCCAGTTCGCGTTCACCGCTTCGATCAAGAAGATCGACCGTCAAGTGCCACTGCTGACCGACGTTCTAGGCAAACTGAAATACGCTCAGATCCTGGCTGGCATCGGTTACACCCTCGACGAAGAATCGGTCAAGAAAGATCTGGCCAAGATTCCGAAGGGCGACAACGAAGACCTCACCTACCTGCACGAGTTCTGCGCGAACTCCGTGATCTACGACGCGCGTGAAAACGACAAGTCGATGAAAGAGCCAGGTTCGTGGGACGTGATGTCCATTGCTCAAATCGGCACTGTTGCTGATGCGACCAAAGACGCCATGGACTACCTGACCAAGCACGACGAGTCGTCCAGCACCGACGGCATCGCCTTCGAGAAGATCTGGAAGGGCGACACCAAGGGTAGCGGTTCGCTGTCCAAGGAAATGCAGGCTGGTCTGGAAGACTTCATCCACGGCTGCTACGCCGTTGACGAGTTCCCATGGTCGGCGTCGTTCACCGCCTACGTCTCCACCACTCGTGTCTACGCTGAGCTGCTGAGCTGGGCTGAGAAATCTCTGGCTCTCTACAAAGCTCCGGCTGCGAAGAAAGACGACGACAACAAAGACGCCTAAGGGGGCGATTCATGAATCTCGGTGAAGAACTTCGCAAAGCGTTGAAGCCCACCGTCAGTACCGAGTCGGATAACACCGACTCGATGTCTGGCACAGGCAGCACTGATCCAGCACTGACTCCGGTCGTGCCGGAACTGCCAGGCACTGGCGACGCTACCCAGCAACTCCCAGTGGTCGATGCGAACGCAGAACTGATCGCTTCCTTGGCTCCACCTGCCCTGGAAGATGAAAGCCCGGTCACTCACGATGAACTGATGAAGCACGAAGTGCAGGACGAGATCGTCCATCAGTCCATCTTCAGTGAGATCGACGCTATCCAGAACCAGCTGACTGTTAATAACCAAGTCCAAGACATCATCGCCGAAGTGGCAACGATGGAAGGCTTGGTTGACAGCGACCTGGTGTTCCACAACGTCGCGCTGAAATCCTACGCTGCTAAAATGGGCATGGAATCGGTAGCGTTGACTCTGGAAGGTGGCAAGGTCAGCAAAGCTTCTCTGGAAGGCATTGGTACCTGGTTCCAGAACATCGTCGCCAAGATCGCTGGCCTCAAAGCCACTCATGATCAGAATGCTGAACTGTCCAAGCTGCGCAACAGTAAGGCGCAAGACGCCCTGCTTCAGCGCATCGGGTTCATCCGCAAACTGGCCTTGAAGTACGACGGCAGCAACACCACTCCGGTGGCCTGCGCCGACGCTGCGATCCTCAGTGCGCTGGTGGTCAAGGACGGTATCACCAAAGACCCGGTCAAAGACCTGCAAGCGCTTCAGTCGCTGCTTGACGTAACGCTGGATCTGGAACGTGCATTCGCCGACGTAGTGGGTTCGTTGGGCGAGGCTATGGCCAAGGCCACTGAAGTGAATGACGCGGTGGTTACCTCCATCGCCAAAGACGCTCAGAAGGCTTTGGGCAAATCCCCGTACGACCAACTGACCAAGTCGGCCTACATGGGTGGCGTGGCGTTTACACCAGTGACGTACAAACCAACCATGAAAGTTGCACAATGGGCGGTTCCGGTTGTCGAATACCTCGAAGGCGAGACTGTAGAGCCTGCGTGGAGCGACAAGAAGAAAGTCCTGGCTGACAACAAGGTCATTCCGCGTCTGGATAAAGCGACCGTGTTGCAACTGTGTGAAGCCATCGAGAAATCCTCGGTTGAATTCACCGCCAAGAAGTTGGTGGCCTACGGCAAGTCGGCCACTGCCTTCGATGTGTACGACGATGCCTCTCATCGCTTCCTGAACATCTCCAACAGCAGTGGTACTCAGCCGCTGGCTACTGATCTGATTCCCGTGTTCAACGGCATCGTGATCGGCGCTTACAATGCAGGTGAAGCTTCGTACCGCACCAGTCTGACTTTGACTGGCCAAGTACGCCTGACTCAAGCTGCGTTGCTGTGGTGGTGTGAAGAGTCCGTGAAACTGTAATTGGCTGCATACGTGGAGGGTCATCAAGACCCTCCACGTTTATGCCGTTTAGACGCGATTCTATGAGCTATTAAAGGACACTGGATTGCCATGCCAAACCGTATCGTACCAATCACTTCTACCCAGGAGAGTATCACCAGGCTGGCAACTCACAGCGTGGTCAAGCGGGTTATGAAGATCACGGGGATCGCTGACAGCGTTCCTATCCAATACCCTGAAGACGGGAGTTCCAACACCCAGCCCGGTTCCGAACTGAACCCTGGGGAATTCAACAAGTTTGAGCACAGCGAGAAACTGACGATTGCCGTTGAGGAAACCTTCAACGAGAATGCGTACATCAACTCCCCTGTGCATGAGCCGGACACTCAGCCGATCTTTGTCGACCAAGCGCTGAAGGTTCTGTTCAAACCGGTGTACAGTTCCACCACCAGCGTGATCACCTTTACCTATCGCGCTCGCGGGCATGACACTGCCATTCGTTGGCGTGCAGACATCAAGGCTCGGATTGCCGATAACCGTCAGTCCCACCTGCATGAACTGAACTACCATTACCCTGTGCCCAAGTATGCCCTCGGTATGCTGCTGCACTTTCATGAACTGCGTGAGAACGTGGCGGGTTATGGTGAAGCGGTTAAGCCTTGGTTCCAGCGCTGCTTCACCGAGCGTCTGCGTGGACAGGTGGCAGGCAATGGTCAGACAGCGATGTTTGTTATCGCTGAGAAGCAACGCCGTGTTCAAGGTTGGTTTGAGTTCACTGAGCCTCCTAAGGAAGAGAAGAACGAAGGTGGTTCTAGCTGGACGATCCAGTTCACCTATCGCTTCGATTACCAGAAGCCAACTCACTTGGCTCTGACCTACCCACTGATGATCCACAACCAGTTGATCAAAGGTGAGTACTTCAGCGAGATCCCACCGTTCAGTCGCCCTGACATGCCTGGTCTTGCCGGTATGACGACCGAGGCTCTTGATGCCATCGTAGACGAAGGACAGAAACCTGCTGACCCCGTCGGTGGTTTGCGCTTCCCTGAGTGGGATGAATGGATTCCTGAACACGTCCCCACCTTCACGGCCTCTATCGTGAACTGGATGATTGCGGTTGATCTGGAAGACCCGACGCTGGTGGTTGACCTTAATGAAACGGATCAATGGACGATTCACCCGGCCATTGCGAAGTTCATGCGTCAAGAGGCCCCGTACATGAACAAACGTGGCGGCAGTAAGCTGCTGTTCACGCTGTTTGTAGACGGGGTGCCCATGGAAGACGGCTCAGTCGTCGTAGGGGAGGACTTAATCGTTCGTTCGACCTTTGCCATGAACCCCCGCTTGTCGTACCACCTGCGCCTTAGCAGCGTCGTGGAGTGGAGTGTCTTTACAGAGCGCGCCCGTGACGCTATTCGTAATGGCGGCCGTACCATGCTGCTGATCTGGCAGACCCTGGTAAATGACCTTGACGTGGTTTACTTGGCTGACCAGTTGGTTGACAACAAGATTATCCCCGAGCCCATTGTTGCATGGTTCTACCGACTTATCCGCTTAGCCGATGGTGGTAAGTGGGATGTTGGCCCAGGCAATGGCGGGTGGGATAGCGACAGCGGCACAGGCCTCACCCGTCCAGGACCGACCACAGGGAATGAGATCGTACCTGGACTGGGGGATTGGAACATCGAATGGCGTTTGGTCAACTACGTCACCATCATCGCTGCAAATAAGGAGGCCGAATAATGCCAGCCGTAAAGCCAGTTAAACCTGTACCGTCTACGACGCCTCCTATTGAGGTGGTGACTCAGCCTGAAGGTTACAAAGGTGTCACGGTCGACAGTGAGTACATCGAAGTCGATACGCTCACCACGTACATCGAAGGTAAGGCGTGGATCGGTGATCTCTATACACAGATCCTGAACGACAACAACCGCCCTAAGGACTTTGACATCACCATCGATGACCAGTATCAGCCGTATCGGTTGATCAAAGGTTTCGAGCTGAAGGTGCAGAGCGACCAATCGGTTAGCCAGAACAGTCAGAGCGGTGAACTCAGTGCTACGGGTACGGCGGGTATCTACCCAGTACTGGTGCCTAACAAGGGTGACATCTTCATCGCCGATGCAGGTGACCGCCAAGAAGGCATGTGGATCTTCACCGAGGTCAAGCGCAACCCTAGCCTGTACCAGAAGGCTGGCTTCGTCGCTGACTACTCTCTGCAAGGTTACATGACCGCAGAGATCAAAGCCTGCCTGGATCGTCGTACTCAGATTACCGAGTACTTCGATCTTGAGAACCTGCGCCTGGGTTACAACCCGCTGCTTAAGGGTGAGACCCTCGATCTGCAACGCAAGGTGATTGACCACTGGGGGCGGCTGATTGCTCTGTACATGCATGACTTCTTCTCCCGTGAGAACGGGACGTTGATTGTTCCTAACCAGCGCACTCAAACGTATGATCCGTTCATCGTGCGGTTCATGTTGAAAGTCTTGGGCGTGGATGACCACCCTTATGTACGGGACATGCAACCACTGAACGTCAGCAGTGATGAAACGATGTATGAGTTCACGCTGTGGCACGTATTGGAGAAGATGGACTACCAGTTGCTGCCCATGGTGTCCGAGCTGATGACCATCATTCCCATCGGCTGGTTCCGCACCCGTCCCAAGTTCAACAGCGTCTATTACTCCACCGATGTAGGGGCGGTGATCTACCCGGATCAACACCCTACCAGCGTGGACGCCGGGTACAACCGGCAGGTCGGCAAGGCCGGTATCAACCTCATCCGTGGACATGCGCGCTTTGAGGAATTGGACCGACTGATCCAAAACAAAAACCTGATTAACGACTCAGCCACAGGTCCTGTACGGGACGATATGGTGCAGGCGCAATCAGACATCAAGCGCGTCACTGTTGATAGCTTCTACGTCCTCTCAGAGCGCTTCTACCACTATGACCCAGAGGTTGGTGGGTTGAGTCGGTTGGAAAGCATCGTGATGGATGCCATCAAGGGCAAGAAGATCGACTTGGCCGTGCTTGAACGTCTGTGTTCGCATGCCATCTATTGGGATAACGTGGAACGCTTCTACTACATCCCAATCCTGTTGATGCTGATTCGGATCTATCCGCGAGGGTTGTAACGTGTCGGAAGTCAAGTTGTATCACATGGACCCCAGTCATTCGACGGCGTACATGCTGGAGCATTATCAGTTCTTGTACTCGATCCCCACTGCCAACTTCTACGACAAAGAGTTCCATGACAAAGTCGGGATGATCTTGAGCGGTGACAAGGAGCTGGACAAGACGCTGGCAACGGCCCCTATGCACACTGGGAGTAACATCCTGATTATGGCTCAGCGTCACTATGACGACGTGCCCATGCGCCTTCAGAACCCGGCTCACTCACTGGCAATTTACACGATCTGCAAACGGGCATTGGACGAGTGGCTCAAAGCCATTCGCACCGACCTGAACGTGGTGGACGCTCCGACACTGGAGCTGCGCATTCTCGACGAGTTTGCCGACACCATGTTTCAGACGGCGAAGTATTACCAACCTAAGCTGGAGCCGACCCGTTCGCTGGCCGATCGTCTGCGGGCAATGCGTACCTCTATTCCTCAGTTCGAACGCAACCCAGATCGGGTCGCCAAGCGCCAGGAAGAGGAGCGCAAACCGCGCGTCTACAACCCGATCATCGATGCCATTGAACAAGGTGTTGAGCACCGGATGGCACCCCCTCCACGGAGATACTAAATGGGTATCGAGAACAGTACGCTGTACAACGAAGTGAAGAGCGTATTCAACTCGGGGGATAAGGATGCGTTCTACTACTGGGAATGTCAGCTGCATGCAGGGGGTGTGACCCATAGCCCCTACAAGCTGATCAGCATTGACACGGTGCGTAACTTTGTGGCGACTTACTCCGACTACATTGTGTTGGAGATCGCCATGGGTGGAGGTACCTTTGCCCACGAGATTGCGCCGTTCAAGGAAGACCTGACTGTCACGTTGATCAAGACCCCTATCGGGATGATTCAAACCTCACCCGATCTGGAGAAAGGGATCACCTCCCAGACCTTCAGGGCCACGTTGATCAAAACCGACCTTGACCTCTCTTCGGGTAGCTCTACCGAAATGGGGAACAAAGAGGTCGCTGACTTGGTCTCGATCCGGCAAGTGCGTTTCCAGTTGCAGGACATGGCCCTTGAGCAATTGCGGATGGCGTCTACGGGCACCATCTTCCGGGCAAAGACCGGTGAGCAGATCATCATGGCGTTGCTGACCAAGATGAGCCAAGCGTTAAACGTGGATGCTGACAACCAGATCCCCGGCGTCAGTATGGTCAAAGCCCACAACCAAGAACCCCGTGAACACATCCCGATCCCGCAAGGGATGCCGTTGGTGGATGTACCTGACTATATTCAAAATAAAGCAGGGGGGATTTACAGCACAGGGTTCAGTTACTATTTGCAAAAAGGCTTCTGGTATGTGTGGCCCACGTACGACCTCAGTCGGTTTGATACCAGCCCTAAGACCATCACCATCATCCTGTTACCTGACAATCGGTTCACGGAAGTGGAGCGCACGTATCGGGTGACGGCCAACCAGATCATCATCTTGATTACTGGGGGTACGCAACACGTCGACGATTCCGAAAGCAAGATCCTCAATGAGGGTAACGGCGTTCGGTTTGCCGACAGTCGCAAGTTGATGGACGGTTTCAGTAGCAGTGGTGATAACAAAGCCATTGCGCAGAGGACGTACAACGCCACCGAAGTGACTGCCATCCCTCGGGCTAACAAGCTCAACATGGTCGCTACCCGTAAACCTACGGACAACAGCTTTGCCGAGATGTCGCGGCTGGCTTCCCGTAATGGGTCGATCATGACGTGCTTGTGGGAGAACAGTGACATCGATTTGATTCGTCCAGGGGTGCCGGTGCAAGTGATCTACACCAAGGATGACATGCCTGTCGTATTGAAGGCCTGCATTCTTAACTTGCACACGTTTACCTTTGACTCATCGCCAGGCTTGGACAACCGTCGCCATGTTTCCAAGACGACCATGTCCCTGTTTGTTGAGAAAGATCTGCCAGAGTTACTAGAGTACAAAAGTACCAACCCTGTGGATCGTTACACCACTCCGTCGAGTATTTGAGCCTATCTTAAAAAGATATGGCGATACATTATTCAACGGATGACCCACCTTAGTAAAACGCACGGGGAGAGCTTACCAAAGCTCTCTCCTATGCCGCTTACCACCGGAGTCGACCATGACTGCAAGCAATTTAGGAGAGACCCTAGCAGTTGAAGGCCAGCTGCTGGTGCTGTATGTGGAGACCTTGGATGACAAGGAACATGACATCGATGTTGTGCTCTACGTAAGATCCACCTTTAACCTCAGTACGGAGATGGCCACCTATCACCGTGAGGTGATGAGTGGAACGTCCAACATGCGCTCTGAGAAAGTGATTCGTGAGTTTGTACAGTGGTTGACGGATAAGGGTTTGGTTACCCAGCCTTCCAGTTCCCACGTTAGTGTGGGGGCTAAAGGTCGTCCACCAGTACGGATCATTGACGAATACAAGTACCAGATGAACCCGTCCGAGTTTGTGTTCGATAAACTCAAGACGCTGGTGAAATCCCAGACGGGTGCGTACGTCAACAGTAAAGGTGGTGATGTTGTATTGCTAGATCCGGCTGCAACCGATGACGAGTTGTTGCTGGAAGTGTTTTGTGACAGGGAGCCGATTGGTTTCCTGCACGTGGGGCTCGTGATTGGGACCGAACGCCTTAAGGTGATCGACCATCACGACATTTCTGAAATCAGAACCTCCATGGAGGCGTTGTTTAACAAACATTTACCCGAACACCAGTTTACGATAGGTCGCGTCCTTTTGGATCGGCCACCCTATTCGAATGTTACAGTAGTTCAGGAAGCTTTATCATGCTGAAGCCTAAGCTGGCAATGATTGTCGCAGCAACGGAAGATGGTTCGATCGGCTACAAGAACACTATCCCGTGGAAAATCAAAGGTGATCTGGCAAACTTCAAGCAACTGACCATGGGCATGCCGGTGATCATGGGTCGTGTGACCCAGGAGAGCATCGGTAAGCCATTGCCAGGGCGCATCAACATCGTGGTCACTACCAAGGTGGAAGACACGGTCGTATCGACTAACGAAGGGGCTGAGCTGTATTACGTCCCAACGTTCGATGCAGCGGTGTCACTGGCCAGTAACTTCGGTACCGAGTGGATCTACTTCATCGGCGGTGCACGTATCTACGAAGAAGCCATGGAGATCGTGGAGCGGGTTCACCTCACTCTGGTCTACAAGGAAGGCGAGTACGACACGAAGATCAAAGGGATGCAATTCCCTGAGACCGAGTGGACACTCGACATGCCGGCGTTGACTGTGCTCGAACGTGACCCTGTGACGGGTATCCCTGCACCGTCTCATTCGTACCTGGTCTACAACCGCAAGTCTTCCGAAGGGTGATGTATGTCGTCGGATAAGATCTCGCAACTGACTACGTTCACGTTCGGTATCGCCGATACGGGGGTTCCTCAAGTTGTTTGTGTGGATGCCCCTCACCTGCCGGCAATTGAAGAATTCACCGTCAGGGCGAGTGTACACGGTGAAGCATCCCGTCTCACCTTGATGACGCGATCGTTGATGCTGGCGTCGTTCACAACGACGTCGTTTATACGACACACGTACCGTGATGACTTCCAGTTGGCCAAGGTGTCACTTAAGGCGAACCGTGAAATCGGGGTGGTGGATGTAATTACCCACTGGGTTTATCCCGAACTGAGTGAGGAACGTGCTGCCCGACTTGATTTAGCTGAACGGATCGAGATCCATTCGTTCCTCAGTCCTGATGAAGAGAAAGAGTTCATCCAGCACGGCAGCTTTATCAAAGTGTGGATCAACGGGCTCGTTTATCGCGGCTACGGTCACGAGGGTAAGCCTTATTACGAACAGGTTCATGAAGCACTGCTAACCGCGCTGGACAGTCGTCGCTGCGAAGACTTGTAATTTCTAACACGCTGGGCTGTAGTATAACCAGCGCAAAAACCCGGAACCCATGGAGTAACCCATGAACGAACAATCTGTACTGGCTTTGAAAGATCTGGTCTTGAACTACCGTTTCGAGCGTAGCCATAATGCGCTGGAAAACTGTGAGCAGACCAACTGCATTCTGTCTGTGATGCACCCGTCCAATGTCTTGGCCGAAGCAACTGCTCGGATCACTGGCAAGGTCACCGTGCTGCCTGCTACTGGCAGCCTGAAGATCAACGTGGCGCTGTACCACACCAACACCATCGACTACTGGGCATCGTTTGCTCAAGCCGTGAACTTCGCTCTGGCCGAGTTCCACGGCTTCCTGCACAACCCTGAATCGATGGCGGGTGTATTGGACGATGAAAACATCATCCACCTCACCAGCCGACGCATCGAGACCGAAGACGACATCGTTGGCCGTACCGTCTTCTTCGACCCGAGCATCGAGCCACTGTTCGAACACCTGCGCTACCTCAGCATCACTCCGCTGCGCAATGCCGACGACCGTCAACGTGTCGGTGCCAGTGAAGATGATTCGCCG
>Ga0182007_10000815_pt1 | contig 17404 bp, 9 predicted proteins | sample Sormic07211113_1_FD_123023 | JGI IMG/M metagenome (GOLD analysis project Ga0182007, IMG submission 123023) | Rhizosphere microbial communities from Sorghum bicolor, Mead, Nebraska, USA - 072115-113_1 MetaG | ecosystem: Host-associated > Plants > Roots > Rhizosphere | place: USA: Nebraska... | reverse complement strand
AGAAAGCTGTTATTGTTGAGAAAATCACTACTAATGGTGGTGTGGCATTAGCGAAACACCGCTTGGTATTAAAACCAGTTGATCCTACTGTAAATCTTGCAGGAAAGATTGTTGCAGCCGGAACTTATGCTATTACAGGTAACGCCTGGGCAGAAGGTACCCGTGGAGCAAAACCAGTTATCTCCACACCGAACTTCTTTGAAAACTATTTCCAGATTTTCAAAACAAGGTTCTCAACTACCGGTACAGGCTTGACAATTGGAGAGTCACCTTATAAATTGGTAGATGTTGCTGACGGTAAAAACATCTTCATCGCTCAGGGAACTTCTGACACAGAGAAACGTCATATCATTGACATTTCAAATACGCTGTTAACTGGTATTAAAAGTAATTCTGAGCTACAATTCTCAGATGAATTAGGTCACGAAACTCCGGTATACCGTACCGAAGGTGCATGGACTGCGGCTTTGAATAAAGGTCGTGTAGTTACTACTACTGGTGGCGTGTTTGACTTGCCTAAATTCAATGAGGTAGCTTCTTACCAGGAAGGTGAGCGTATCAATGCTGATATGTTCTTATACCTTATGGGGTATGAACTACAAGGCGCAGTTGAAAGCTCAATGATGGCCTTTGGCGCAAGTCAAAATGGAGTATTTAATTATGCTTCTACCAGGTTTAAACCAGAAGTTCTTGCTGGCCAATCGGTAGAAGATTTCTTTACCTGGATTGGCTTCAGCGGATTGTCTTACCGTGGCCGTAAATACTTGTTCAAAAAATTAGCTGACTTCAACGATCCTAAAGCGTTGGGTACTGTAGGTTATGATTATCCAAAATCTGGTTTAATCATTCCTTATGCTACAATGAACAACAAGGGAAAGAAAGCGGATACTCCTACAATCGGAGCGGAATACCGTTCATTAGGTGGTTACAGCCGTAAAATGGAGTCTATCAAACTAGGTGGTGCAGATATGATTAATCCAACTACCGACCTTGATGCTAAATCATGGGATTTCCGTTCAGAAATGGGTGGAGATTGGGGTTTAGTATCTCAGTGGGTTGCTGTTAAACCAGCATAGTTTAAAATTTAATGCGAGTAGTTCATTCTACTCGCATTATTTCAGTTAATCAAGTAATAACTAATTTTTCAACTATATGAGATTATTTTTTAATGACAAACCCTCCAGCATTGAGGAAATTTGTCAATTTCTAAGTATTAAAAAAAGTGACATTCCTGTTTTAAATAAAGTCCGGACGTTTAAACGCTTGGGTTTTGAAGGTAAACGTGATGTTCAAACCAAAAAAGCAATTATCCCTCGTGGTTATGGCATCAATAACTCTATTGATGTTCACTTACCAGATGGAAACTCAGGTAAAATTACCTTTGCTGAAAACGTGAAAACAGAGAATGTTGGTGGTGTTTCAATTATAAATTACACACCGTTAAGCACTGACCTTCCTGGTTTAGAATTGTCAATAAGAGAAGATCAGAAAAACCTATTTTTCTTTCTGTTCATTCATCCAAATAACAAACAATCTCCTTTGAACTTAGGTAAGCCAAATCCAAAACTGGTTTATGAATTTTTCGATACAGAAAAAGAAGCAAGAGAATTCGAACGTAAAGAAGATGAATTACTTGATGCTTTAACCTTATTAAAAGGTTTTGGAGAAAAAGAAGTTCGCCAAATTGCCAAAGGATACAAAATGGACAGCGTAGATAGTCTTTCGGAAGCGGAAGTGAGAAGAATGCTACGCGCCAAATTAAAGGAAAATCCTGCTCAGTTTATCCTCAACATGGAGGACAATGAAATTGCTATCGAAGGAGTTATCCAGGATGCAATTGATAGAGGTGTAATTACGGAGCGTACTGTTGGTATGTCTAAGGTTTGGAACCTGGGTGATAAAGAATTGGCTACAAGTCAAATCGGATCCTCACCAATGCCAGCATTAAGAGCAGAAGTTGAGAGTGACCTTGATTTGTATTTCCCATTACTACAAAACGGTATCGGTGAAAACATTAAAGCTTCTAAGCTTAAAACTACAGAAGCCAATAAACACTTCGCTGGATTCAAAAGATCAAACAACGATGCTTACGATCCTTTAAACCAAGAGGAAAGGGGTGTAATTCAGAAAGCAAAATTGGAAGATTATGAGGCCGAAAAATACCGTAAATGGTATGGTGTCGATGTAAACGATCCAAGCACCAATGCCAACACCAGAAAAGCCGTGATCAACAACGCAGCTAAAATTCTGGAACAATTTGCAAAGGATAAAGCTGAAGGCTTAATCCCTGAAGATGCTCCTGATCCAAAAGTAAACATACTGGAAACAGCATAAATTCATTAGCCGGTTGCGTAAGGTAACCGGCTTTTTAAGGTAAAAGATGATAAACATTGTAGATTTTGTAGACCGTTTAGCTGACCTGACAAAGAAAAATCAGAGTGGTTTTGATGCTGGTAAAGGAATTACCGGAACTATAAACCAATGCCAGTTGGAATTAGCCGAATACCTCTACAGTCTTTATGAGATTAACCAGAAAGCGGTTGATTTGCTTACTCCATTGATCGTAAAGAACTCGGCCGTAACATCTAATGCCGAAGGAGTGATCGTTCGGCCAGAGGGGTATAATCACCTCCTGGCGTTAAGGTATAAAAAAGGAACTAACGAGATCCACAAAACTCAATACGTTGGGACCAACCAAGTGGCAATCATTTCGAAAATCCCACAAAGAAAGGCAGACCTGGCTAAAAATCGTGTGCTGTACACTTTTACTAAAGATGGGATTACTGTCTATCCAGAAAAGGCATTAGCCTTTGAAATGGTATACGTAAAGTATCCCAAGGATGCAAAAATCGGATACACCTATTCCAATGTAAACGGGGAGCCAAAAAGGGTAGTTGATCCAGCAAAAACTGAGAACTTAGAATGGGGCATGAACTGTTTCAACCTATTGCTTTATATGGTAATGGATAAAATGGGCATATCTAAAAGGGATGCAATATTAAGTGAGTATGCTCAATTAGGTATCTCAAGAGAACAAGTAAAACCAATTAATTAGAATATCATGGCTAAGACTAAAAAAGAAGAGCTTAAAGGAACCAAGGCAATCCTATTTGCTGATGGAAACGCTAATAAATTCCAAGAGTTTAAAGGCGAACCGCTGTATAAAGAACATTTGCAGGAGTCTGATTACGCAGAAAGCAAGTCGGTCCATACCTCAGAGTCTTTGTCCTTGAATAAAGGTGAATCAAATGATGTGGTGACAATTAACGATCACCAAGTATCAATGATCGTATTTGAAGATGGTAGCGTGTACGATATTGGGAAAGGCTTCAGAGCAAATGTTTCTGATAAGGTTCAGGCTGAAATTAAATCAGCCACACCGAAACCTGTAGCAGCTAAGAAAGCAGATGTTACTAAAACAAAAGCTGAAGCAAAACCTCAAGCAAGCGGCGAAGCAAAAGCTGTGTCAGTATCAATTAAGCCAAATGCGAAAACAATAGTTGAAGAAGTAAAACCAGTTGTAGAAACTAAGTAACCATGACTAAATCCGAATTAGTAGGTGCCGCATATTTGAAACTTACAGGTGGATACCCTAATACGGATAGCACTACCTGGTGGGAAGATGTTGATTTGCTTATTGCTCCGGCAATAAACTATGTTATGAGTGCTGACTATTTCATCAGTAAGCGTGACGAAGGTGAAGAAAAGATCATTCAACCATTATTTCTGCAATCTTTTAAACTTCCTGTTACTGTAGATCCAATAACGAAGAAGCATAAAAGCAAATTACCGAAAAGACCGATGGCGTGGCCTAAAAACAGGGCCGTGCCATTTGTTGGAACGTCATTCGACAATCAGTTCGTTCCAGTAGAGCAAAGTGGTGGCGCCATGCAAAAGTATTTTTCAGGATTAAAAAAGGAGCAGACCAGTTACGAATTGGAAGGCATGGATATCACCTATTTTAACTTACCTCCATTACTAAGAAGTGGGAATGTTTTGGTTAAAATGGTTGTTAGTGCCAGCGACTTAAATGATGATGATGAAATCCTTCTTCCTGATGGTGCAGAAATACAGGTGATAAACCTAATGGTTGATTTTTTTATCGGCCAAAAACAACTTCCTAAAGATTACTACAATACCAATAAAGAACCAAATACTCAAGCATAATGAGCGCACTTACTCCAATAGATCAGGTTATACGCCAATTGTGCAGGGAAACCGGTGAACCGGATTACAAGAACTATGACACGATTTTAAGTCATGTGAGGGGTGCACTTGTTGATCTTCAGCTTTATGTGCTCCCTTCCGTAAAAACAACCATGGTTAAGCTTAACAGGCTAAACAATATTGAATGGCCGGCTGATTGTGTTAAGCCAGTTCTTATTGGACTTGTACGCAACGGTAGAACCTGTAATATTTCAGTAGATAGCGGGGTTTCTCCTGCTCTTGATTGTGGTTGCGGATCAATGACTGAGGTAGAAAAGAATATCCAAGAAACCGTTCAAAACACTGATGTTGATCCATACTTATATTATGGCATTGAAGTTTATGGACAGGGCTATGATAGCATCCGGGCTTGTACTCACGACAAGGAAAACCGTATTACCAATTTAAAATTTAAGCTATTGGCCAGTGACCAGGTACAATTCACCTATATCAGTGATGGTATTTCAGGTGGTGTATCTCATGTGCCGGTGGAAGCCGAAACAGCTATTAGCGAGTGGGTATTCTGGAAATATTACCGAGTAAGCAAGCCTTCGCTAAGTGACCGTGGCAGAATAAATTACAAAGAAGAATTTACCAGGCTGAGAAAGTTTTTTAATGATGAAACATTAGAAGACTGGATTAAAGCAATCAGAAGAAACTAAAATGGCTGACAAAGAACGTAGTATCGAGGAAATAACATTTTTCGGAGGTCAAAATACAGATGTTGCTTTAGAGCTGGTGCCTAAAGGAGATTTCCTTCATGCGCTTAACATTGTAAATAACTCTTCAGGAGAAGGCAACAAGGGCATCGTGAAGAGTATTAAAGGCAATAAACAAATTCCATTTGTCCTGCCTGAAGGAGAAAATAAATGTATTGGTACTGCCAGTGACGAAGAAGCTAAAAAATTCTACTTCTTTATCAAAAATTCTGAGAAGAAGCATGGTATCTATCAGTACAATGCTGCAACGAAAGAAGTTATTCCAGTACTTTTAAATATCACTGACACTGGTGGTGTAGATATCTTGAATTTCGGGCCTTTGATCCTTCATGCTGATGTAGTAAAAAATAACCTTTTGTATTGGGTTGATGGCTTTAATAATGCCCGTAAAATCAACATTGACAAGATGCTTGATAAATCTGAGGATGGTTACGGTAGCTTAGTTGAACAGAGTTTCATTGATCTTTATAAGGAAACAGCAAGGCTTGCTCCAACTGCTGAATACTCTTCAGACACATCAAAGCCTTTCAATAGACATTACGGGAAAATAACTAAGTATGCTCAGCGTTTTGTATATCACGATGGAGAGAAAAGTTCATACAGCGATTTCAGTGCTGCAGTTCTTCCAGATAAGGAACCTTTCAATGGCGTAAATGCTATTCCTACCGCCAACAACTGTATCAATGTAAAAGTAAATACGGGAAATAAAGAAGTGAAAAGGATTGAAATCATCATGCAATCCACCACATCGGAGGTAAATAATGAAGGTATCATTCCTTGGGTACTTATCGCCACACTGGATAAGGATAAACTTGACCTTCCGGATAATGCAGATTACATATATCCATTTTACAATGACGGAAATTATAGTGTTGTTGATCAGAAAGAGGTTATACAACCATATTCTTTCATGCTAAAAAGGCCATTGTGCCAGACAGTAACAAAAAGATCACTTGTACAGTCGAACGGTTATGAAGGCTTTCCAACGGTAGATATAGATGCAAGCACCTCAGTAGCCTACAGTAAGTTGTTTATTTCAGAAGGCACAGAGGACACTTACAACGCTCCTTATATAAGTCACACTACTTCCAATCCTGACTATGTTGGCGATGATGAAACGGCAACACGTTATGATGGTACGTTTTTCCTCGTGCGGCCTGGGCCATATAGATTTAGCACACACACTATTGTTATTGGTAACGATGTTAAAAAAGGTAACGACTTTAAAATAACCCTATCCAATGGTTATTCTAGGGATCAATTCTATATCTCATACCAGGCCAACCTGGGTGATAATGCAGTTTCAGTTGCTAACAATTTGAAGCAAAAATTGATTGCTACCGGTAGAATTTTTAAAAAAACGCCAGAGAGTCCGGAGGCTAATATTTATGAAAATATAATTGATGCTAATGGAAATGTGACATTTAAGTTCATCTTGCAAGCGAGTAGGGATAAAGACTATATAGGTGCCACGGTTTCTGTTAATCCTGTTTTATACGCAACACTTAAAGATACTGGTGAGTCTATTAGAAATATAAAAATGGGATCAACTACAAGATATGGGATTACTTATGAAGATTTTGATGGTAGAAAATCTTCGGCCTATACCTCAGATAGTCTAGTTGTAAACATTAAATCAGTAAATGAAGCCAAATCTATTCAACTTTCTAAAGTCTCATTAGAGATAAGGCATAGAGCACCTATTTGGGCAAAGTATTACCAGATCGTTAGAACAGATGATCTGCGTTATAGTGACTTCATTCAGTTGCTTGTGCAAAAAGCAATAGATGTACCTACAACGGACAGAACAAATTATGTTGACTTAGTTATCTCCAGCTTCTTCACGTACAAGAAAATACATCCTAATTCATCATTGGGTTATCAATTTGAAAAAGGTGATAGAATTTCACTGATAAAAAGGACCTCAAATAATACGTACTATCCATTCTTTGAAACAGAAGTAATTGCTTACAATGAAACGGTTACAGACAGGGTTTCATCTAACGTAACTACCAATGGAACCACAAGCATTAAGGTTACTAAAAGTTCGGCTTCTAACATAGGTAAAACCATTGTAATTGAGGACAGCAGCAGGGAGATTGTTAGCGTTCCTGACGGGGAAACGTATGTTTTAAATAATGTAATTGGAGAAACAACAGCTAAAACGTATCTGTTCTACGATATAATCGACACCAGGGGCACTTTAAGGATCAAAAAACCACCGGTCGGAGTTGTGATAGAAGATAATTCAATCATTGAAGTTTATAAACCATCGAGGGCATCAAGATCGAATAATACGTTTTATGAGTTTCAGAAGAAATTTATCATCAACAACCCTGGAACATTAAATGCTTTCCACTCTTCTGACGTACAAAATCAAAATCTTTTTCAGCCGGCAATAGTTGAAATTACTGAAGGCACCAGTTATGTAAGAAACAGGGAAATGCCAATCAATAACACACTGCCAGGGACCGCTGTTATCATAACATCAGTAGAAGATCCAAGCTTTTCAGATTTTTATCCAAGTTTGATCAACGATAACGGGAGGGTAAGTGCTGAGGATACGGGATTAGGTGAGGTTCACTTTGGGAGCCGTATGCGCTTCTCCAATAACCTGATTGAAGATTCAAGCGTAAATGGGTTCAATAACTTCGAAAACCTTAACAGGGAGGATTACAATGATAATTACGGAGATATTAAGCTAACGAAGTTTGATACCAATAGGATTTACACCTTTAAAGATTTAAAGACAGCCTTTGTTCCTGTAGATGCAATGATCACTCAGGATAGCGCTGGCACCGGCCTACTTGTTGGAACAGGTAAGCTATTAAACCCTATTCAGTATTATGCCTGGGAGGGAGGGATAGGCAGTAATCCGGAGAGTTTCTGCAGTAATGGAACACATAAGTATTTCGTGAGCGCAAATTCTGGTGTTATTACCAGATTAGGTGGAAATGGTGAGGAACCGCTATCAAAGACTTACTCCCTAGATCATAAAGTTAGGTCATTGCTTGCCGAGGCATCCCTTAAAGGATATAATATCTTTGCTGGATTTAACCGGAAATTAGGTTTATTGACATTATCAATTGAAGGCCCGACTGAGCTAGAAAGTGAAACATTGGTATTTAACGAAGATGTTGACAAATTCGGAGGCAACCATTCCTATAAGCCTGAATTTTACTGTAAGTTCATTGATAGCTTCTTCTCATTTAAAAATGGGCAGCTATGGGATCATGATGTAAATCCAATCCATAATAACTTTTATGGTAAACAATATACCAGTCAACTGAAGTTTGTCGCCAATTCTGAATACCAGAAGAACAAAATGTACTTCGTGATGAAGATTGATAGCAATGGCCGTTGGTCCGTTCCATCTATGGTTACTCCAAAAAATGAAACTTGGCCAAATGGGATGAAGTCAAGATTGCATGAGAATAACTTTGACCTGGAGGATGGTAAATATTGGGCAGATATCATGCGTGATATGAACGATCCGGAGTTTAATAATGAACTTCAAGCCTTATTTGAAGGAAGAACGCTAACGGGCCCTATGTTGATTTGTGATCTTGAAACAAAAGAAACTAAGGAAGTGAAGTTGAATAGTGTTTTTATTTATTCTTCTGATCAGGATAGGAATTTTTAATGTTTGAACGGGATACGTGATACACGTATCCCGTTCAGTTTGCTTGAAAGAGTGTTTATGATTTAAATTCTTCGATTTTCTCCGGATTTTCATTGTAATATTTTTCCATAGCCTTAGTCTCTTTCCTTATTCTATCCATTTTGTACTTATGGGCTATTTCCCCGATTGCCGGAGGGTAAGATTCTACTTTATCAAACTCTAAAAATTCACTGAGGTACTTATGTTTGAATGTGATAAATAGTTCATAAAAGTCTTTTGCTCCGTATTTTTCATAAAGCCATTCATTGAAATCCTCATCAAATTTATTTTGCTTTTCCATTTTTTGCTTGATTTTTCACTTTTTTTAACCTTTTCTATCTATATTCTTTATACTTATACTTTGTGAGGGGCTATCCTTTTCAGAATAGAGCTGAGTTTTTGTGAGGAAGATTTTTATCAAGTCTGTATGTTCCGTAAAAACAACAAACTTGTAAAAACTCCTTAATGAATACTTTTCGTCATGTCGCTTCGTCCGTGTTCGTTAATCGTAGGTCCGTCACAAGTCTAACTTCGGATACCTACACTTTTGGTTCTCATTTCTGATCACCTTCCCCCTTTGAGGGCATCCATCTAAACGATTGCGGTTCTCTTTTTTATTCATCCCCTTATGTAGTTAGTAAGGGTGCGATCTCGAATTGGTTTGAATCAACTGGTATGTTAGCAGCGAAGACGGGTGGAACCAACCGAGTGTTTAGTTTATGGTGGCACTAAACAGGCTCGGTGTAGTTATGTCTTAGTAGGAATAAAAGGTCTTTTCATTGTAAATGGGATAGAAGAATTAAACGTTAAACACTTCCTTTGGCCGGGAATTGATACTGAGTGTTTTGTTAATCTTCTATCCCATTTAAATATCTTAGGGAAGGAATATGAATATCTGCTTTCCCGGCCAGAGGATTACTGATAATACCTCAAATGTAAATATTATTATTCAAAATAAACAACAAAATAAAATATATGTTGTATTTTTATATCAAATTTTATTCAATATGGCATTTCCATTCTTAGCAGCAGCAGGAGCAGCAGCGGCAATACCAAGCATATTTCAAGGAATTTCTGGTATTTCTCAAGCGAATAGAGGCAAAAAAATGTTAGCCAATAACATCAGACCTAACTACCAAAGGCCAAATGAAGTGAACCAAGGTTTAGCTTTAGCCGAGCAAGCTTATGCCAATGGTGTTATGCCAGGTACTTCCCAGGCTATTAATAATATATCAGGGAGTGGTGCTGCAATGTTAGGGCAAGCCACACAAGCTGCAGGAAGCTCAGGTGATATACTGGATGCCATTACTAAAATCAACTACAACCAAGGAGAGCAATTCTCCAATCTCGCCGCCCAACAAGCAGCCTTTAAAGCACAACAGTTACAAGCCTACCAACAGCAATTAGCAAATAGTGCTGGTTATGCCGATAAGGAATTTGCCTATAACAAAGATCAGCCTTATCAGCAAACAAGGCAGGAGGGGCTAGATTTAATAGGCGCCGGTAATCAAAACATTGGTGGTGCTGTCAACGGAGCCGCTTCAATTGGAACATCATTATTAATGAGTGGTGCCAGTAAGAAAGCAGTTTTCGATCCTGTGACCGGGAAAATGAAATATAATTAAAAACACTACACCTATAATGGCAACACGAAGCGGATCAGGACAAGCGTACATACTCCCTGGCAATCAGGCAGCAGGCATCTTTGTTAACGGAATCGATGAATTACGAAAGAAAGAAGAGCTTGAAAGATTGGCTGCAATTAAACGTCAGCAAGATTTGGCTGATACAAATGCTAAAACATTAGGAGATTTTAAACTTCCTTCTCATTGGGGGGCCAGAAGTTCCGAACTTCAAAAAGGATACGAGGATCTTACCAATTATGCGTTACAAGTAACTCAAAAGGGAGGCAACCTTAACACTGACAGGGATTTCATTCAAAAGAAAAACCAGTTAATGACTAATGCTGCAGCAACTCAAGATTTACAGAAGATGTATGATCAGACGTACGCTGAGGTGGGTAAAAATCCTGATGCCTATGAAAATGGCTTAGAGATTTTGAAGTCATTTCAAGGTGCTTCACTAGATGATTTTACTTCCGGTAAGTTCAAGCCTGAACAGCTTCGTAAGATTTACACTTTGAATGATGCCGTAAAAGACAGTGGAGGTGCCATTTCTTACGTAAAGAACAATGATGGCACATACGATACCACCAGGGTAAACCGTAGTGGAAATATCGGCCAGGCAATTTCTTCCTTAAACACTCCATCAGCAAAATACCTTATTCAAAAAGCTGGTGGTGATACAGAGGGTTACGTAGCAGGATTTCCAACAGTAACTTCCGATGGGAAAACCTATTATAATACATCAGGAAAAGAATTTGAGGATGCCGTACTTAAGACTTTAGCCACGGATGCAAATTTCCCAACCTATCTACAGCAAAAAGGTTATGACATAAGCTCAACCGATGCGATCCGTAAGTCTGCAATGGATTATGCTAAAAAGCAGAATGAAGCAACCGGAAAGTATGTTAAAGACTACGCTGATGTGTTAGAGAATCGTGCCACCACCGATACAACAAGAACTTTTGCAGCCGAAGTAAACGCCAGAGCAAACAGAGGGGAGCAAAGAGCCGAAGAAAGCCATGCTGTTTCAATGCTTGAAGCGGCAGAGAAAGCTTTAGCTACAAGACCAGACGAAATTGCTGTAAACGTAACAACTAATTTAGCTACAAAGCAATCTAATGGAAAGGTAGTTCTACGGCCTTCGACTTCTTTTGCAGCAGCCAACGTTGGTAATTCCAAAAGCTCTTTTCTTCCTTCAATCATCATTGATCCGGAAACAGGTGTAGGCAGACAGAATTCAGCCTCTTTAGCTGTTACCGGTGGTCAAGTTCACATCAAACCGATGTTGAAATTTGGTGGAACAACTAAGCTGATGGACGATGAAAGTATGCAAAAACTTAAAGCCGGCACTTATAAGGTGAATGGAAGATTAGTTCCAGCGAATGCGAGCGTAAGCTATGAGGAATTGCTATACGGAGAAGAAAGAATTCCTTCAGCGCCAGATAAATTTGGAATGTCACAGCCGGCCTCAGTAAGAAAAGTAATCCTTCCAGTAACAGGCCAATCCTTAGATAAAAAGTTTGACAAGAGATACAATAGGGTTAAAATGTGGCAATCAGCCATTCAATCAATGTCAGATCCAGAGGATAGAAAACGGGCCGCATTGCAAGTTGTAAGGCAATACAATCCTAATGAAAGTGAAACTAAGTTAAAACAACAAGCAGCAGAATACCTTAACTCATTAGATTAATGGAAAATTCAGAAGACAATCCTTTCTTAATAAAAAGCAAGCCGAAGGCAGAAGCGAATAAGACAAAAACAGTTTATACAGCAGAGGATTTCGATGATCTATCTCCTGTATCAAAAAAAAAAGCTTCAACAATAGGCTCTCCGAATGGTGGATTGAATACTTCATCCCCTGCATCAAACGGATCAAATGGGTTATCATGGGCGAAACCAACGAATAAAACCATTGATATTTCTCAGCAAGGAATTAACCCAGAGGCAGAGCAAGTCGCGCCTGAAGTTGTCCCTGGGCCTGAGCCGGTTGAATCTTTGTTTAAGCCAACTTTAGGTAATACTATAAACACGAATACGCGAAACCTTCTGAATAATGGAGGTTTCATGCAGGATATCGGTGGTAACCTGTCTGGTGAGAGAAGAAGTGCAATAGGGGATACATTGAGTCTCGCTTTACAAGCTTATGACGATCACCAGGGTAAAGGTGCCTCAGCTGCTAACATAAATGCTGCTAACATACAGGACGCAGATCCATTAAGCGCAACAGAAAGTTCGATTAACTCCTTTAAGAACCTTGCGACAAGACTAAAGGGTACAATACCTAGATTGAACATTGTGGCGTCCGATGTATGGGAGAATGTTTTAGGAAAAGAAATGACCAAAAAATATTATGAGTTTGAAGGCCGTGATATTGATGCTGAAAGAGTAGAGAATTATTCAGAATTAGAGAGATTGGCAGGTGAAATGAAACCTACGTTAACTCTTACTGGTGCTATTGAGAAAGGTAGTCTGAGGGAGTTTTCCGCTGGATTTGTAAACACACTTACTTCCTTAGCAAGTTCTGTTATCCCGGCTATTGCTTCTGGTGGAGCAGGGTTATTCACTGAAATGACAGGTGACGCCATTGTGGATTACAACACTGAAAAAGCCAAACGCTTAGGTTTATCAATAAACGATTTATATGCAACCGACCAAGCAGATTTGAAAATACCAGGGGTGGTTGGCGCATTAAGCGGTGGTATGGAACTAATCGGATTAAAAGGCGTCAGTAATCTTATGATGGGGAATATTAAAGGAGCTGGATTTAAAAAAGCACTCTTATATTTCGGTGAAACACAAAAAGAAGGACTTACAGAACTTGTCCAATTAGGACTAGAAACAGCCAACAACTCTTTAGGTAAAGGTGAAGATGGAAGTGTAGCAGCGAAAAAAGCTGTAGATAGAATGTTTTCTAAAGACGGTCTTGAATCTTATTTACAAGGGACCCTTGGCGCTGCCGGCGTTGGAGGGATAGGTAGGGTAAAATCATTAGTTACAAATCCATCTTCCAGAACAAGTATTGAGTATGATCTCAGTAGCATTGGTCTAATGGAAACGGAATTGCAGAATCCAAATATCAGTCCTCAATCTCAAACTGTATTAACCAATCAAATTGGAAATGCAGTTTCTAAAATCGCAGAAGCCGTTGAAAATGATGAAAAACAAGTAAACGCACTTACTGATACCCAAAAAGAGAGTGTCAATAAAATTGATGCTAAAATTAGCGAACTGAGTGCTGTTATCGAGGATCCTAGCGTTTCCAGTGAGGTAAAATCAAATATTCAGAATCAGATAAACACTTTAGAGGCCGAGTTGGTGCAATTAACCTCTGGCGACAGTAATGCCGGTGATCTAAACGTTATTAAATCAAATGCCTCATTAACAGTCGAAGAGTCCGGTCAAGCAATGGAAGTTCTTGCTGAAAAACTTACGGAAGCCACAACACCACAAGAGGTAGCTGAAATTAAAGCTGAAGCGCAACAAGTCGGTGCCGAAGGAATTAAGGCTGCCCAAACCTTAAATACCGCTACGGTAGTTGAAAACGGCAATTCAGTTACTCCTGCAATTACCATGGGTGATCCTATAACATTCCAAGATGGTAATGGGGAAACAATTGAGGGGCTGGTTAAAGAAGTAAAAGATAATAAAGTTACTGTAGCGATAAATAATGATGGTATTTATGAAGAAAGGACAATTGATCTTCCTGAAGCAAACAAACCGGCCCAGGCTGAACCTGCAACAAAACAAACGACAAAGCCAGCAAAAGAACCTGCAGTACCTAAACAGGAAGCAGAAGTAGAATCTGAAAATTCGGTAGCTTCATTTGAAACCGAAAAAGGTAGTGTATATGAAGTGTTGCCAGACGGAAGAACAAAGAGATTTAAGACCGCTACAAAGGAGCAAAATGATCCGCAAGATCTAACGGTATTTGCTAAATTCAAGAACCCTCAACAAGAACAAGAGTTTCTCAGGGGTATTCAAGATACGAAGTCCGGAACAAAGGTTTATTTGATAGACAAAGAAGGTAATAAATATGATACCAACGCTGATGCGAAAGGAAAAGATGTTAAGCTTGCTTTAGTAGATGTAGCCACCGGTAAAACCCTACAATTAGCCGAAACATCATTAGATCCGAAGATTGGATATAACGTATTTGATCAAAGGAGGTGGGATGCCGATGGTAAATCTTGGAGAGAATCACATATCGGGAATAGGGTTAACAAGATTAACCGTAAAAACGATGGGATAAAGAAAGAAACCGAAGTAGGACCCAAACAGGAAGCAAATAAAAAGCAGGAATCAAAACCGGCTGAAAAGAAAAACGAAACCGTTGATCTCGATGCAAAGAAAGGTAAGCCTAAAAAACTAAGCGAAAAAAGTAGGACTGCAAAGCAAATTGCACGACCAGCAAACAACTTCCTGGATGCTGTTCATCAATTCTTTTTAGGGGGCAATAAAATAAGTACTGAAGATTTCATTTCCCATACGGGCTTTGGATTTAACAAAGTGTCTCCGGATGGCAAAACAACAAAACTTACGCCGACCGAAACAGAGGAATACCTAAAAAGCGGGAAGCTACAATCAGGCGAAAAGGTTAAAATGAGTCCGGAGCTACATAAGGCAAGATTTAGTGGAAAGGTTGCGAATCGATCCAACGGTGGTATTGATGCTGATATTGTACTTAAACACCACATTCCACAAGAATTCGGTGGCGAACAAGGGATGGACCTGGTAACAGAAATAGTCAATACGGCTGCTAACGTAAAGAAAGGCGATATGCTTACCTCAATGGAAAGCAATGACACCAACAGCCAATCTACATCAAAGGAGGGTGAGCTAAGGCCAGAAGATAATTATGGCTACACGGAGACTGAAATTGCCGAATTGGAAGCTTATGAAAAAGCAAGGGAAGAATCTGAAAATACATACCCTGATGAAGCCATTGAAAAGCTTGAATCTCTTCCGGAAATTTCAGAACACGTAAATGCCGATTTGGATTTAATTGAATTGACTGAAGCGGAGATAAATGAATTATCTGCTTTAGCTAAAAACTTTACTGATGAAAATGGGAACCTTGACTGGAATGCACTGGAAGAGTTTTATGTAAATGAGCATTCTGGTTTTAATCCAGATTTTCTTAACAACTATGAATCATTAAAAACTATATTTGAATATGGAAGCAACACCGCAAGACAACAAGTTGACCGAAGAGCAAAAAGCGAAGTTAGTGCTAAAGAAAATTCTAATGGGCAAGATAGCGCAGATGCCAATGGAGGAACTTCAACAGATCGAGGAAAACCTAAAAGAGAAGAAAGTGAAAAAGTAACCAAGGCGAAGAAATTAGCTAAGGATGCAAAGTCTAAAGTAAATGCTTTACAGAAAGACTTTGACAAACTGGCTAAGGTCATTGCTAAAAACCTAAAAGAAAACCAGGTTGATCTACTCGGAGGTGCAGAGTCACAAGCTATATTTGACGATAAAGCTGATCAGCAAAAAATATTTAACAAGAAACAGGCTGAATTAAAAGAAGCTCAGGAAGCACTTGTAGAAGCTCAAAACGAACTTGCCGAAGCAACAAGAGCTGAAAATCAAATTGATTTAAACCTACCTGAATCAACAGTAGAGGTTGATGGCAAAGAAGTTGACTTATCTAAAACCAATGAAAGTGATGATGCTAAAATTATTGTTCAGTCAATATTTAACCCACTCAGCGTCTTTTCATCTATTCAAAAAGGTATTGATACCTTCGAAAACAACACCACAAAAGTAATCGCTAAAAAAATCACTGATGCCGTTGCAGAAATTCTTAAAACATGGAGAACTTCTAACGATTGGAAGCGGCAATGGGCGTCCTCATTAGCCTCAAGTGTATTTGGCGGTATTGCCAGGACTGCAAATGATACCGATATCAAATTAGGTTTAATAGGCGGTAAGAATATGGCTATTCATAACATGGGAAAAGTTATGAAGTCGCTTTACAGTATGGTTGGAAATAACATTGAAAGCCTTGAAAGGATACACGTTGTGTTAGATCCTGATTTTTACCAACAAGGCTTAGGTGGGCAAGCTAATACGTTCAACCCAAATGTACCGCCTAACTTAACTTATAATGATCTTACAAATGAGGAGAAGCTGTTATTTGACGAGGTTAGAAAGAACCTTGATGAAATACATTTCAAAAACCATGTATTAGGTTTTATAGATAAGGATACATTTGATAAGCATAAAGGCACTTACGTTCCAAGAATGTACGATACCTTTGAATTACCCTCAGATGTTCAGGAAATTTTAGATACTTACCAGGACCAGGTAGGCGACAAGATGAACCTTAATCCGTTCAAAAAACGTAAAGGTTTAGATCAATTGTCCGATGCCAGCAAAAATGCGATCATCCGTGATCCTGTTTTTTTAATGGCTAAAAGAATGATGGAGCTTGATACCAATAGCGCCATTATGACTTACATAAACCATATCAACCGTAACAACAAGTCTTTAATACATGAGGGCGCTAATCCTCCGGCCAACTATGTTTTATTGGAAGGCAAAGGGTATGGTGCCCTTCAGGGTAAACACGTTCCATCATTTGTAGCTGAAGATCTAAAGGGATATATGTTTGTGAATAAATTCCTTAACAAATCTTACGATATGATAAAAGGTTATGATAGAACATGGGCCAGACAGGGAGTTAAAAAAGGTTTAACCGTTTACAATCCATTTGTTCAACTCGGTAACTTTACATCAAACGTTGTGTTTGCTCAGTTGTCGGGTATTGACTTTGTAAGATGGTTTGGTGGAATGGCATCAGCAATAAAGAGCTTCAATGCTCAGGATGCTGTTTATGAGTTCCTTCTTTCCAGGGGATTAATCGGGACAGATGTACTTCGTTCTGATTTAATGCCTAATACAGAAAAGGCTGCATCACTTTTGCAGGCAGATAAAGCTAAAAAGGAAACTGGATTTGTCAATAAACTATTGAAGCCATTCAAGAAAGCGGATAAACTAGCCATGAATCTTTATGGCGGCAATGATGATGTAGGTAAAATAAACGCATATAAAATATTTATAGAACAAGGTTATTCTCAAGAGGAAGCGGTAAAAAAGGTATATGATGGGTTCCAGAATTACGCTACCGTAGGAAAAGCATGGGACGTTGCAGCTAAAATGCCTGTTTTTGGTAATCCATTTATGAAATT
>Ga0182007_10000813_pt1 | contig 17411 bp, 14 predicted proteins | sample Sormic07211113_1_FD_123023 | JGI IMG/M metagenome (GOLD analysis project Ga0182007, IMG submission 123023) | Rhizosphere microbial communities from Sorghum bicolor, Mead, Nebraska, USA - 072115-113_1 MetaG | ecosystem: Host-associated > Plants > Roots > Rhizosphere | place: USA: Nebraska... | reverse complement strand
GGCGGAGCGGGGGCGGGCGGTGGGGGGGGGGCGGGGCGGGGGCGTGGGTGGAGGGGGCGGCTGAGCGGGGGGGTGCGTTGAGGGGGGGGCTGAGCGGGGGCGTGCGTTGAGGGGCGGCTGAGAGAGGGGTTGAGAAGGCATCGGAGAGGGGGGCCGCGACCGGTCAGCGGACGCTGACGTCCAACGCCCCGAGTCCCGCCCGTCGTACGGCGATCGAGCCGTAGGCGGTACGCAGCCGCAGCCACGCGCCCGACGAGAACAGCGCCAGCTCCCCGGCGCCCTCCCCGCCCCGCAGGAACCCGAGCGACTGTGCCGCGTGCAGGGCCCGCACCGGGAGGCGGGTCTCACCGACCGTCCGGGACCAGATCTCCCGTCCGATCGCGTCGAGTTCGGCTCTGGTACGCCGCTCGGGCGCCAACTCCTGTGTCCGCGCCCGGAATTCCGCGACAGCCGAACTCACGGTCGCCCGCAGCCGGTCCGGCGCCGGCAGCCCCGGGACCCCCTGCCAGCCACCTCGGGGCGGCAGCACCCCCGCCCACGGCGGTCCGGTCACCGCCCCCGGCACGGCGGCGGTCGCGGCGGACTCGTCGACGGACTCCAGCAACTCGCCCGCGGACACGGTCACATCGAGGGTGACGTCCAGCCCGTCCTCGTAGGGTTTGGCGAGTCTCGCCGGCCGGATCGCGAGGACCTCGAAGGACGGCGGCCGTCCGAAGACGGCGAGCGCGGTGCCGGCCGCCTGCAGCCGGACCGCCGCCGAACGGTCGTAGTGGAGCAGCCGGGAGAGGAAGGCCGCGAGGTCCGCCGCCTCCCCCTCGTCGGCGAGGTGGAAGACCGTCATGCGGCGACGGCCTCCTCCTCGTCATCCATGTAGCCCTGGAGGAACTCGCGTTCCTCCTGGGTGATCCGGCGCGGGCGCTGTGCCTCGAAGTCGAACGGCACGACCACCGTCGAGGCCCGTACATAGACCTGGTCCTCGTCCTTCACCTCACAGGTGATGGTGAAGGACGCGGCCCGTATCTGCGTGATCCACAGCTCGATGTCCACCGGGTGGTGCCGGTGGACGAGCTGCCGCTTGTAGTCGATCTCGTGCCGCGCCACCACCGACCCCTGCTGGAAGTCCTTCTCCGGGCGGAAGAGGAAGTCGATACGGGCCTCCTCCAGGTAGCGGACGAACACCGCGTTGTTGACGTGGCCGTACGCGTCCATGTCGGACCAGCGGAGGGGGCAGCGGTAGATATGACGCAAGATCGATCAGCCCCGGGTCAGCTTCTTGTAGGTGGCACGGTGCGGACGCGCGGCGTCCGGGCCGAGCCGCTCGATCTTGTTCTTCTCGTACGACTCGAAGTTGCCCTCGAACCAGAACCACTTGGACTCGCCCTCGTAGGCGAGGATGTGGGTGGCGACGCGGTCCAGGAACCAGCGGTCGTGGGAGACGACCACGGCACAGCCGGGGAACTCCAGCAGCGCGTTCTCCAGGCTGCTGAGGGTCTCCACGTCCAGGTCGTTGGTCGGCTCGTCGAGGAGCAGCAGGTTGCCGCCCTGCTTGAGGGTGAGCGCGAGGTTGAGGCGGTTGCGCTCACCGCCGGAGAGGACGCCGGCCGGCTTCTGCTGGTCGGGGCCCTTGAACCCGAAGGCCGACACATAGGCGCGGCTCGGCATCTCGACCTGGCCGACATTGATGTAGTCGAGCTCGTCGCTCACGACGGCCCAGAGGGTCTTCTTGGGGTCGATGTTCTCGCGGCTCTGGTCCACGTAGGAGATCTTGACGGTCTCGCCGACCTTGATGGAGCCGGAGTCGGGCTCCTCGAGCCCCTGGATCATCTTGAAGAGGGTGGTCTTGCCGGCGCCGTTGGGGCCGATGACGCCGACGATGCCGTTGCGCGGCAGCGTGAAGCTGAGGTCCTCGATGAGGACCTTGTCGCCGAAGGCCTTGTTGAGGTTGTTGACCTCCACGACGATGCTGCCGAGCCGCGGGCCCGGCGGGATCTGGATCTCCTCGAAGTCCAGCTTCCGCATCTTCTCGGCCTCGGCGGCCATCTCCTCGTAGCGAGCGAGACGGGCCTTGGACTTGGCCTGCCGCCCCTTGGCGTTGGAGCGGACCCACTCGAGCTCTTCCTTGAGCCGCTTCGCCCGCTTGGCGTCCTTCTGCCCCTCGACCTTGAGACGGGTCTGCTTGGTCTCCAGGTAGGTGGAGTAGTTGCCCTCGTACGGGTAGGCACGCCCGCGGTCGAGCTCCAGGATCCACTCGGCGACGTTGTCGAGGAAGTACCGGTCGTGGGTGATGGCCACGACGGTCCCCGCGTACTTGGCGAGGTGCTGCTCCAGCCAGTTCACCGACTCGGCGTCGAGGTGGTTGGTGGGCTCGTCGAGCAGCAGCAGGTCAGGAGCTTCGAGCAGCAGCTTGCACAGCGCCACACGCCGCCTCTCACCACCGGAGAGCTTGGTGACGGCCCAGTCGCCGGGCGGGCACCCGAGGGCGTCCATCGCCTGCTCCAGCTGCGCGTCGAGGTCCCAGGCGTTGGCGTGGTCGAGGTCCTCCTGCAGCTTGCCCATCTCGTCGAGGAGCGCGTCGGAGTAGTCGGTGGCCATCAGCTCGGCGATCTCGTTGAACCGGTCGAGCTTGCCCTTGATCGCCGCGACACCCTCCTGGACGTTCTCCAGGACGGTCTTCTCCTCGTTCAGCGGGGGCTCCTGCAGCAGGATCCCGACGCTGTAACCGGGCGAAAGGAAGGCATCACCGTTCGACGGCTGCTCCAGCCCCGCCATGATCTTCAGAACGGTCGACTTACCGGCACCGTTCGGGCCGACGACGCCGATCTTCGCTCCGGGGAGGAAGTTCAGGGTGACGTCGTCGAGGATCACCTTGTCGCCGTGCGCTTTGCGCGCCTTGCGCATGGTGTAAATGAACTCAGCCAAGAGAAACCGTCCGGCAGCTTGAGATCTGGCAGTGGGCAGATACACCCCATCTTGCCCGACGTCCACCCCGCGACGGAAACCCGTATAAGAGCAGCCCTCTGACCTGCTGTTTTTACTACCGGCGTCGGGACAGCAGCAGGGCGGTCGCCGCAAGGGCGCCCGCCGCGCCGACGGCCCCCGCCGAGCGGAAGGCGCGGGTCGAGCGCCAGCTCAGGATCGACCAGCGGGACTGGGCGGAGAGTACGGAGCCCGTGCTCAGCCAGGAGCCCGCCGAGATCAGGGACAGGGCGGAGCCGATGGAGCCGACGGAGAGGGTGCTGCCCACGGACCCGATGGACAGCGCCGAGCCGACGGAGCCGATGGACAGGACAGAGCCCACCGAGCCGATCGAGAGGACCGAGTCCTGCGACCAGAGGGACAGTCGGGAGCCCGAGGACGTGCAGGGTGCCGGGAGTGCGGCCGGATCGGTCATGAGGGCATCCTGCCCCCGGCCCGACCGGCCCGCACCCGGTACGGTCGATTCCCTTGCCGTGACTCGCTGTTGAGTTGCCAAGGATCGGTCCTGCCTGCTGTCTCAGCCCCGCGTCCGCGCCTGTGCCTCCTCCTTCTTGCGGACCACGACCAGTGCCGCCCCGCCGATCACCACGAACCCGATGGCGACGCCCGCGATCAACGGCGTCGTGCTGGAGCCGCCGGTCGCGGCGAGGTTGGTGCCGTCGGCCGTGCCGCCCACCGTGGCCGGGCTCGGCTCGCTGAGGATCTGGACCGCGTCGCCACTGCTCACGCTGCCCTGCGTCTTGCAGTCGAGGATGCCGGTGAAGCGCTGGTCGAGTCCGTTCGGGCCGGTGATCGTGAAGTCGTAGGGCTGGTCCTCCTGCAAGGGGATCGTCACCGTGTGCGACTCCCTGGCCGGGATCTCGTAGTCGGCCCCCATCAGGGAGAACGTGAACGCCTCGTCGCCCTGGTTGGCCGCGGTGATGTCGACGCCGCTCTTCGCGCAGTTCCGCGCCGCGGAGAGTGCCGGTATGGCCCCCTGCTTCGCCCAGGACGCACTCGCCGTCGCCGAGACCGTGGACTCGCTGGAGCCGGCCAGGATCTGCGTCTGGCTGCGGCTCTCGGAGGCGAAGGCCCGGCCGACCGGCACGGTGGTCGAGGCCTGCACGGTCAGCTCGGCCGAGCCGGCCGGCGCGTCCTCGGGCACGTCGAAGAAGACCTGGCTGCCGTCGGCCGCCGCGGTGAGCGGCTTGCCGTCCTTGCCGACGATCCGCACGCCCGTGGTGGCCGCGTCCGTCGGCGGGGTCAGCGTGACGCCGGCCGCATTGGTGTGCACGGTCACCGGGCCGACCAGTTCGCCGGGGTGACCGGAGACCGCGGGCGGGTCGAGCGTGAGGGAGGCCTTGGGCTCCGCCACGTCGGCGGCGCTCTTCTGGAGGTAGTCCGCGAGCCGCTCGGCCTGCGGGTCGACGGCGTCGACGTCCGCCCCGTCCGAGTAGCGCCAGATGGCCACCTGGGTGCCGGCCGCCGCGTCCTGCTCGGTCAGCCCGCCCTGGACACCCGCCTTGGCGGCGAGTGCGGCGAGATCGTTGACCTGCGGATACGAGTTCTCCAGGATCCAACGGATCTTGCCGGCGTCCTTGTTGGCGCCCAGCGAGGTCCCGCTCCACGGTGTCTCGTGGTACCGGGCGTCCCGCTGGGTGGGGTTGTGCAGGTCGACGCAGTACGTCTGCAGGGTGCCGCCGCCGTCGACGGACATCTCGAACAGGCCCGCCGAGACCTGCTGGTCCCCCGCGGTTCTGTCGTGGATCACGGCGGTGCCGTACACCTTGAGCCCGCCTATGGTGGCGGTCGCCCCGCCCTGGGTCTGTGTCGTCTCCTCAGCGGCGGCCGTACCGGCACCGGTCAGCGCACCGGCCGCCACGAGCCCGGAGACCACCATCGCGGAGGCGAGCCGGGCCGCGGCCTCTCGCCTGCGCGCACACCGCGCAGAGAACGAAGCAAACACGCATTCCCCTTCGAGCAGGACCGGTTGACGTGGGGGGCGGTCCCACCAGCAGAATCGGCAGCCCCGGGCGCCCCAGGAGCCATGCCCGGCATCCTAGGGATCCGGCGCGGCACACTTGACAAGTCGGATGATCTGACGGCCGATCCGACTCGGAATCGTTATCGCCGGGACGGCCCATGACCGCCAGGAAGGTCTCAGCAAGACCCCAGCAAGGCCCCAGCAACGCCCCAGCAACGCCCCCGGAACATCCCTGAGCAGGACTTATCGACAAATCCATCGGGGTGTTGGGGATGCATTCGCCGATAAGCCACAGTCCTGTTCAGCTCGGGGCAAGACCTGACATCACGTCACTGCCGCTGGTTCCGGCCTCCGTTGCCCCCCTGCGGGATCCAAATCACCTGGCAAAGTCTCCCAGTTGGGCTCAGGCTGCGGCGCCGCGGCGGCCTGCTCGGTCCTGACCGCCCGCCGGAAGGCCGACGTACCGCGCGACAGATCGTGGCCGATGGCCATCGCGTCGAGATCGGCCGAGCTCCGGTTCTGCCCCTCGCGCGACTCGCTGCGCACCTTGAGCCTGCCCTGCACCATCACCGGATCGCCGACGTTGAGCGAGGCCGCCACGTTCGCGGCCAGCTGCCGGTTGGCCCACACCGTGAAGAAGTTGGTGTGGCCGTCGGTCCAGACGTTCTTCTCCCGGTCCAGGTAACGGACCGTCACCGCGAGCCGGAACCGGGCCGACGGGCCCGAGACCAGATCCCGGAAGACCGGCTGGGTCGCCACGTTGCCCACGGCGCAGATGATCGTCTCGTTCATCGCGTATCCCTCCCTGACACGCGTACGGGCCCGTCCCGTACGGCTGCGTCTGCCGCCGCGGCCGTACGCCCTGCGCACCGCCGCCGCCACGCCGACCGCGCCTTCGCGATCGCCGTGCCGCCAGACTGCCTCCGTCGGGCCGAGCCCGCTGAGCCCTGTGGACCACCCACAGCCTGTGGACAACTTCGTCACCCGGACGAGTGAGCCACCGTCATGATCGAATTCACCCCACCCCCGTCACAACGGTTCACCGCACGGTTCACCGCGCCGTCGCCCCCACCCCCGCGACCCGCCCGAACTGCTCCCGGACCTCCCGGTACCGCAGCAGTTCGGCCGCCACCGGATCCAGCACCCGGGCCCGTCCGCACCCGGCCGCCGCCTCCCTGAGCCGGCGTTCCGCGTCGGTGCCGTACCGCCGGGCGGGTCCCCGGGCCGCCATCCGGCAGCCCCACTCGATCAGCGGGCCGCCGATGATGCCGATCACCATCAGCAGCACCGGCACGCCCAGGTTCGGCGCCATGAATCCGACGATCTGGCCCAACAGCCACAGCCCGCCCACCACTTGGAGGATGGTCATGGCGGCCTGGGACAGCACGGCGGCCGGCCACCAGCCGGGCCGCGGCGGCCGGCCCGGCGGCAGTCCGGCCCGCGCCGCCAGCTCGTCGAGCGCCTCGGGCAGCCCCTGCGACCCCCGTACGGCCGCCTCGCGCACCGCCTGCGCCCACGGCGCCGGCAGCCCGGCCGAGGCACGGTCGGCCAGTGTCCGCACCGCCTGCTCGACGCGCTGCCGAGCCGTGGCCTCCTCGTCGGCCTGGGCCCGCAACGGCAGCCGTCCCGTGGCCGGTTCGTACCGGTCCTGGTACCACCGCCACAGCCGTAGCCACGGCGTCCCGCACGCGCGGTTGGCGTTGCGCAGCCAGGCGCGCTCGGCCGCCTCGCCGGCCGCCGTGGCACCGACCGCGTCCGCGAGCCGCGCGGCGAACTCGTCCCGCGCCTCCTCGCTCAGCCCGGTCCGCCGCCGGGTGGCGTACACGGGCCACAGCCCGACCGCGGCGGCGTCCACATCGGCCGAGATCCGCCGCGCGGGGGCGCCCCGCTCGGCCACGAACTGGCCGAGCGCCTCGCGCAGTTCCCCGACGCCGTCCCCGGTGAGCGCGGACAGCGCGAGCACGGTGGCGCCCGGTTCGCCGTACTCGCCGAGCGCGATCCCGTCCTCGTCGAGCAGCCGCCGCAGATCGTCGAGGACCTGTTCGGTGGCCTCGCCGGGCAGCCGGTCGGTCTGGTTGAGGACGATGAACATGACCTCCGCGTGTCCGGCCATCGGCCGCAGATAGCGCTCGTGCAGCACCGCGTCGGCGTACTTCTCGGGATCGACGACCCAGATGACGGCGTCGACGAGCGCCAGGATGCGGTCCACGTGTTCGCGGTGCTGCACGGCGGCCGAGTCGTGGTCGGGGAGATCGACCAGGACGAGACCGCGCAACTGGGCCTCCGCCTCGGCGCTCTGGAGGGGGCGCCGGCGCAGCCGGGGCGGGATGCCGAGCCGCTCGATGAGACTCGCCGCCCCGTCGCTCCAACTGCACGCGATGGGTGCGGCCGTGGTGGGCCGTCGTACACCCGTCTCCGAGATGGGCACCCCGGCGAGCGTGTTGAACAGCTGCGACTTGCCGCTGCCGGTGGCGCCCGCGATGGCGACGACCGTGTGCTGCCCGGACAGCCTGCGCCGTGCCGCCGCCTCGTCCAGCACCCGTCCGGCCTCGGCGAGCGTCCGGCTGTCCAGCCGGGTGCGGGAGAGCCCGACCAGCTCCCGCAGCGCGTCGAGGCGCGAGCGCAGGGGTCCGTCGTACGCCAGCGGGGCCGCGGACGGCGTGCTGTGCGACCGCATCTCCACGGCGGCCACGGGCTCCCCGGCGGCCCCCTCGGCCACACGGCGGGCGATGAGCCCGTCGTCCCAGGGGCCCACGGATTCGGTACGACCAGGGGGGCCTGCGTCGGCCACACGCGCGTGGCCGTCACGCCCGCCGGCTTCGGCCCGCCCCGCGTCACCGGGCTTCTCCGGGACACGGTCCTCGGCGGTTCCCTGCGGCTGCCTCTCCTCCGGAAGGCCGTCGCCGCTGTGGTCGTGCTCGGCCCCGTTCTCGGCCCCTTTCTCGGCCTCTTTCTCGGCCTCTTTCTCGGCCCCTCTCTCGTTCTCGGCCTCGTTCCGGGTGTCGTTCTCGGTCACCGCGTCCCCCGCGTGGTCGGCGTGCTCGGTGTGGTCCTGGTCAGTGACGGCGGTCACCGGTCACCTCTCCTTCTGCAGTACGGACAGCGCGGCGATGAGCTCGGCCTGGGGCTCGGGATGGACGTCGAGCGCGTCCAGGGGGGCGAGCCGGCGCTCGCGCTCGGTGTGCATCACCCGGTCCAGATGCTCGTTGAGGAGCCGCCCGCCCCGGTCACGCAGCCGCAGCGCCCCGTGCGCCCCGATCCGCTCGGCGAGCCCCTCGCCGGCCGAACGCGCCCGGCGGCCGCCCAGCAGCGCGGTGGCGACCAGGGCGGCGATCACCTCGGGATCGGGGGCGAGAGCGCGCTCCAGGTCGCGCACCTCGTCCTCGGCGTACTCCTCGAGCTCCCGCCGCCACCGTCGTACGGCCATCCCGATGCGGTGTTCGGCGCTCTCCGGGGACGGATCGCGCCCGTCGAGCTCCGGGGCGCTCGCCGCGGGTTCGCGCCGCCAGGCCTCGTCGACGCGCTCGTCGGCGGCCGTGACGGCGCACAGCAGCAGCGCGGCGAGGCTCTCCGTGAGCGCGTCGAGCAGCTCCCGGGCGGCGCAGTCGAGCGGAAAGGCGCGCCACCGCTTCAGCGCGTCCCCGGCGAGTACGGCACCTGCCTGCAGCCGCGTCCGCACGCGCGCGTGCTCGCTGTCGTACGCCGTGTCGACGGCGGAGGTGAGCCGCAGCGCGGCCGCGTACTGCGCGGCGGCGGCGCTGGCGAGCTCGGGCATCCGCGCCTTGAGGGAGTCGAGCACCCCATAGGCCGTACGGGCCATGGCGTGTTGCCGCGCGCCCGGGTCCTGCGCCAGATGGACGAGCCAGGTGCGCAGCGGGGCCACCGCGGTGGCCGGCAGCAGCCCGCCGCCCCAGGCGGACTCGGGCAGTTCGGGCACGGTGAAGCGGGGTACGTCGCCGAGTCCGGCCTTGGTGAGGAGCGCCCCGTACTGGCGGGACACCTCGGAGACGACCTGGTGCGGGACCCGGTCGAGCACCGTCACGAGGGTGGCGTTGTACTCCTTGGCGGTGCGCAGCAGATGCCAGGGGACGGCGTCGGCGTAGCGGGCGGCGGTGGTGACCATGACCCAGATGTCGGCGGCGCAGACGAGTTCGGCGGCCAGGACGCGGTTGTCGGCGACCAGGGAGTCGATGTCGGGGGCGTCCAGGAGGGCGAGGCCGCGCGGCAGGGTCTCGGCGGTCTCGACGCGCAGGACGCGCGCGGGGTCCTCGCCGGGCATCAACAGGTCGTCCGCCGCGTCCTGATGGGGCACCCACACGCGCGTGAGATCGGGCAGCACTCGCATTCCGCTGAACCAGTGATGGTCCTCCGGGTGGCAGACGAGCACCGGTGTCCGCGTGGTCGGCCGCAGTACACCCGCCTCGCTGACCCGGCGTCCGACGAGAGAGTTGACGAGGGTGGACTTGCCGGCGCCGGTGGATCCGCCCACCACCGCCAGCAAAGGCGCTTCGGGTTCTCTCAACCGGGGCACCAAGTAGTCGTCGAGCTGGGCGAGCAGTTCGTCGCGGTTGGCACGCGCGCGTGGAGCCCCCGCCAGGGGCAGCGGGAAGCGTGCGGAGGCGACACGGTCGCGCAGGGCGGAGAGTGCGTCGAGCAGCTGAGGCCGTACGTCCAAGGTCACCACATGCGAAGAATGCCCAATTTTAGGGGAATTCTGAAGCATATGAGCATGTCTGCGCGCCGACAGGACACAAGGGACGGAAGGGGCGACTGGGACGCGGGCATAGTCCAGGCATAACGAGTACACAACACCCGGTGCGCGAGGGCCGAAAAGCGATGCACGATTCGTACCTGCCTGCGATTATCAGGACCGCTTCACCGAACCTCCACATCGAGCCACGGAGGCGAAGCAACAGGGGCAAGGGTGCGGGAGCCCTATCCTTGTCCCCGGCAACGTCACGGATCGGCCCACACCCGGGCACCCACGACAGAGGCCACACTCCGGCCCCCGTAGCTCAGTGGATAGAGCAGGCGCCTTCTAAGCGCTTGGCCGCAGGTTCGAGTCCTGCCGGGGGCGCCACCGACTGCCGGTCAGAATGGCGACGTTTTCGCAGGTCAGAATGTGTTTCCCTGGCCTTCCACGTTAATCGGACTCTTCGCCTCCGCCGGGGGTCGAGTCCGGCTGGCACCGGCCAAAACCGGGCTTCTACGGGTGTCCGTCCCCCATACGTCCCACAAAATCGGGGGCGCGGGACTGCCCGCCACCCCCTCGGAACACAAACCAGAGCGGCCTCGGCCCCCTCTTCGTGGGGTTCCGAGGCCGCTCCTCACGCCGCCACCTCGGGAGCCCCTCTCTCCCGGGAAGAGAAGGTCGGCCGACCCGAGGTCATACCTCTCGATGATCTCGCGAAGCGTCTCGGGCGGCGTGGCGTCCCTCGCACGGAGAGGAGTGTCTGGTCAACGGCGGGCTCCGCGCTGCTGAGGTAGCGCTGCTGAAGTATGTGACAGAGCGACGCCGCGCCGCCTTCGAGCCGCCTGAACCGTCAGGGCGCCGGTACCAAAGTCGTCGGCAGGCTGGTGAAGCCGCGCAGCATGTTGTGGAGGACCCGGGCCGGTTCCGCGGACCGTTCCAGGCGGGCTACCTTGCGGGCCAGGGCTGTCAGGAGGGCGCCCGTTTCCATGCGGGCGAAGCGGGCTCCCGGGCAGACGTGGATGCCGTGGCTGAAGGTCAGGTGGTCGTTGGGGCGGTGGCGGGAGAGGTCGAAACGGTCGGGGTCCGGGTAGTGACGGGGGTCACGGTTGGCGGCGCCGAGGAGGAGGATGACACGGTCGCCCTTTTCGAAGGGGACGCCGTGGAAGTTCAGGTCGCGGGTCGCCGTACGGGCCGTGAACCAGGTGACCGGCTCCAGGCGCAGGGTCTCCCCGACGGCCGGGTCCGCCAGGCGGGGGTCGGCGCGCAGGGCCTGCCATGCCTCGGGGTGGGTGGACAGCAGCCACAGGGCACTGGTCGCGGTGTTGATCGTGGTCTCGAAGCTGCCGAAGACGAAGCTGATGAGCGTCGTCACCACCTCCGCGTCCTCCATCCGGCCCTCGTCCACGGCCTTGTAGTACGCGGCGCCCCAACTGTCGGGCAGGACGTTGTCCCGGGCGAGCAGCTTCGGCAGCACCTCGAAGGTGTTCTTCAGGAGCGGGATGCCCTCCTTGGTGCGCTGGTTGGCCGGGCCGAAGGTGTTGAACACCGCCGTGGTGAGGTCGAGGAGTTCCTCGCGGCCTTCCCGGGGCAGGCCGATCAGGTCACCGGCGACCTCCAACGGGAAGGGGCGCGCCAGTTCGGGGACGAGGTCGACCGTGCCCCGTTCGAGCAGGGTGTCGACGTATTCGGCCGCCCGCTTCTCGATCCGGCGGCGCACCCCGCGCAGCGCCCTCGGCGACAGTTGCTCGGCGGCGAGGGAACGCATCCGGGAGTGTTGCGGCCCGTCCGCCCCGGCGGCCCCGGTCTGCGCCATGTCCTCCCGGTAGGGCTCGATCCCGGCGTTGGGCGCGGACGAGAACGTCCTGTGATCCTTCAGGACCTTCCTGACATGGTCATACCCGGCGACCGCCCACGCGTTCCCGTGCACGGGCAACCGCACCGCGGGACCGGCGGCCCGCAGTTCGTCGTACACGGCATAGGGGTCGAGAAGCTGCTCGTCTCGGAACAAGTCTACGTCCATGGACGGGATGTGACTGGTAATCATGCGGTGCCCTCCGGTCGAGAGGTCAAGAGGTCGGGGATCCGAAAGTGAAGAGAAGAAAGGAGGGGGCGTCTACGACGGTTCAGCCGCGCGCCGTCGCCGTCACGTGCTCGATCACGGATGCCGCGTCCTTGTCGGCGAACCCTGCGAGCGCGGCGTCCTCGAACAGCGACCGCGTCGCTTCGAGCACCCGGTACACGTCCGTGCGCCCGGTGCCCAGCGCCAGCCGCAGGTCCTTCTCCATCAGCCGGGTACGGAAGAAGGCGGGGTCATAGCGGCGCTCACGCATCAACTCCGCTCGGAAGCGCAGCACCGGCGAGCTGAACCCACTCTGCGCGATGGCCCTGAGCAGCAGCTCCCGGTCGAGCCCGGCGTCCGCGCCCACGGACACCGCCTCCGCGAGCCCCGCTACCTGCGCGGCCAGGACCAGATTGAAGGCGAGCTTTGCCGCAGCCGCCGCCCCCGGCCCGCCCCAGTGCACCCGCGAGGAACCCAGCGCGGCCAGCACGTCCGCCACCCGGTCCGCGTCCGCCGGGTCACCGGCCGTGAACACCCGCAGATCACCGCCCCTGGCCTGCAGGGGATTCCCGAGCACCGCCGCCTCGACCCGCCGCACCCCGCGCGCCGCACAACGCTCATGCAGCCGGCGCGCGAAGTCCCGGCCCACCGCCGAGGTGTCCAGCAATGTGGCTCCCTCCCGCATCGCCGCGAGCACCCCCTGCCGTCCGAGCACGTCCTCGACGGCGTCCTCGTCGCTCAGACTGAGCAGGACGACGTCCCGACCTGTCGCCGCCTCGGCCGCCGACCGCGCGCCGACCGCACCCACCGCGACGACGTCGTCGGCCCGGCCCGGGCTTCGGTTGAACACGACCGTGGGGAAACCCGATTCGACCAACCGGTGAGCCATCCCCTGCCCCATGGCCCCCAGCCCGATCACGGCTGTCTGGTTCCGCTCCGGCATCTCTGACCGCCTTCCGTCGTCCGCGCGGCACCCGCGCTGTCGGCGTACCAATCTCGCCGCCGCCCCTCGACGGCCGATGGAGCGCGGCTGAAACCCCGGGTCCGGCCAGGCGCGTCAGCCGTCGTCGAGCGGCGCCCCAGCGGCCCCGCCTACCGTGAGCGGCTCCCGACCAGGAGGCCACACATGACCACCGAACAGACCGCACCCCAGCCCTGGCGAGTGATCGACATCGTCGGTGGCTACCGACGGGCCTCGGCCGTGCTCGGCGCCTGGCGCGCCGGGGTCTTCACCGAACTGGACAAGGGCCCGCGTACCGACCGGCAACTCGCCGGCAAGCTCGGCCTGCATGGGGAGGCTCTGCGCGATCTGCTGCACGCCCTCGCCGGGCTCGAACTCGTGACGCTCGGCAAGGACGGCGCGTACGCCCTCACCCCGCACGCCGCCTGCCTCGTACCGGGCCGGCCGGGATACATCGGTGGCTTCCTGGACAACCAGGAGACCGAGGTCCACCCGGCCTGGCGGGGCCTCGCCGACACCCTGCGCACGGGCCGGCCAACGCCCCGCGAGGAGGAGGACCGCCCTTACGACCTGTACGCCTCCGAGGAGCGGCGCGACGGGTTCCTCGACGCCATGGACTTCATCGTCGCCCCCCTCGCACGGCAGATCGCCGAGCGCGACTGGAGCGGCTACAAAACCGTCCTCGACGTCGGCGGAGCCCGCGGCAGCCTCGCGACGACCCTGACCGAGGCCCACCCTCATCTGCGGGCCACCGTGTTCGACCTGCCCGCGCTGGAACCGGCGTTCACCCGCTTCACCGCGGACCGCGCCAGCGCCGGCCGACTCGCCTTCCACCCCGGCGACTTCTTCAAGGACCCACTGCCCGAGGCCGACGCCGTCATCCTCGGCCACGTCCTGCACAACTGGCCGCAGGATGCCCGCCGTTCACTGATCCGCTCCGCCGCCGAGGCCGTCAGCCCGGGCGGCGCCCTGCTCATCTACGACGCCATGCTCGACGAGGACACCCCCCGCCTCGTCAACTCCCTGCTCAGCCTCGACATGCGCATGTGGTCCGGCGGCTCCCAGTACCTGGCCGACGACTGCGTCTCCTGGCTCACCGAGGCCGGCTTCCGCGACGTGGAGCGGCACGCGCACGGGGCGTCCAGCAGCCTGGTTGTCGGCCACAAGCCGTAGCCGGATCCCGGGGTTCTCCCGGGGAACGAAGAAGCCCCGCCGCCTTGGAGAGAACCGGGCGGCGGGGCTGTTTTTCCGGACGTCAGTCAGTCCGCCACGAACGCCCCCCGATGCCGCCGCACCCACTCCCGGAACGGCGACGCGGGCCGCCCCAGCACCCGTTCGGTCTCCGTCGAGATCCCGATCCGGTCGGCCGTCAGCGTCGCCTGCTGCTCCAGCAGGACGTCGAGCACCTCCACCGGAACGTGGTCCTGAAGTTCGCGGCGCCAGTCCTGCGGCGCGATCCGCTCCCAACGGGCCGCAGCTCCGGTCACCTCACCGATGATCGCCAACTGGTCTGCCTGGCTGAGGATTTGAGGCCCGGTCAGTATCCGAGGATCCGGTCCAGGACGGTCGGCCAGCAGTTCGGCGGCGGCCATCTCCGCGACGTCCCGCTCATCGACAGGCGCGGTCACCGCCTCCGGATACGCGAGCCGCACCGGCCGTCCGGACCGCAGCGCCGCCGACCACCACAGCGCATTGCGGTTCAGCCAGCGCGGGCGCAGCACGGCCGCCTCAAGACCGCTCTCCCGTACGGCGTCCTCGGCGCGGGCATGGCGTGCGGCGAGGGGATCGGGCTGCTCGGCGACATCGTCGTGGATGCCGCCGGAGGAGATCAGCACCACCCGGCGTACGCCCTGCCGGCGGGCCTCGGCGGTCACGGCGCGGACGTCCGCGCCCGCGACGACCACCAGCAGCAGCGCGCTCACGCCGCGCAGGGCGGGAGCCAGACTCCCCGGCCGGGTCAGGTCACCCCCCGTCACCGACGTCACCCCGTCCGGCAGCCCCGCGGGCCCCGGACGGCGCGTCAACGCCCGTACCCGCGCGCCTCGTCGCACCAGCGCTTCCAGCGCGGCCCGTCCGACGGCGCCGCGTGCTCCTGTCACCAGAATCTCGTCTGCCATGCCGCCCAGGGTCACCGCCGCCCCTGGAGCGCGACTCGACGCGCGAACCAGCGCCACCCGCTCCAATGCCGCTGGACAACCTCTCCAGCGGCATTGCCCACTCTGGCCCGGACCTAGCCCACTGTCCGCGTCAGGAGGATCACTCGATGACCCGAATACTGATCGTCGGGGGCGGTGTCGCCGGCGCCGTCACCGCTCTAGCCCTCGCCAAAGCGGGGTACGACCCCGAGCTGTTCGAGGCGTACGAGACCTCGCCGGAGCACCGCGGCAGCTATCTCACCGTCGCGGTGAACGGCCTCAGCGCGCTGTACGCGGTCGATGCCGTCGACGCCGTCAACGGAGTGGGGTTCGCGGCGCCGTCCATCGCCTTCTACCTCGGCAACGGACGCAGGCTGAACGAGGTGAAGGTGGGCGGCTCGCTCCCCGACGGGACGGTCACCCGCAGCGTGCGCCGCGGCGAACTGCACGCCCGGCTGCTCGACGAGGTCCGCCGCCGGAGCATCCCCGTGCACACCGGCAAGCGGCTGAAGGCGCTCGACGAGAAGGCGACCGGCGTCACGGCGTACTTCGCGGACGGCACCTCGGCCACCGGGGACCTGCTCGTCGGAGCCGACGGGGTCCACTCCACCGTACGGCGGCTGATCCTGCCGGAGTTCGCGACCGCGCCCTATACCGGGCTGATCAACATCGGCGGGTTCAGCCCGGCCGCGGGTCTCGGCCTCGCCCCCGGCGAGCACCGGATGGTGTTCGGCCGGCGTGCCTTCTTCGGCTGCGCCGTCGAACCTGGCGGCGACGTCTGGTGGTTCGCCAACCTGGGCCGCAAGGAAGCGGTGACGCGGGAGGACCTGGAGCACACCGACGACGCCAGGTGGAAGGCCCGGCTGGCCGGCGTCTTCGCCCGCGACCGGGGCCCGGCACGCGCGGTCGTCGCCGCCAGCGGCCCGCTCACCGTCTCCAACTCGTACGAGGTCGCCGACCTCCCCGTCTGGCACACCTCCCGGGTCGTGCTGGCCGGCGACGCCGCACACGCCGCCTCGCCGGCCGCCGGGCAGGGCGCGTCGATGGCGATGGAGGACGGCGCCGCACTCGCCCAGTGCCTGCGCGACCTGCCGACCCCCGAGGCCGCCTTCCGCACCTACCAAGAGCTGCGCCGGCCCCGGGCCCGCCGGGTCACCGCGCAGGGCGCCCGCGCCAGCAAGTTCAAGGCCGTGGGGCCCCTCCAGCGACGCATCCGTGACCGCAAGCTGCCCGCGCTTCTCGCGGGCCACGCCTCCGGTGGCGAGCACTCGCTGGCCTGGATCTACGAGCACCGGGTCAGCTGGGACACCCGCGTCGAGGCGCACTCCGGATGAAGACGTCAGAAGAGAGAGGAGCGATCGGATGAACCGTCGTCTCGAAGGCTGGCCGGACGTCGCCCGCGCCGATGTCGGCACCGTCGTCATCACGATCCGCCACACCGACGGCCCGGAGCACCAGAAGGAGCTCGCCGCCGCCGCCGAGGCCGAGCGGCAGAAGGAGGTGTGGCCGCGCGGCCTACTGGGCTGGGCGCTGTTCACCGGCACCGACGGACGCGCGCTGCTGGCGTACGAGCAGTGGAGCGACGACGCCGCCCTGGACACCGCGCTTGCCGGGCCCATGCCGTACGCACCGGGCATCCCCGGCACGGAGGCGGCGGCACCCGTGCGCTACCGGCTGGAGCGGTCGTACCCCGGAGGGGCGCCCGGACAGACCGCGGGCTGCCTGGTCACGCCGGTGTTCGACACCGACGGCCCGGAGCGGCAACGGCACTTCCTGGACACGCTGTTCGCGATGGCCGGAGACGACACGACCCGGGACGTCGGGCAGATGCCGGGCGCGCTCTCGGCGTACTTCCACATCAGCGCGGACGGCACCCGGGTCCTCGGCTACGCGGAGTGGACCGACGAGGCGGCGCACCTCGCGGCGGTCGGCGCCCCGGACACGGCCGCCTCCCGGCAGCGCGTCACCGGCGAGATCCCCGGGGTACGGCCGAGCGGTCACCACCGCTGGCATCTGTCCACCGCGCTCGCGCGGTCCTGACGGTTCGTTTCCAACGGACACAGACAACTACAGCCACAACGAAGGGAGTCCTCCCGTGATTCTCGTGACGGGCGCCACCGGCAACGTCGGCCGGGGCGTCGTGGAACTGCTCCTCGCCCAGGGCGTGAAGGTCCGGGCGGTGACGCGTGACCCCGCACCCGGCCGGATTCCGGAGGGCGCGGAGGTCGTCACCGGCGACCTGCTGACCGACCCGGCAGGACTCGACGACGCCCTGCACGGCGTCGACGCGGTCTTTCTCAACGCGGCGGCCTTCCTCCATGGCTCCGACGGCGGCCCCGCGGCAGCCACATTCCTCGAACTCGCCGAACGGCGGGGCGTGACCCGGGTCGTGCTGCTGACCTCCGGCACAGTGCAGGGCGGCGTCCCCGTGGACCAGCAGTCGAACGTCATCGCCCGCATGCACCGCACGGTCGAGGAGGCCGTCGAGACGTCAGGACTCGGCTGGACCCTGCTGCGGCCCGGCGAGTTCATGGCCAACTCCCTCGACTGGGCCCCGCAGATCCGCGCCACCGACGTCGTACGCGCCCCGTACGGCGACGCCCGGTGGGCGCCGGTCCATGAGC
>Ga0182007_10000812_pt1 | contig 17416 bp, 19 predicted proteins | sample Sormic07211113_1_FD_123023 | JGI IMG/M metagenome (GOLD analysis project Ga0182007, IMG submission 123023) | Rhizosphere microbial communities from Sorghum bicolor, Mead, Nebraska, USA - 072115-113_1 MetaG | ecosystem: Host-associated > Plants > Roots > Rhizosphere | place: USA: Nebraska... | reverse complement strand
GCCGAGCGCTTCGGCCACCTCCGCATCGAGAGTGGCGGGCACGACGCCGCGAATGTCATAGGCCTTGAAGATGGACGCGCTGAGCTGCATGAAAGGCGTTTCCCTGTTGGTTTTTGGAACGAGGCATTGTAGGCAAGGCTCCGGGCGCCCACATGTCCGAAAACGGCCAGTTGAAACGAGTCGAAACCGTATCATTTCCCCATGCCCACCACCCACACCTCCACCGAAGCGCTCGAGAGCGACGCCTGCTACCTGGCGATGAAGACGCACGATGCGCGCTTCGACGGGTCGTTCTTCACCGCCGTGACCTCCACCGGCATCTATTGCCGCCCGGTCTGCCGCGTCAAGCTGCCGCGGCGCGAGAACTGCCGGTTCTTCCGCCACGCGGCGCAGGCCGAGGCCGCGGGCTTTCGCCCCTGCCTGCGCTGCCGGCCCGAACTCGCGCCGCGCGCGGCCACCTGGTCGACCGAGGACGCCTCTCGCATCCTCGCGCTGCAGGCGGCGCGACTGATCGACGAGCCCGACGCGTGGTCGGAGGACGGCCCGGGCGCGGCGCAGATCGCGGCGCGGCTCGGCGTGAGCGACCGCCACCTGCGGCGCATCTTCGAGGTGCAGTTCGGCGTGTCCCCGCTGCAGTACCTGCAGACGCGCCGGCTGCTGGCCGCCAAGCAGCTCATTGCCGACACCCGCCTGCCGATGACGCAGGTGGCGCTGGCCAGCGGCTTCGCGAGCGTGCGGCGCTTCAATGCGGCCTTCCTCGAACACTACGGCCTGAACCCGAGCGCCCTGCGGCGCGCCGGCGGTGCCACGGCCGAGGGCGGCGAAGGCAAGGCCATCGAGGTACGGCTGGGCTTTCGTCCGCCTTATGACGCCAACGCCATGCTCGGCTTCTTCGCGCGCCGTGCGCTGCGCGGCGTCGAAGTCGTCTCGACATCGGACGGCAAGGAGCCCGCCAAGGGCAGCACGCCCACTTACGTGAAGCTCACCCGCACGCTGCGCATCCAGCAGGGCGGACAGGCGCACGCAGGCTGGCTGCAGCTGCGCTTCGACCTCGAGCGCGAACAGGTGCTGCTGTCGATCAGCGATTCGCTGGCCGCGGTGCTGCCGATCGTCATCAGCCGCGCCCGCGCACTGTTCGACCTCGACGCCGAGCCGATGGCCATCAACGCGGCGCTGCACGCGGCCTTCCCGCATGGCGACGGACTGCGCGTGCCCGGCGCGGTCGACGGCTTCGAGCTGGCGGTGCGTGCGGTGCTGGGCCAGCAGATCACGGTGGCCGCAGCGCGCACGCTGGGCTCGCGGCTGGTCGAGGCCTTCGGCGAGCCGCTTGCGACGCCCGTCGAAGGACTGGATCGCCTGTTTCCCACGCCCGTGGCCATTGCCGACGCGAGCGGCGACGCACTGGGCCAGCTCGGCATCGTGCGCCAGCGGCAGACGGCGCTGCACGCCATCGCGCGCGAGGTCGCGGCCGGCAAGCTGGCGCTGCATGCGGGCGCGGATGTGCCCTCGACCATCGCCGCGCTGCAGGAGCTGCCCGGCATCGGCGCGTGGACCGCGCAGTACATCGCCATGCGCGCGCTGCGCTGGCCCGACGCCTTCCCGGCCGGCGACGTTGCGCTGCAGAAGGCGCTGGGCGTGACCACCGCGCGCGCGGCCAGCGAGGCCTCGCAAGCCTGGCGGCCGTGGCGCAGCTATGCGGTGCTGCGGGCGTGGCACGCGCCCTCTTCTCCTTCTCCTGCCGCGGCCGCCACCGACGTGGCGATCACGGAATCCCCTCTCATCACTACGGCAGGCCTCACCGCCTGAAATGTCATGAAGTTCAAGAGCAAAGTCATCTACACCTCGCACATCGACACGCCGCTCGGCGGCATCACGATGGCGGCCACCGACCGGGGCCTGGCCGGCGTCTGGTTCGACCAGCAGCGCCACTGGCCCGACACCGCGGGCTGGATCACGAAGGACGACCATCCCGCGCTCGCCGAGGCGGCGGCCCAGCTGCGCGACTACTTCGCCGGCAAGCGCGAGCGCTTCGACATGAAGCTCGACCTGTCGCACGGCACCGCCTTCCAGCAGAGCGTGTGGCACCAGCTGCTGGCCATTCCGGCCGGCGCCACCACGAGCTACGGCAAGCTGAGCATGAACGTGGGCAATCCGGCCGCGGTGCGCGCGGTGGGCGCAGCCGTGGGGCGCAACCCGATCAGCGTGATCGTGCCCTGCCACCGCGTGCTCGGTGCCGACGGTTCGCTGACCGGTTACGCTGGCGGGCTCGAACGCAAGACCGCCCTGCTCGAACTCGAGGGAGCGCTCTGAGCAGCCACAAGTAGCAAAGCGAAAGACGCATGACCCCTACGAATAACAACATCGCCGCCGCCAAGCCCCTCGCGCCCAGCACCTGGCTCATCGACCTCGTGCTGCTGGGCGCGCTCTGGGGCGCGTCTTTCCTCTTCATGCGCATCGGCGCGGCGGAGTTCGGTGCGCTGCCGACGGCGGCGGTGCGGGTGGCGATCGCCGCGCTGTTCCTGCTGCCCATCGCACTGCTGCGCGGCCAGGGGCCATCCCTGGCGAAGCACTGGAAGGCCAGCTTCACGGTCGGCGTCTTCAACTCGGGCATGCCGTTCGCGCTGTTCTGCTTCGCGCTGCTGACCATCAACACCGGCCTGGCCGCCGTGCTCAACGCCACCACGCCGATGTTCGGCGCGCTCGTGGCGTGGGCCTGGTTCCGCGAGCGCCCGAACGGATCGCGCCTCATCGGTCTCGCGATCGGCTTTGCCGGCGTCGCCATGCTCGCGAGCCGCAGCGCCGGCCTGCATGCTGGCGCCAGCGGGCATGCCGCGCTCTTCGCGGTGCTGGCCTGCCTGGGCGCATGCCTGTGCTACGGCATCTCGGCCAGCGCCACGCGCGCTCACCTGGGCGGCGTGCCCGCGCTGACCACCGCCACCGGCAGCCAGATCGGTGCCACGCTGTTCCTCGCCATTCCGGCCTTCTGGCTCTGGCCCGCGCAGATGCCCAGCCTGCGCGCGTGGCTGGCGCTGCTGGCGCTGGGCATCGCCTGCACGGGCGTCGCCTACATCCTGTTCTTCCGGCTGATCGAACGCGCCGGGCCGGCCCGCGCGCTGACCGTGACCTTCCTGGTGCCGGTGTTCGCGCTGTTCTACGGCGCGGTGTTCCTCGGAGAAAACATCACGCAGTGGATGCTGATCTGCGCGGGCGTCATCGTCTGCGGCGTGGCGCTGTCGAGCGGCATCGTCAAGCTGGCCCTGCCGCGCAGGGCCTCGGCCTGAGCGCGTTTTCTTGCGGGGCGCCTACACGGCACCCGCAACGACGTTCACCGAGAGCGCCAGCACCAGCATGTTGAACGCGAAGGCCAGCACGCTGTGCAGCAGCGTGATGCGCCGCATCTCCTTCGACGTCGCCTGCACGTCCGACACCTGCGAGGTCATGCCGATCACGTACGAGTAGTAGAGAAAGTCGAAGTAGTCGGGGGCGTCGTGCCCGCCCGGAAAATCGAGCCCGCCATCAGGGGTGCCGTCCCGCTGGTCGATGTAGTAGCGGTGCGCATAGTGAAAGGCATAGATGGTGTGCATCGTCAGCCACGACCCTGCCAGCGCCACCAGGCCCAGCGCGACATGCGCCGCGCGCTCCCAGCCGCTCAGCCCCTTCACCTGCTGCAGCAGCATCGCGATGGCCACCACGCTCATGCCCACCACCACCAGCATCGAGACCAGGATCACCACGTTGGGCTGGTCCAGCGACTGGGCGCGCTCGCGCGTGCGCTTCGCATCGAAGGTGTCGGCCAGCCACCACGACAGCAGCTGGTAGACCCCCACGCCCACGCACCATCCGGCCAGCCCGCGCGCCATGCCGCTCATGGACAGCGGCATCAGCGCGGCCGCAACGGCGCAGCCGGTGGCCGCGCCATAGAGAAGACGTTGGGGACCGGTGGTGGTGGAAAGATGTCGGCGCATGGGCGAGCACTGTAGCGCCGTAGCGCCGTAGCGTAGAAGGAGTCCTACAAGTACAGCGGCATTCCGCGCATCGAGAAAGCTCACGCGCGCCACTAGGGTTCTCGCTGTTCAAGGGAGCTTCGCCCGGAAGCACAGCGCAAGGCCTCAGGCCTGCGCCATTTCATCGCGTGCCCGCGGCATCCATTTCCCATCCGGGTCACCAAGGATTTCATCCATGCTGCTGCTCCGCCCTCGCCCCGCTTTCGGCGCATTGTTCGGCTCCGGCCTCCTGCTTGCCGCCGCGCCGGCTCTGGCCGATCCCTCGCCCGCGCTCGACCGGTTCAGCTTCTCGGTCGGTGCCTTCAGCGCCGATCCGAAGTTCAACGCCTCGGTCAGCACGCCGTATGGCACGCTGCAATCTGGCGACATCAAGCCGGGCCGCGTGACCATGCCGCGCATCACGGCCGACGTGCTGATCGGCGACAGCCACGGAATCTCGTTCGACTACTACCAGTACCGGCGCGACTACTCCGGCGGCGTCGCGAACACCACGTCCCTGGGCAACTTCGGTTCGCTGAATACTTTCGGCAACGCCACCGTCAACACCAAGCTCGACTTTGCCAAGCTCTCGTACAAGTGGTGGATCGGCTCGGGCAACACCGTGCTCGGCCTGGGCGCCGGTGCCGCCTACTACCGTGCGACGCTCGGCGCGACTGCGCTCGCCGGGGTGAACGGACAGGTCAGAACGCTGAACGAAAGCTCCAGCGACAACGCCGTGGCGCCGCTGCTCGAAGTGGGCGTGCGCCACGCCATCACGCCGGACCTGCGGCTGTTCGCCGACGCCTCGGGCGTGTGGAAGAGCAGCGGCCGCTTCCACGGCAACATCTACAACGCCTCCGCCGGCGTCGAGTGGTTCCCGGTGAAGAACGTGGGCCTGGTGCTCGCCTATGGCCTGACGAACATCGACCTGACGCGCGAGAGCGGCTCTGCCGATTCGCGCTTGAAGGTCCGCCTGCAGGGGCCTTCGGCTTTCCTCAAGGCACGCTTCTAGGCCCTGGGTCGTTCTGCGTGTAGCCAGTCTTCGCAAGACGCGGTGCGGCGGCCAGCCTTAGGCTGCGCCCATCACCGAAGAACGGAGACACAGAGCATGCCTGCAGCCGCCACCGGCCTCGCGCCGCCGCAGTTCCATCCGCGCATCTCGCGCATCGCGCTGGGCGACGTGATCCACCGCAGCGCGCGCCGCTTCGGCACGCGCACCGCGCTGATCGAGGGCGAACACCGCATGTCCTACGGTGAACTCGACGCCGCGTCGAACCGCTTCGCGCATCACCTGCTGGGCCTCGGCCTCTCGAGCGGCGAGCGCGTGGGCATGCTGTGCAACAACTCGATCCAGATGGTGGTCGCCATGCTGGGCATCCAGAAGGCCGGGCTGGTGTGGGTGCCGATCAATACCGCGCTGGCGGTGGACGCCATCGGCTACATCCTCGCGCATGCCGGCGTGCGCCACCTGGTGATCGACACCGCGCTGCATGCGAAGCCCGAGCTGCGCGAATTGCTGGCAGCGCAAGGCATCGCGCCGATGCTGTGCGTGCTCGACGGCGATGCGCCGCCCGCCGGCCTGCCGACCGTGCCGCAGGCCATCGCGCAGGGACCTCACACGCTGCCCGAAGTGCCCATCGGCAGCACACAGCTTGCGCTCATCATGTACACCAGCGGCACCACTGGGCGCCAGAAGGGCGTGATGCATTCGCATGCGTCCGTGCACTCGGTGCTGCTGAGCAACATGATCGAATGGGGCAGCAGCCCCGAGCGCGCCGACGTGTGGAGCTGCGTGCTGCCGCTGTTCCATTGCGGCCAGCACACGGTGCTGATGTCGGCGCTGGCGGTGGGCGGCGCGCTCGTCGTGCTGCGCGGCTTCGACCCCGGCGCGGTGCTCGCCGCCATTGAGCGCCACCGGATCGCGGTGATGGTCGGCCTGCCGATGATGTACGGTGCGCTCCTCGCGCACCCGCAGCGCGCCGCGCGCGACTTGTCGAGCCTGCGGCTGTGCGTCTACGCGATGGCGCCGATGTCGCGCACGCAGCTGCTGCGCCTGCTCGACGGGTTCTGCCCCAACTTTGCACTCGTCTCGGGCCAGACCGAGATGTATCCCGGCGCCACCATCTTCGAGGTGCAGGAGCAGCGCAAGCGCTTCGGCTCGTATTGGGGCGTGGGCACGCTGGTGAACGAGGTCGCCGTGATGGGCGATGAGGGCGACCTGCTCGGGCCGGAGCAGGTCGGCGAGATCGTCTTTCGCGGACCCAACGTGATGCTGGGCTACTACAAGGACCCGGAGGCGACGGCGAACGCGCAGCGCTTCGGCTGGCACCACTCGGGCGACCTGGGCAAGTTCGACGCAGACGGGCAGCTGGTCTTCCTCGACCGGCTGAAGGACATGGTGAAGTCGGGCGGCGAGAACGTGCCGTCGATCAAGGTCGAGGAAGTGCTGCTGCGGCACCCCGCCGTGCTCAACGCGGCGGTGGTGGGCCTGCCGCACGAACGCTGGGGCGAAGCCATCACCGCCTTCGTCACGCGCCGGCCCGATGCACCAACGGACTTCACCGAGGCCGCCCTGGCGGCGCACTGCAAGGAGCACCTCGGCAGCTTCGAGGTGCCGAAGGAAATCATCTTCCTGCCTGCGCTGCCAATGACTTCCACCGGCAAGATCCAGAAGTTCGAGCTGCGCAAGGCACACCAGGCCCTCTATCAGCGGGGCTGACCCGGCGATGGCGCCTCGCCCCGTCGGCCCGCGGGCCGCCGGAGTGTTGTTTCATCAGTGCTAACCCTGCGGTCCGGGCTTGTTCCTTCGAGTGGATGAATGTAATAATTTAGTTACAACACCACCCTCCGGAAAAAGTCCCCATGAAACACCGCGCCGCCCTCCATTCACCTCGCACCATCGCCCGCGGTACGGCCGCGCTGCTTCTCGCAGCCTGCGCTTCGTCACACGCCTTTGTGATCGGTGTCAGCGAAGGCGTGAGCTACAACGTGTCCGACGCGCAGGTCACCGCCCGCTTCGAGCCCATCGCCGAGGTGCTGTCGAAGGCGCTCAAGCAGCCGGTGACGATCAAGATCCTCAATTCGTACAACGGTGCGCGCGACGCGCTGAAGCAGCAGCAGGTCGACTTCGCCTTCGTGCACCCGTCGCACGTGGCGCTCGGCGCCATCAAGGGCGGGCAGTACAGCGCATTCGCCTGGACCACCGGCTACACCGACTACAAGGTGTCCTTCCTGTGCAAGGAACAGCAGCCGATCTCCGATTGGAAGAGCGTGGCCGGCAAGCAGCTGGTCATGCCCGACGCCGACTCGATCACCGCGGTGATCACGCGCGCGATGCTGCGCGAGCAGGGACTGCAGGGCACTGCGGTCAAGGTCACCAACACGCGCTTCCAGGAGGCCGTGCCCTTCTACGTGCAGAACGGCTTTGCAGCCTACGGTGCAACGGCAGCCTCCGGCGTGATCAAGACCTGGAAAGACGGCGGCGGCAAGGTCTGCGCGGAATCGCGCGCAGTGCCGATCAAGCAGTGGCTCGCGTCGCGCAAGCTCGATGCGGCCACGGTGAACGCGGCGCGCGATGCGCTGCTGAGCCTGGCGCAGACCGACGCCGGCAAGCGCGCGCTCGCTGCGTCCACCTATGTCGGCTTCGTCACGCCTTCGTCCGACGTCGAGTCCTCGCTGATGAGCTGGCTGGGGATCTGAGGGGCAAGGCCGTACGCGCACGCCGCCTGCCCGGCCCGGGCAGAATCCGGCGCTTGCCGTCTCCCTCCCAAGGACTCCCTCCATGACCGATCTCTCGAGCTTTCCCATCACGAAAAAATGGCCCGCACAGCATCCTGACCGGCTGCAGCTGTACTCGCTGCCCACGCCCAACGGCGTGAAGGTGTCGATCATGCTGGAGGAGACCGGCCTGCCGTACGAGCCGCACCTCGTGAGCTTCGAGACCCACGACCAGACGTCGCCGGCGTTCCTGTCGCTCAACCCGAACAACAAGATCCCGGCCATCCTCGACCCCAATGGCCCGGGCGGCAAGCCGCTGGCGCTGTTCGAATCGGGCGCCATCCTCATGTACCTCGCCGAGAAGACCGGCAAGTTCATTCCGCAGGACGCCGCCGGCCGCTACGAAACCCTGCAGTGGGTGATGTTCCAGATGGGCGGCATCGGCCCGATGTTCGGCCAGCTCGGCTTCTTCAACAAGTTCGCCGGCAAGGACTATGAAGACAGCGCCCGCGCGACCGCTACGTGGCCGAATCGAAGCGCCTGCTCGGCGTGCTCGACAAGCGCCTGTCGGACCGCGCGTGGATCGTGGGCGACAGCTACACCATCGCCGACATCGCCACCTTCCCGTGGGTGCGCAACCTGATCGGCTTCTACGAGGCAGCGGACCTCGTAGGCTTCAAGGATTTTCCGAACGTGGCGCGCGCGCTCGAAGCCTTCGTGGCGCGCCCCGCCGTGGTGGCGGGGCTGGGCATTCCGAAGCGCGGCTGAGCGCCTCTCAGTTCGCGCTCAGGTCCATCAGCATGCGCGACAGCAGGTAGAGGCGCGGCACCACGCTCTCTACCTCCGCATATTCCTCCGGCGTGTGGATGCCGCCACCCACGATGCCGAAGCCATCGAGCACCGGCACGCCGACGCCTGCCACCAGGCTCGCATCGGCCGCGCCGCCGCTGCTCTCGATGGTGAGCTTCTTGCCGATCTCGCCGTAGATGCCTTCGGCCATGCGCACCAGCTTGTCGGACGCGGGCGAACGCGGCATCGGCGGCAGGCCGCGGATCAGTCGCACGCGCACCTCGGTCTCGGGGATCAGCTTGTTCTGCGAGATGCGGACCAGGTCTTTCTCGACGCGGTCGAGCTCCTCGGGCGTGGCCGCGCGCACGTCGCCCTTGGCGCTCGCGGTCGCCGGAATCACGTTGGTCGGTCCATTGGCCGTGAGCACCGTGAAGTTGACCGTGGTCTTCTTCGCGGCATCGGCCGTCTTCGACAGCTGCAGCACCTGGTGCGCCACTTCCATCGCCGCATTGCGGCCGGCCTCGGGCGCCACGCCCGCGTGAGCGGCCAGCCCCTTCACCTCGACGAGCGCGGTGGCCGAGCCCTTGCGCTCGACCACGAGGCCATCGGCCGGTCGGCCCGGCTCCAGGTTCAACGCCACGTCGTGCTGCTTGGCGATGCGCTCGATCAGCGCGCTGGTGCCGACGGAGCCGACCTCCTCGTTGGTGTCGAGCAGGAAGGTGATCTGCCCGTAGTCCTGGAAGCCGACCTGCTTGAGGATCTTCAGCGCATAGAGCCCGGCGATCACGCCGCCCTTGTCGTCCATCACGCCGGGGCCGTAGGCGCGGCCGTCCTTGATGTAGAAGGGCTTGGCCGCGGCCGTGCCTTCCTTGAAGACGGTGTCCATGTGCGCGAGGATCAGGATCTTCTTCTTGCCCTGCCCTGTCAGCGTGGCCACCACGTTGGTGCCGGGATGCGGATCGGCCGGAAAGGTCTCGATGCGCGCGCCGAGCTTGCGCAGCTCTTCCACCGCCATCTCGCGGACCTTGTCCAGGCCCGCCGTGTCGGCCGAGCCGGAGTCGATGTTGACCATGCGCTCCAGCATCTTCAGCGCCTCGTCCTTGCTTTGCGTGGCGGCGTCGAGCACGCCCTGGTGCGGCTTCTGGGCCATGGCGTTGCCAGCCAGCAGGGCGCACGCGAGCGCGGTGCACTGGGCGATGGCGAGCATGTGGCGGCGAGCGGGAGTCCGGGATTTCATGGCCGAAGAAGCCGAAGCGGGATGGCGCGAGTGAGTCGTCATGTTGTCCGTTCTGTTGAAGGAATGTCGAGGAAAGCGCGGCAGGCTATCACCCGACTCGCGAACGGATCAGGCTCACGATGCGGGCGCTGCCGCACGCACTCTACAGACACTTCAGCCGGAAAAGTTCAACCCGGAAAGTCTTCCCCGCGCAGCTCGATCGGCTGCCCATGCGGCGTGCGGCCGGCCGCGTGCTCCCAGGCATGCCGGTAGCGGGCCAGTTCGTCGCCCGAGCTGGCGCCCTTGGCGGCCACGAGCTTCTCGAGCGCGGCCAGCCAGTGCAGGTAGTAGGTCTGGCCGGTGTCGGGGTCGCCCGCGGCCTGAGCCTCGGAGATCTGCGCCGCCAGCGCCTCGGCCCATTCGGGCCATGTGAAGAGGCCGCGCTCGTGCAGCGCAAGCGTCATCGCGAAGGCCTGGGCCTCCCATGGCGCGCTGAACACCGGCCCGTCCGCATCGCGCGGCATGCCGGGCGACAGCGGCATGCGCTCGCCGCTCATTGGAATACCTTCGTGCTTCGCACTGCGGTGCGAGCTTGCTTGGGGCGGCCCGGCGCGGCGCTCATGCCACGGCCTCCAGATAGCTCTCCCACGCATCCACCGACACCGAGAGGTTCTGGCGCGGCGCATCGTCGCCCCACAGTTCGGCTTCGTCGAACTCCACCGTGTAGAGCCACTGCGGCTGCTCGCCGAGCCCCTGCGCGTTGGTGTCTGCGAACACATGCGCGCCATGTACGTGAACGATGGTGCCGCGCTTGCCCTGCACATAGGCCGGCAGCCGCGTGTGATGGTCGACCTTGCCGAGGTGCATACGCACCTTCTGCCCCAGGGCAAAGCGGGCCGGTGCAGGCGCCGGCCGCTCGGCGGGCGAGCCTTTGGCGAGCACCGACTGCACATCGGCCGCGCGCAGCACGCGGGCCACGGGCGCGGCAGCATGGCTCACCTCGCCGCTGGCGATCTCGTCGGGAAAGAGCTGCCCGCGCTGCAGCATCAGCTGCTCCAGCGCGCGAAGCCAGATCTGGTAGTAGCTCAGCTCGCCATAGTCGGGCAGCGTCTCGCGCACGGAGCGGCTCGCATCGATGTTCCACGAGCCCGTCGCGCCCATGGCCAGCACGAGCGCCAGCACGCGCGGCTCCCAATCGGCATGGAAGAGTTCGCCCTCGGCTTCGGGCACCACCTTGCCGAAGCCGGGCTGTCCGCCGAGGTCGGCCTTCGTCGCGTAGCTCATGCGTCGCTCCCGGCTTCAACTGGTGCACCGGCCAGCCGCGTGCCGATCATCGAATCGCGTGAAACCAATGCGGCGAGCTCTTCTTCGCTCAGGCCTTCGGTGCCGGTGGGCCGCTGCGGGATGACGAGGTAGCGCACCTCGGCGGTCGAATCCCACACGCGGATGCGCGTGGTCTCGGGCAGGGTCACGCCAAAATCGGCGAGCACGCCGCGCGGGTCCTTCACCGCGCGCGAGCGGTACGGCGCGCTCTTGTACCAGGTGGGCGGCAGGCCCAGCACCGGCCACGGATAGCAACTGCACAGGGTGCACACCACCATGTGGTGCGTATCGCCGGTGTTCTCCACTGCCACCATGTGCTCGCCCTGCCGCCCCGTGTAGCCCAGCGAGGCGATGGCTGCCGTGGCGTCGGCCAGCAGCCACTGCCGGAAGGCCGGATCGACCCAGGCCCGCGCCACCACCCTTGCGCCGTTGCGCGGGCCGATGCGGGTCTGGTAGGTGTCGATCAGCACGTCGAGCGCGCCCGGGTCGATGTAGCCCTTCTGCGCGAGCACGCTTTCGAGCGCACGCACGCGCAGGTCCATCTCGCCGAGTTCGCTGTGTTCGTGGTCATGATCGTGGCCGTGGTGGTGACCGTGGCCGCTGTCGTCGTGGGGGTGGTCTGCGCTCATTCCGGCGATGCTACGCCCGGGCACTTAAAATTCGAAGCCTCCCGCCAGATCCCCCGGAAGCCTTTCGCCCATGACCTCCACGCCCGCCCGCCCCGTCCGCTCCCAGTACGAAGACTTCATGCGCCACGTCGACACGCATGGCGTCTTCAAGAGCGACCGCACGGGCACGGGCACCAAGAGCGTGTTCGGCCACCAGATGCGCTTCGACCTGAACGAGGGCTTCCCGCTGGTCACCACGAAGAAGGTGCACCTGAAGTCCATCATCCAGGAGCTGCTGTGGTTCCTGACCGGGTCGAGCAACAACAACTGGCTCAAGGAACGCGGCGTCACCATCTGGGACGAATGGGCGCGCGAGGACGGTGACCTGGGCCCGGTATACGGCGTGCAATGGCGCAGCTGGCCCACGCCCGACGGCGGCCACATCGACCAGATCGCCGACGTCATCAAGACGCTGAAGAGCAACCCCGATTCGCGCCGCATCATCGTGAGCGCATGGAACGTGGCCGAGCTGTCGAAGATGGCGCTGATGCCCTGCCATGCCTTCTTCCAGTTCTACGTGGCGCCGCCGCAGGCCGAAGGCGAACGGGGCAAGCTCAGCTGCCAGCTCTACCAGCGCAGCGCCGACATCTTCCTGGGCGTGCCCTTCAACATCGCGAGCTACGCGCTGCTCACGCACATGGTGGCGCAGCAGTGCGACCTCGACGTGGGCGACTTCATCTGGACCGGCGGCGACTGCCACATCTACAGCAACCACGCCGAGCAGGTCGCGCTGCAGCTCAGCCGCACGCCCTACCCCTACCCCACGCTGAACATCAAGCGCAAGCCGGCGTCGATCTTCGAATACCAGTACGAAGACTTCGAGGTGCTGGACTACCGGCACGGCGATCCGATCAAGGCGCCCGTGGCGGTGTGAACGGAATGAGCAAGCCCCGCGTCAACCTCATCTTCGCGCGCGCCGCCAACGGCGTGATCGGCGCGAACAACACGATCCCCTGGCACATCCCGGAGGACATGGCGCACTTCAAGCAGCAGACCGTGGGCGCGCCGGTGATCATGGGCCGCAAGACCTGGGACTCGCTGCCGCCACGCTTCCGGCCACTGCCGGGCCGGCAGAACATCGTGGTGACACGGCAGCCCGGCTGGCAGGCCGACGGCGCGCTGCGCGCGGGCAGCCTGCAGGAGGCACTGTCGCTTTGCGAATCGTCATCGAAGGCCGACGCCGTATGGGTCATCGGCGGCGCGCAGATCTACGCCGAAGCCGAGCCGCTCGCGCAGCGCGCGGTCGTGACCGAGGTTGCGCGCAACTACGAAGGCGATGCCTATGCTCCGGATCTCGACGCAGCCGTGTGGCGCGAGACGCAGCGCGAATCGCATGTCTCGGCCAAGGAAGGCCTGGGCTTCAGCTTCGTGACCTACGAGCGCATCGCATCCCCGAACGGATGAGCGGCGACAGTTTGGCCGGCCCTGACGCTCAACAAAAATAGTCGCCCGGTTACCAGAAACAAACTGGCACCTTCGTCGCTCCTTTCAGCGCGAAAGGAACACTTCGGTACACGCGTGTAAAGGCATGCGCGGCTCAGGGTTTAGACAACGCCATTGTTTGTGCGCAAAATGTCGCTCCCGCCCTCAACCCAAGGAGACGGTTCATGTCCATGGAATTTCTTCGGGTCATCGCCGAGCAGAAATTGCCATACGTCATTCACACGCCGGCAGACATCGACAGGCTGCGCGTGCTGCGTGCGGCAGAGTTGGTGACGGCCTTCATTCCGCCCTCGGACCGCGCGCCCGATGCGCGCGCGATACGCCAGCTGGCCCAGGTCGAATCGATCACCGCCAAGGGCAAGCTGGCGCTCAACAAAGCCACGTCGGCATTCATCGAACTGTAGGAAGCCGCGCCTGCGGCGCATGAACGATGTCATTGAGCGTGCCAATTCCGGGGCGCACGGCTCGCCTGCACCGCTCCTGCTTCAGCTGAACACGCTTTCGAGGTCGACCTCTTCGGCGCTGTCGTCCAGCTTCAGGCTCTGCTCGATGTGGTCCAGGTGATGCAGCATCAGCTTCTCGGCGCGCTGGGCATCGCCGCGGTTCACGGCAGCGACGATTTCCTCGTGCTCGTCGGCGCGGCAACTGGTGGCCGTGGGGGCGTCGTACAGCGAGATGATCAGGCAGGTCAGCACCGACAGCTCGCGCATCGATCGCGCCAGAGCCGAGTTGCCGGCCAGTTCGGCCAGCAGCACATGGAACTCACCCGACAGGCGGACGATGGCGCGCTTGTCGTCGCGGCGTCGCGCGTCGGCCTCGAGTTCGATGTGGCGCTGCAGGCGCTGCTTCTTGGTGTCGTCGAGCGTACGGATGAGGCGGCGCAGCACGCCGGGTTCGATGAGGCGGCGCGCCTCGAACACGTCCTGCGCCTGCTCGATGGTGGGCTTGGCGACGAAGGCGCCGCGTTGCGGCACCAGCTCGACGATCTGCTCGTGAGCCAGCCGGGCCAGCACTTCGCGCACCTTGGCGCGGCTGGTCGCGAAGATCGTGGCCAGCCGGTCTTCCCCCAGCTTCGTGCCGGGCGCGAGACGGTGCTCGAGGATGGCTGCCGAGATCTTCTCGGCGATCTCCTCGACACTGTGTTCGCGGGCGTTGGCCGCGCCGTTCGCGCTGGTCTTGCGGGCTGGGGCTTTGGTGGACATCGGCGCCGATTCTATCGGCGGGCCCCCTACGCTGCAGAGCGCCACGGGACCCGCAACCTCAGCCCGTGCTGCATCCGGCATCGCGCGCCAGCAGCCGCGCCAAGGCGTCTGGCAGCCCCTGGTTCGGCTTGATCGGCGGCGGCGCAAAGCTGCCCCGGCGCGCCGGCGCAGGCGCCAGCGACACGAGCGTCTGGGCATGGCACACGGCGCTCGACACACCATCGACCACCGGCACCGGAATGCGGTCCTTGATCGAACGAGCCAGGCCCGCCAGCGGCGCGCCGGCGATGATGATCACATCCGCGCCGTCGTCCTCGATGGCCGACATGCACAACGCCTCCAGTCGCTGGCCGTGGTCGTCCTGCACGTGCCCGATGTCCTTGAGCGGACCGTCGAGACTGCGGATGCTCGCCAGCCGGTCGATCAGGCCGTTGGCCTGCACGCACTCGCGGTACCACGCCGTGATGCGCCGCGAGATCGCGACGATCGAGAAGCGCTTGCCCAGCAGGCACGCGCTCATCAGCGCGGCCTCGGTCAGGCCGACCACGGGGATGTCGAGCGCCTCGCGCAGGCCGTCGATGCCGGGGTCACCGAAGGCAGCGACCACGATGGCGTCGTGCCGCGCGTGGTGCTCCGCCGCGAGCGTAGCGGCGGCATAGGCGCCGATCAGCGATTCAAAGCGGGTCTCGATGTAGGCGACACCGAAGGGTGCGGTCAGCACCTCGATGCGCGTGTCGCGCGCGGCCGCACGCCGGGCTTCGGCCGCGATCAGGTCCGAGACGCTTTGCGAGGTGTTGGGGTTGATCAGCAGCAGGTTCATGGCAATGTCTCCAGGCGATTGGCTCAGGCCGGTCGGCGGCTCGGCAGCAAGGTGGGCTCGCCCCGGCGCAGGAATTCTCCGCGTCCGGCGCGCGGATGGAAGCGTTCGCCGTCCCACACGACCTCGCCGCGCGCCAGCGTCAGCGCCGGCCAGGCTTTCACCTCGATGCCCTCGTAGGGCGTGTAGTCGACGTCGTGGTGCAGATCAGCGTTGCGGATGGCGCGCGGCGTGGTGCCCCAGACCACGAGGTCGGCATCGGCGCCGACGGCGATCGTGCCCTTGCGCGGGTGCAGCCCGTAGGCCTTGGCGGGGTTGGTGGACGTCAGCTCGACGAACTTGTTGATGGTGATGCGCCCATCGAGCACGCCGTGCGAGAACAAGAGCGGCAGCCGCGTCTCGATGCCGGGAATGCCGTTCGGAATGTGGCGAAACGCCACCTCTTCGCCGCCGGGCTTCTTGCCCTCGGGTGCGTCGTAGCGGAACGGCGCATGGTCCGAAGAGAAGATCGTGAACAGCCCGTCCGACAGCCCGTTCCAGATCACCTGCTGGTTCTCGCGGTTGCGCGGCGGCGGACTGCAGACGCAGCGCGCGCCCTGGTAGCTGCCGTCTAGCCCCAAGTCTTCGGCGGTCAGGAACAGGTACTGCGGGCAGGTCTCGGCGAACACGCTCAGGCCATGTGCGCGCGCCCAGCGGATCTGCTCGACGGCTTCGCGCCCGGACACGTGCACGATCATGATCGGCACGTCGACCAGTTCCGACAGCGCGATCGCGCGGTGCGTCGCCTCGCGCTCGACCAGCATCGGCCGCGCATGCGCATGAAAGCGCGGCGCAGTGCGTCCGCTGGCTTCGAGCCGCTTGGTCAGCCACTCGATGCAGTCGGCATTCTCGGCATGGATCATGGCCATCGCGCCCTGCTCCCTGGCCACCGCCAGCACGTCGAGGATCTGGCCGTCGTCCAGCTTCAGATCGTCGTAGGTCATGTAGATCTTGAAGGAGGTGTAGCCCTCGGCGATGAGCTGCGGCAGCTCATGCTTGAGTACTTCCTCGGTCGGGTCGCTCACGATCAGGTGAAAGGCGTGGTCCACGTGGGCGCGGCCTTCGGCGCGTTGGTGGTAGTCCTGCACGGCGGCGCGCAGCGACTGGCCCTTGTGCTGCGCCGCGAACGGGATCACGGTGGTCGTGCCGCCGCAGGCCGCCGCGCGGGTGCCGGTGTCGAAGTCGTCGGCCATGCGCACCGGCGGCTCCATCGGCTGGTCGAGGTGGCAATGGGCGTCGACGCCGCCCGGCGTCACGTAGCGGCCGGCGGCATCGATCTCCTGCCGCCCCGGCGGCAGGCCGAGGCCGAGCTGCACGATGCGGCCGTCGCGGATGCCGATGTCCGAATCGAAGGTGTCGCTGGCGGTGGCAACGCGGGCGTTGCGCACCACGAGATCGAGGTCGCGGAAGGTCATGGTCTTTCTTTGCTTTTATGTCTGTGTCTGATGGTCGGTGGTGGCCGTTCAGGCCTTCGCGTCGAACAGCCGGCCCCAGCCCTTCACGGCGCTCGGATCGACGCCGACCGTCTTCAGCGCGCGCCAGACCACGGTGGCCACCGAGTCGTAGATCGGGATGCCTAGCTCGCGCTCCATTTCTTCGACCAGCTGCGCGCCGCTGAGGTTTGTGCACATGATGGTGATCGCGTCGGGGCGCTGTTGTGCCACCTCGCGCAGCATGCGGCGCAGCGTGTCGGGCTCGACCTCGCTGAACGCGAAGTTCACCGTCAGGTCCAGGTGGCGCTCGGCCACGCAGTCGATGCCGATGCCCGCGTAGTTGGCGACGATGCGCTGCTGCACGTCCTCGACATACGGCGATACCAGGCCCAGCGTGCGCGCGCCCTGCGCGGCCAGCAGTTCGTTGAGCGCCAGCACCGAGGTGGTGGCCGGGATACCGGTCGCCTCGGTGATGCGCGCGCACAGCGCCTGGTCTTTCTCGAAGCCGAGCCAGCTGGCCGAGGTGCCGCTCCAGCAGAGGGTGTCGACGCGCGCGTCGGCCAGCAGCCGCGCGGCCTCGAGGATCTTGCTGTCGTCGAACTGGCTGAGCGAGGCGCCGCGCATCGAGATCTCGGTGACGGTGAAGCGCGAGAAGTGCGCCGAGACGCCGGGCACGCCGCTGACCATCGCACTGGTCAGAGGCTCGAGCGCGGTGTTGGAGGAAGGCGTCAGCACGCCGATGAGTTTTCGCTGAGTCATGGTGGTCAGAGGCGGGGAGTGTCGGTC
>Ga0182007_10000811_pt1 | contig 17436 bp, 13 predicted proteins | sample Sormic07211113_1_FD_123023 | JGI IMG/M metagenome (GOLD analysis project Ga0182007, IMG submission 123023) | Rhizosphere microbial communities from Sorghum bicolor, Mead, Nebraska, USA - 072115-113_1 MetaG | ecosystem: Host-associated > Plants > Roots > Rhizosphere | place: USA: Nebraska... | reverse complement strand
GGTGACGGCCAGTCCGGGGGCGTAGGCCGTCCATGAGGAGGTCCGCGGGTCGCGGCGGCGCCGGAGGGCGCCGACCACCAGGGCGGGGACGGTGACCGGAAGGGTGTACGCCTCCACGGTGCCGATGTCCCAGGACGCCAGACGTACCCAGCCGGCCAGGACGAAGAGCGCGGTCGCCGCGTGGCCGACGCGATGGCGGTCGGGGCGTACGGCCGTGCCCGCGGCGATCACTCCGCACAGGGAGAGGACGAGCGCCAGCATCGGTGCGTCTGTGGAGGCGAGGCCCAGGGCGACGAGCGCGGCGGCGGCACCGGTCGCCTCGATCGGCACCGAGGCTCGGGGTGCCGTGGCGCGGGCGGCCGGCAGGGCCGCGGCCGTGGGCACGGTGAGGACGAGGAGGGCCGTGTGCGCGGGCTGCCAGTCGGCCGCCGCGCCCGTCGCGCAGGCCAGCGCGGTGGCGGAGAGGAGAGCGGTCGGAGCCGTGACCGGCGTCAGGCTCGGGCGCAGGGAGATGGTCGCGAACAGGACGGTGAGGGCCGACAGGACCGTGAGGGTGGCCGGCTCGGAGGCCAGGGAGAGGAAGGAGAGGGAGAGCGCGGTCGTGAGGGCGAGGGCGAGCGTGGGGCCCGCGGGGCGGTGGGTGGCTGTCGCGAGGGCGGCGGCGGTGGTGATGCCGAGGAGCAACAGGGCCACCAGGTAGGGGAGTTGGAAGGCCGCCGGGAGGGTGATGAGGGCGGCGAGGGCGAGGGTCGTCGCGGTGGTCAGCGCCCGCGGGCGCCACGTCGTGTCGCGTACCAGCAGCGCCAGTACGGCGGCCACGACCACGGGGGCGAGGAGGAGCTGGGTCGGGTACGGCGGCCAGGGCGTGTGCACGGTCACCGCGGCGCGGGCGTCGGCGGGCGTTCCCGACCAGGGGTCCTGCGCCCAGCCCAGCGGACCCAGCAGCGCCACGGCGACCAGCGGCAGCGCACAGACGACGGCGATCGCCTGCACGGTGGCGGACGCCTGGAGGAAGCCGCGCCGGACGGCATCGGGCAGGCGGGTCGCCCGCAGCACCGCCAGTGGCGCGAGACCGCAGGCCAGGTAGGCGGGGACGGTCCAGTCGGCGGGCAACACGGCACGCAGCGTGCCGCCGGCCGCCATGACGAGCAGGAGGGCTCCGGCGAGGGCGTGAGCCGTCGCTGTGGCCTTCTCCGCCGCCGGTGCGGGACGGCCGGAGGTTTCGGTCTCGCCGCCGTCCGCCTGCGTCGTTACCGCGAGCCGCCGGGCCGCCCCCGTCGTGAGCCCGGCCGCGAGGATGAGGAGCGCCGCCGCACGGGCGGCGGCGCTCGGGCCGGCTGCGTTCCAGGAGAGCCAGCCGGCCGTCAGTGCGCCCATGCCACCCATGCCGTACGCGCCGAGGGCGGCGATGACGCGTACGGACCGTGCGGGCTCCCGGATCGCCGGGACGAGTCGGAGCGCCAGAACCGTGTCGAACCCGGCCGTGGCCAGCAGCGCGGCGGTGCCGCCGTACGGGCCGGACGAGCCCGCCGACGCCCAGAGCAGAAGCGGGAGTTGGGCGGCGAGGAGGGCGGCCGGGAGAGGGAGACGGAGAGAGGAGGTGCGGGGCAGCAGGCCGTAGGCGGCCCAGAGTCCGGCCAGGACCGCCGTCGCCGTCGCCGCGTACGCGGTGCCGTCCGATCCCGTGAACGCCACCTCGTGCAGGGCGTAGGCGTCCAGTGCGGTCAGGGCCAGTCCCAGGCCGGCCACCGATTCGGCCGTCGAGCGCAGACCGCGTCGCAGCAGTGCCACCGGCGCGGTGAGGACGGCCAGGGTGACGGCGCCCAGCACCGCGCTGCGCCCGACGATGCCCAGGTGCCCCCAGCTGACCAGCGTGAACACCATCGCCGCGATGGTCAGCAGCACACCGCCGAGGAGGAGCAGCAGGTTCTGCACCCGGGGCGCGTCCGTCTCGGGGCGGGGCCGCGCGACGGGCCGCACCGGTGTCTGCGGTACGGCCTGGAGGGTCGTGACCAGCCAGGCGCGGCGGTGGAGCAGCTGGAGGCGGTAGGCCTCCAGCCGACCCAGCTCGGCGTCGAGGAGCCGCAACTCCTCGGCCGGGGGCGGAACATGCGTCATGCCACGGAGTGTGGTCCGCGTCACGTCGTACGGCATGAGTGTGGGTACTCAGAACGTACTCAGATCCGCGAACGTACTCGGATCCGCGAGGAAGCCCCGCGTACGGGCAGACTCTCCTCATGGACTGGACGCACTACCGCTTCCGCAGCCGCTGGACGCTGTCCGCGCCGCCCGCGACCGTGTACGAGGCGCTGGCGCAGGCCGAGGACTACCCCCGCTGGTGGCCCCAGGTGCGCGAGGTGACCCCGCTCGACGACATCAGCGGTGTCGTCCGGATCCGGTCCGTGCTGCCGTACGACATCACGTTCACCGCGCGCCAGACGCGCCGTGACCCCGCCGCCGGGGTTCTGGAGATCGCCATGACCGGTGACCTGCAGGGCTGGGCGCGCTGGACGATCACCGCGGACGGCGACGGCACCCTCGCCCGCTACGACCAGGCCGTCGAGGTGCACAAGCCGCTGCTGAGGCGGTTCGCGGTGCCGGGGCGGCCGGTGTTCCGCCTCAATCACCGGCTGATGATGCGCGCGGGGCGGCGCGGGCTGGTCGCACACCTGGAAGCGGTTTGAAGGAAACCCGCGGAGGCCTGTATGGTTCAGTGCGTTCCCGGGCGATTAGCTCAGTGGGAGAGCGCTTCGTTCACACCGAAGAGGTCACTGGTTCGAACCCAGTATCGCCCACCGGGAGAGCCGGTCCGCATCACGCGGACCGGCTTCTTTTTGTCTCGTGCCGCGTTCGTCTCGTGCCGCGTCTGTCTCGTGCCGCGGCCGTCGTCCTATGCCGCCGCCGGCAGGTCCGGTCGCAGCGGCCAGTCCGGGTTCACGATCTCCGGTGTGCCGCTCTTGGTGAACCACGCCTGCAGACCGCGCGCCTGCGCCGCGTGCCAACCGGTCTGCAGCGCGTGCAGTTCGGCCGGGGTCAGGCGCTCCAGCCGGGTGGCGAAACGGCGCCCCAGGGCCCGTACGACATCCAGTGCGGCCAGTGCGTCCGCGCCCGCGTCGTGGGCGCCCTCCAGGCTGACGCCGTAGTGCGCGCACAGGTCGGTCAGGGTGCGGCGGCCCTTGCGGTAGCGGTCCAGGTGTTTGTCCAGCACCCGGGGGTCGAGGACGCGCAGCGCCGAGCCCTCGAACCAGCGGTCCAGGGAGGACGCGCGATGACGGCGCAACTCCCGGTCCAGCAGGGTCAGATCGAACGGCGCGTTCATCACCACCAACGGGCGGTTCATCATGGCCTGTTCGGCCAACTGCTCGGCTATCTCGAACATCACCGGGGCCGGCCAGCGACCGTTGCGCTGCAGGTGTTCGTCCGTCAGGCCGTGCACCGCCGTCGCCGCCTCAGGCACCGGCACACCCGGGTTGACCAGCCAACGGCTCATCCGGGGCCGGGTGCCCGGTGCGTCCTGGACGACGACGGCGGCCGACACGATCCGGTCGGTCTCGACGTCGACACCCGTGGTCTCCGTGTCGAAGGCGGCCAGGGGCCCCTCGTACCAGGTCGTCATGCCTACACAACTCCTCGTTCACCCACGGCAGCTGACGTCCCGTCTTCTGCCTGTTTGGTGATACCCGGGCTGTTTGCGCCGTACGCCGGAAGGACACAACAGGAGTACGGGTCTTTGCAGTTCAGCGGCCCGCAGCGGGGAAACACTTGGCTTGGAAGGCTGTTTGGTCATGGCGATAGCGCAGCCCGAGCGGGGCGGGCTGCTGCCCGAACGTACGGGCCCCCTTCGCGGCACACTCGCCACCACCGCCTGCATGGAGACACTGCAGGTGGGCTATCTGCACGCCGTCGCCGCGGCGGCCGGCTGCTCGCTGTCGCAACCGTTTCCGGACAACGGCATCGACTGGCACGTCAGTCACGGCTCGCCGGGGCACACGGTCGACGACGAGGTCACCATCAAGGTGCAGCTGAAGTGCACGTACCAGGTCGCACCGAACCCACCGGGCCGGTTCTTCTCCTTCACGCTCGACAACGACCATCTGCGCAAGCTCGCGCGCACCCCGGTCTCGGTGCACAAGATCCTGGTCGTGATGCTCGTCCCCAGATCCCAGGACGACTGGCTGCGCGCCAGCCACGACCGCCTCGACCTGCGCCACTGCTGCTACTGGGTCAACCTCGCCGGACAGCCCATCACCGGCCGGACCCGGACCACCGTGCGGATACCGACCTCACGCATCTTCGACGACCGAGCCCTCTGCGAGATCATGACGCGGGTCGGGACGGGAGGCAGACCATGACGCACCGCCCGCTGGAGGAGCCACTGCGGCCGGTGAGGCCGCACCCCGACGACATCGCGGCTGCGGCCTGGCACCGGCCCCCCGAGCCCGAGCAGGTCGACCCCGCCGTCCTCGGCGCCCTGCTGCGCCGGCACGGCTGGCAGCGCCGAGGAGGCGCGGTCGGACGCTACGGCCGCTGGACCCCGCCCGGCCCCGGCGGCACCGGCACCAGCCTGCTGGTCCCCGAGAGCCGGGACTTCCCCGACAGCGACGACCTGCTCGGCGAGGCGATCGTCGCGCTGGCCCGCAGCGGCACGCCCTCCGCGCGCGAGGTACTGGTCGCCCTCGCCGTGCCCAGCGACGAGATCCGCTGGTGGCGTCAGATCCCGACCGGGCCCGGCGACTCCGCGCCCTGGACGGTCGAGGAGCAACTGCGTTCCGCCGCCCGGCAGATGCTGCTCGCCGGCGCGCTGGCCACCCGCGCCCGGGCCGGCTACTACGGGGCCCGGCACCGCCGTGCCGCCGCCGCGCTGCTGGAGAGCGTCCTCGTCGGCCCCGCCATCGGCGACGGCCGCCTCACCGCCTTCGTGCCCGTCGGCACCGGCCGTCCGCTCGCCGTACGCCTCCACCAGGCCCTGTACGCGGCCCGCGAGGCCATCGACTACCAGCGGGCCACCGGCGGCATGGACGCCTTCGACGGGGCCGTGGAGGCGGGCGTCAGCCGTGAGCTCACGGAATCGCTGATCGCGCTGGTGCGGGGTACGGAAGGGGCGCGGATCGGGGTGGAGTGGGCGCCCGCAGCCGGCGTCCCCGAGGGCGCGGCGGGCGTCGAACCGGTCGAGTTCTCGCCGGGCGACCTGCCCGTGCTGCGCGAGGCCGGCGCCCGCTTCCTGCGCGACGAGCCGTCGGTGGCCGTGCGGATCACCGGCACGGTGGTGCGGATGCGCAGGTCGGGACCGCGCGGCGAGGGCAGCGTGCGGCTGCGGGTGATAGCCGGGGCCGACATACCGCATGTCCGGGTCACCCTCGACGAGGAGGACTACCGGATCGCCGGCCACGCCCACCTCGTGGGACTGCCGGTGCGGCTGCACGGACGGCTGGAGAGCCGGGGCGGCTTCCGCCGGGTGACGGGCGCGGGCGGGGTCGTACCGGTGCACGTGGACGAGGCGGAGCGGGACCGGCTGATGAAGTCCCTGCACGAGCACCTCGACTTCTTCGAGGAGGCGTGCAGCGGGGAGGACTGCGACTGAACGCTGCCGTCGGTGACCGTTTCGCGGTCGGTGGGCCGGGGTCGGTACGATCCCAGTCATGCGCGCGCTCCTGGTATGGCGCCGCACCCACCTTCAGTCAGGAGAGACCGGTGTCAGACGTCCGTGTGATCATCCAGCGCGATTCCGAGCGGGAAGAACGCGTGGTGACGACGGGCACTACGGCCGCCGAGCTCTTCGCCGGCGAGCGCTCGGTCATCGCCGCCCGGGTCGCCGGCGAGCTCAAGGACCTCGCGTACGAACCGCGTGACGGCGAGACCGTCGAGGGCGTGGAGATCTCCTCCGAGGACGGCCTGAACATCCTGCGCCACTCCACCGCGCACGTCATGGCGCAGGCCGTGCAGGAGCTCTTCCCCGAGGCCAAGCTGGGCATCGGCCCGCCGGTCAAGGACGGTTTCTACTACGACTTCGACGTCGAGAAGCCGTTCACGCCCGAGGACCTGAGGGCCGTCGAGAAGAAGATGCAGGAGATCCAGAAGCGGGGGCAGAGGTTCTCCCGCCGTGTGGTGACCGACGAGGCGGCCCGCGAGGAGCTGGCGTCGGAGCCGTACAAGCTGGAGCTGATCGGCCTCAAGGGCTCGGCGTCGCACGACGACGGCGCGGACGTCGAGGTCGGCGCCGGCGAGCTGACGATCTACGACAACCTGGACGCCAAGACCGGCGAGCTGTGCTGGAAGGACCTCTGCCGCGGTCCCCACCTGCCCTCCACCCGGCTGATCCCGGCGTTCAAGCTGATGCGCAACGCGGCCGCCTACTGGCGCGGCAGCGAGAAGAACCCCATGCTCCAGCGCATCTACGGCACCGCCTGGCCCTCCAAGGACGAGCTGAAGGCCTACCTCGACTTCCTCGCCGAGGCCGAGAAGCGCGACCACCGCAAGCTGGGCTCCGAGCTCGACCTGTTCTCCATCCCGGAGCAGATCGGCTCCGGCCTCGCCGTCTTCCACCCCAAGGGCGGCATCGTCCGCCGGGTCATGGAGGACTACTCGCGCCGCCGGCACGAGGAGGAGGGCTACGAGTTCGTCTACACCCCGCACGCGACGAAGGGGAAGCTCTTCGAGACGTCCGGGCACCTGGACTGGTACGCCGACGGCATGTACCCGCCCATGCAGCTCGACGAGGGCGTGGACTACTACCTCAAGCCCATGAACTGCCCGATGCACAACCTGATCTTCGACGCGCGCGGCCGCTCCTACCGCGAACTGCCGCTGCGCCTCTTCGAGTTCGGGACCGTGTACCGGTACGAGAAGTCGGGTGTCGTGCACGGCCTCACCCGTGCCCGCGGCTTCACGCAGGACGACGCGCACATCTACTGCACCCGTGAGCAGATGTCCGACGAGCTCGACAAGACGCTCACCTTCGTCCTCGGCCTGCTGCGGGACTACGGTCTGACCGACTTCTACCTGGAGCTGTCCACCAAGGACCCGGAGAAGTTCGTCGGCTCGGACGAGGTCTGGGAGGAGGCGACCGAGACCCTCCGCCAGGTCGCCGAGAAGCAGGGCCTGCCCCTGGTCCCCGACCCGGGTGGCGCCGCCTTCTACGGCCCGAAGATCTCCGTACAGACCAAGGACGCGATCGGCCGCACCTGGCAGATGTCGACGATCCAGCTCGACTTCAACCTGCCGGAGCGCTTCGACCTGGAGTACACCGGCCCCGACGGCTCCAAGCAGCGCCCGGTCATGATCCACCGCGCGCTGTTCGGCTCCATCGAGCGCTTCTTCGCCGTCCTCCTGGAGCACTACGCGGGCGCCTTCCCGGCGTGGCTGGCGCCGGTGCAGGCGGTGGGCATCCCGATCGGGGACGCGCACGTCGAGTACCTGGAGAAGTTCGCGGTCGCCGCGAAGAAGAAGGGCCTGCGGGTCGAGGTGGACTCGTCCTCCGACCGTATGCAGAAGAAGATCCGCAACGCCCAGAAGCAGAAGGTGCCCTTCATGGTCATCGCGGGCGACGAGGACATGTCCAACAACTCGGTGTCCTTCCGCTACCGCGACGGCTCCCAGGAGAACGGCATCCCGTTCGACGAGGCCATCGCGAAGATCGTGAAGGTCGTGGAGGAGCGGACCCAGGTCTGATCCCCCGCCCGGTGCGGAGGCCCTCGGGAGGTCAGCTTCCCGGGGGCCTCTCGTCGTCCTCGCGGCTGAAGGACTGCAGCAGCCAGGAGGCGAAGGTGCCGGTCACCGCGCCGAGCAGGGCCAGGCCGATGGCCATCATCCCGACCGCGATGAGGCGGCCCATGGGTGTCACCGGGGTGATGTCGCCGTAGCCGACGGTGGTGAGGGTCGCGCAGGTCCACCAGACGGCATCCCCGAACGTCTTCATGGACGCGCCGGGCGCCCCGCGTTCCTGCTGGTAGACGGCGAGGGCGCCGGCGAAGCCGAGCAGCACCGTCGCCAGCCCTGAGTACGCGATCACGCGCGCGTGCAGCGCGAGCCGGGGCTTGCCGTGCCGCCGCTGCACGGCCTCGTAGACCTTGACGATCCGCAGCGGCCGCAGCAGCGGCAGGATCAGCACCACCGTGTCCAGCAGGTGCCTGCGCACGAACCTGTGCCCCTGTCCGCTCAGTCTCCACAGCACCGCGTAGTTGACGGCGAACAGCAGCCAGGACGCCAGCAGTACGGCGAGGGCGAAGTCCTGCCAGGGCTCCGTCAGGCCGGGCGCCAGGACACGGATCGCGTACGAGGCGAGGAAGACCAGGGACGCCACGGCCAGGGGAAGCTCGGTGCGCTGCTCCCAGCGGGCACCGCGAGTGTCATCGTCCACGAGCCCAGCTTCACCCGGCGGGCTTTTCCCTGAACCCCGGCGACACGCCGCGAACGGGCGACGCCATATGCTGCACTGCATGACGAGTGAGCCGGAGCAGCAGTGGGGAGTGGGGACGCAGGACGCCTTCCAGCGTCTGTGGACGCCCCACCGGATGGCCTACATCCAGGGCGAGAACAAGCCGACCGGTCCCGGTGCCGACGACGGCTGCCCCTTCTGCTCGATCCCGGCCAAGTCCGACGAGGACGGCCTGATCGTCCGACGCGGTGAGCAGGTCTACGCCGTCCTCAACCTGTACCCGTACAACGGCGGCCACCTCATGGTCGTGCCCTACCGCCATGTCGCCGACTACACGGACCTCACGGACGCCGAGACGGTGGAGCTGGCCGCCCTGACCAAGCAGGCCATGACCGCCCTGCGCACCGCCTCGGGCGCCCACGGCTTCAACATCGGCATGAACCAGGGCACGGTGGCCGGCGCCGGCATCGCGGCCCACCTCCACCAGCACATCGTCCCCCGCTGGGGAGGCGACACGAACTTCATGCCGGTGGTCGGCCACACCCGGGTGCTGCCGCAGCTCCTGGCGGACACCAGGAAGATGCTGGCGGAGGCGTGGCCGACGGCGTGACGGCCACGTCCGCTCAGGCGTCGTAGACGTCGTCCTTCTTGGGCATGGGGTCCTGGACGTTACCGCTGAGGAACGTGGACCGGGTGTCGAACTTCTCGGTGTTGACGTTGTGCCCCTTCAGGAACTCGATGGTCGACTCGTGCACCACCCGCAGGACCGGAGTGGCCGTGCGCAGCACGTCGTCCGTCATGAAGCGGTGCTTCCACGGCTGGTCGGCCCACGCGTGCCGCAGCCCGAACGGCTCCGGCAGCGTCAGTGAGCCGCCCATCCAGTTCAGCAGCGGGGGATACCAGGTCAGCGGCGCGCGGGCCGTCAGACGGACCACCTCGTCGCTGTCGACGAGCGGGAGCTTCACCTTGCGGGTCTCCCAGAACCTGACCGGATGGGCGACCTCCCGCTCCTTGGCCGCCGGCTTGCTGGAGAACAGCCCGTTGACCGGTCCCAGGGCGTGGCCGGTGAGCTCGATGCGCAGCGTCTTGTGCAGCACGGTCACCGTGACCATCATCGTGATGACCAACTGGCCGTCCCAGAGCGTCCACTGGACGCCGAGGTAGTGCCGGTCACCCGTGTCGTACTGCTTGGTGTTGCAGATCTTCCTGATCTCCTCCAGGTTGATCTGGTGCGCGGTGGTGCCGCCGGGGCGGGATATCTCCTTGGCGCCCGCGCCGATGTGGGAGACGACCCAGTGCGAGACCTTCGGCTTGGGGAAGCCGCCGGTGGTCAGCGGGCCGGTGTCGAGCTTGGCCAGATTGCGCTCGATGGCGCTGATGACGTCGAAGCTCTGGAACCTGTCGATCTCCGGCTCCGGCACGATGTGCTTGGACATGGCCACGCGGAGCGGGTCGGTCTCCTCCTTCTCGGAGACGTGCGGGACCAGGTCCTCGGCGAGGTACCAGTGGCCCCAGCGGGTGCCCATGCCGAGGATGCCCTTGGGGCCGGCGTAGAAGACCGAGTTGGACCGCTGCTCGTTGTTCAGCTCGCCGAACGCCTGGCGCAGCCGGTCGGCGCGGGTGTCGCCGGGGCTGGTGGGCACCGACTGGGGCACCTGGGCGCCCACGGTGCCGCCGGAGAGCAGACTGTCCCAGCGGGCGCGCAGATCCACGGCCGAACGCTCGCAGATCTGTTTGGCCAGCACCCAGCCGACGACCGGGGCGACGATCGCCAGTCGCGCGTACCACGCCCAGAAACCCATGAACGGCATGCGGATCAGGAAGATCACGGCCAGCGCGCCCACGGCGACGAGCAGTGTGGTGGCCAGCCCGGACGCCCGCCTGTCGTCGCGCCTGGCGATGGTGCTCCGGATCTGGAAGACCAGCAGCCAGACCAGCGTGCCGGGCAGGAACAGCAGACCGCACAGCAGCATCACGGCGGTGAGCTTCCTGTCGCGATGCCGGCGCAGGTTGTTCGCGGCCATGCAGTGCTCGACGACCGTCTGCGGTTCGATGCCGAAGGACTGCACGACCGGCTTCCGGCCGACCCCCAGCATCCGGGCGACCACCGCCTGGGAGAAGGCCTCGCCGAGGTTGGGCCGGAAGATCGTCGCCCACCTGCGGGGTGGTTTGACGGTCGACTCGTGCCACTCGTTGTTCGCCTCGAGGATCTTGCCGACCTCGTCGTCGCGGTAGGCCGCCGAGGCCAGCGCGAAGGTCGCCTTCTCGACCGAGCCGGTGATCGGCACCTGTGGCTCCACGATGCCAATGCTCATTCAAGCCCCCGATCGCCGCCGTAGGTCACCACTGCGGCTCTTCCCGACTTCCTTGCTCCGCACACCTGTTGATCAGGTCATCGTGATGATCGTGCGACAACTTGATCAGGACGTCAGGGTATCCCCAGGCAGTGACATTCGTCGGCGGACGGCCCAAGCCGCCCGCCGACACGGAGGGGAGCGATCCGTAAAAGCCACCCCTGTGCGACCAGGCGCCACTTGTGCGGCGCCCGGGACCAACTACGAGGCGGCGCGCGCCTCTTCGCGAATCCTTTCCGCGATCTGCGGCGGCATCGGCTCGTGCCGCGCGTAGGAACGGTTGAAGCGGGCGGTGCCGTGGGAGAGCGAGCGCAGGTCGACGGCGTACCGCCCGATCTCGATCTCGGGCACCTCGGCCCGGATCAACGTGCGGTTCCCGCTGGTCTGTTCCGTGCCCAGTACCCGGCCCCGCCGTCCGGACAGGTCGCTCATCACGGCGCCCACGTAGTCGTCGCCGACCAGCACGGACACCTCGGCCACCGGCTCCAGCAGATGGATCTTCACATCGGCCGCGGCCTCCCGCAGCGCGAGCGCGCCCGCGGTCTGGAAGGCGGCGTCCGAGGAGTCCACGGAGTGCGCCTTGCCGTCGAGCAGCGTCACCCGGACGTCGATCAGCGGGTAACCGGCCGCCACTCCCTTGGCCGCCTGCGCCCGCACGCCCTTCTCGACCGAGGGGATGAACTGCCGCGGCACCGCGCCGCCGACCACCTTGTCCACGAACTCGATGCCCGAGCCGCCGGGCAGCGGCTCCACCTCGATCTCGCAGATCGCGAACTGCCCGTGTCCACCGGACTGCTTCACATGCCGGCCCCGCCCGGCCGCCTTGCCCGCGAACGTCTCCCGCAGCGACACCTTGTGCGGTACGACGTCGACCTGGACGCCGTAGCGGCTGCGCAGCCTCTCCAGCGCCACGTCCGCGTGCGCCTCGCCCAGGCACCACAGCACCACCTGGTGGGTGTCCTGGTTCTGTTCGAGCCGCATGGTCGGGTCCTCGGCGACGAGCCGGGACAGGCCCTGCGAGAGCTTGTCCTCGTCCGCCTTGCTGTGCGCCTCGATGGCGAGCGGCAACAGCGGGTCGGGCATCTGCCAGGGCTCCATCAGGAGCGGGTCGTCCTTGGCCGAAAGGGTGTCGCCGGTCTCCGCGCGGCCGAGCTTGGCCACGCACACCAGGTCGCCGGCGATGGCGTGCGTCACCGTGCGCTGCTGTTTGCCGAAGGGGACGGACAACGCGCCGACGCGTTCGTCGACGTCGTGGTCCTCGTGCCCGCGGTCGGACAGCCCGTGGCCGGAGACGTGGACCGTCTCGTCGGGGCGCAGCGTGCCGGAGAAGACGCGCACCAGCGAGACCCGGCCGACATAGGGGTCGGAGGCCGTCTTGACGACCTCGGCGACCAGCGGCCCGGCCGTGTCGCAGGGTTTGATCTCGCGCGGCTTGCCGTCGATGGTCGTGACCCCGGGGGTGGGGTGCTCGAACGGCGTCGGGAAACCGCCGGTGACCAGTTCGAGCAGCTCGACCGTGCCGAGCCCCTGTTTCGCGCTCTCGGCCGCGGGGGCCGCGGCCAGGACGGGGTGGAAGACCCCGCGCGCCACGGCCCGCTCCAGGTCGTCCACGAGCGTCTTGACGTCGATCTGCTCGCCGCCCAGATAGCGGTCCATGAGGGTCTCGTCCTCGCTCTCCGAGATGATCCCCTCGATCAGCCGGTTGCGGGCCTCCTCGATCTCCGGCAGCTGGTCCTCGCCCGGCTCGGTCTCCCTGCGCTCCCCGGAGGAGTAGTCGAACAGCTTCTGCGACAGCAGTCCGGTGAGCCCCGTCACGGGCGCGTGCCCGTCCGGGCCCTGCGGGCCGTGCAGCGGCAGATACAGCGGGAGCACGGCATCGGGGTCGTCCCCGCCGAAGGCCTCCGCGCAGGTGCGGGTCATCTCCTCGAAGTCCGCGCGGGCCGCCTCCAGGTGGGTGACCACGATCGCCCGCGGCATCCCGACGGCGGCGCACTCCTCCCACACCATGCGCGTCGAGCCGTCCACGCCGTCCGAGGCGGAGACGACGAAGAGGGCCGCGTCCGCGGCTCGCAGACCGGCCCTCAGCTCCCCGACGAAGTCGGCGTACCCGGGGGTGTCGAGGAGATTGACCTTGATGCCGTCCCATTCCACCGGCACCAGGGAGAGCTGTACCGAGCGTTGCTGCCGGTGCTCGATGTCGTCGTAGTCCGAGACGGTGCCGCCGTCCTCGACACGGCCCGCCCGGTTCACCGCCCCCGCTGTCAGCGCGAGAGCTTCCACCAGTGTCGTCTTGCCCGATCCGGAGTGGCCGACCAGCACCACATTCCGTACGGACGCGGGGTGGTCGGCCGCCGTAGCCCTGCCGGCGGCTCCGGGGTGTGTGTTCGCCTTGTCGCCCATGCTCCTGCCTCCCGTGCACGGTGAGGTCACTGTGGGCGCGGGCGTGCCGGGCCGCGTGCGGTGGCGGCTCCGATGACGCCCGCGGTCCTTCGAGCTTTCCACTCCCGTCACGGTGCGTCCATACGAGCGACGCGATCGCACCGTTACCCGTATGCCTTCAGGCCGTGACACGGGGGTCCGGGTGCCCGGCCGTCGCACACACGCGCGCCTGGCTACGATGGGCCAGCCGGTGGCCAGCAGGGGCCGTACGGCGACACCGACCCTCGGGAAGGCCATGCTGAACAAGTACGCGCGTGCATTCTTCACGCGTGTCCTCACACCGTTCGCCGCGTTTCTCATCCGGCGAGGCGTCAGCCCCGACACGGTCACGCTCCTGGGTACCGCCGGAGTGGTCGCGGGCGCGCTGGTCTTCTACCCGATGGGCGAGTTCTTCTGGGGCACGGTCGTGATCACGCTGTTCGTGTTCTCCGACCTGGTCGACGGGAACATGGCCCGCCAGCTGGGCCGCTCCAGCCGTTGGGGCGCCTTCCTGGACTCCACCCTCGACCGGGTCGCCGACGGCGCGATCTTCGGCGGCTTCGCCCTGTGGTACGCCGCCGGCGGCGACGACATCGCCCTGTGCGCGGTCTCCATCTTCTGCCTGGTCAGCGGCCAGGTGGTGTCGTACACCAAGGCCCGCGGCGAGTCGATCGGTCTGCCGGTCGCCGTCAACGGCCTCGTGGAGCGCGCCGAGCGCCTGGTGATCTCGCTGGTCGCGGCCGGTCTGTCGGGCCTGCACAAGTTCGGGGTGCCCGGAATCCAGTACCTTCTGCCGGTCGCCCTGTGGATCGTCGCCGTGGGCAGCCTCGTCACGCTGATCCAGCGGGTGGTCACCGTCCGCCGGGAATCGGCCGAGGCGGATGCCGCGGCGGCCGCCCAGGAGGCCCAGAAGAGCGAGAATGCCTCCGAGGACAGTGAGAACGCCTCCCAGGGGAGGGAGACGGCGAAGTGAGCTTCCGGGATCAGCTGACCGACGGGCTGTACGGGCTGGGCTGGAGCACGGTCAAGAAGCTCCCGGAGCCGGTCGCCGTACGCCTGGGCCGGACCATCGCCGACCTCGCCTGGAAGCGGCGCGGCAAGGGTGTGCTGCGCCTGGAGAGCAACTACGCGCGCGTGGTGCCGGACGCGGGCCCCGAGCGCCTGGCGGAGCTCTCGCGCGCGGGCATGCGCTCGTACCTGCGCTACTGGATGGAGTCGTTCCGGCTTCCGGCGTGGAGCCCGGAGCGCGTGCGGAACGGCTTCGACCCCAAGGACCTCCACCATCTCACCGACGGGATCGCCTCCGAGCGGGGCGTCATCCTCGCGCTGCCGCACATGGCCAACTGGGACCTGGCCGGCGCCTGGGTCACCACCGAGCTGGAGACGCCCTTCACGACGGTCGCCGAGCGCCTCAAGCCCGAGACCCTCTACGACCGTTTCGTCGCCTACCGCGAGGGCCTCGGCATGGAGGTGCTCCCGCACAGCGGCGGCACCGCCTTCGGCACCCTGGCGCGCAGGCTCCGCGACGGCGGCCTGGTCTGTCTGGTCGCCGAGCGCGACCTGTCCTCGTCCGGCGTCGAGGTCCGATTCTTCGGCGAGGCCACCCGGATGCCGGCCGGACCCGCGCTCCTGGCCCAGCAGACCGGCGCCCTGCTCCTCCCGGTCACGCTCTGGTACGACGACTCGCCCGTCATGCAGGGACGGGTCCACCCCCCGATCGAGGTACCCGAGACAGGTACCCGAGCCGAAAAGACGTCTGTCATCACACAGGCGCTGGCCGATGCCTTCGCCACCGGGATCGCCGACCATCCGGAGGACTGGCACATGCTGCAGCGCTTGTGGCTGAAGGACCTCGACCCCGGTAAGGGGCCCTCGTGAGGATCGGCATCGTCTGCCCGTACTCCTGGGACGTCCCGGGTGGCGTCCAGTTCCACATCCGCGACCTCGCCGAGTACTTCATCGGCCTGGGCCACGAGGTCTCCGTCCTCGCCCCCGCCGACGACGACACCCCCCTGCCGCCCTACGTCGTCTCGGCCGGCCGCGCGGTCCCGGTGCCGTACAACGGCTCGGTCGCCCGCCTCAACTTCGGCTTCCTGTCGGCCGCCCGGGTCCGCCGCTGGCTGCACGACGGCGCGTTCGACGTCATCCACATCCACGAGCCGACGTCGCCGTCACTGGGCCTGCTGGCCTGCTGGGCGGCACAGGGGCCCATCGTGGCGACGTTCCACACCTCCAACCCCCGCTCGCGCGCGATGATCGCCGCGTACGCGATCCTCCAGGCGGCCCTGGAGAAGATCAGCGCGCGGATCGCGGTGAGCGAGTACGCCCGCCGCACCCTGGTGGAGCATCTCGGCGGCGACGCGGTCGTCATCCCGAACGGCGTCGACGTCGACTTCTTCGCCAGGGCCGAGCCCAACCCCGAGTGGCAGGGCGACACGATCGGCTTCATGGGCCGCATCGACGAGCCCCGCAAGGGCCTGCCGGTCCTGATGAAGGCGCTGCCGAAGATCCTCGCCGCCCATCCGCGGACCCGTCTGCTGGTCGCGGGCCGCGGCGACGAGGAGGAGGCGGTCGAGTCCCTGCCGGCCGCACTCCGCTCCCGCGTCGAGTTCCTGGGCATGGTCAGCGACGCCGACAAGGCCCGTTTCCTGCGCAGCGTCGACCTGTACATCGCGCCCAACACCGGCGGCGAGAGCTTCGGCATCATCCTGGTCGAGGCGATGTCGGCGGGCGCGCCGGTCCTCGCCTCGGACCTGGACGCCTTCGCCCAGGTCCTGGACCAGGGCGCGGCCGGCGAGCTCTTCGCCAACGAGGACTCCGACGCGCTCGCCGAGGCGGCCGTGCGCCTGCTGGCCGACCCGAAGCGCCGGGCCGAGCTGCGGGAGCGGGGCAGCGCGCACGTACGGCGCTTCGACTGGTCGACCGTCGGCGCGGACATCCTGTCGGTGTACGAGACGGTGACGGACGGCACGACGGCGGTGGCGGCGGCGGAGGACGGTCGGGGGCAGGGGCTGCGGGCACGGTTCGGGCTCGCGCGGGACTGAGCGCGTCCGCCGCGGACGCGCCCGGTAACCTGACCGGCCGTGACCGCAACCCTGATCTGGCTCCTCGTCGTCCTCGTCGCCGTCGGCCTCTACCTGGGCTGGACCGCGGGGCGCCTGGACCGTCTGCACGTCCGGATCGACGCCGCCCGCGCCGCGCTCGACGCACAGCTGCTGCGCAGGGCGTCCGTGGCGCAGGAACTGGCCACCTCGGGTGTCCTGGACCCCGCCGCGTCGATCGTCCTGTACGAGGCCGCGCACGCCGCCCGGCAGGCCGAGGAGGAGCAGCGGGAGGTCGCCGAGAGCGAGCTCAGCCAGGCGCTGCGAGCCGTCTTCGGGGAGCCGCCCCAGGTGGAGGCGGTCCGTGCGGCCCCGGGCGGTGAGGCGGCCGCCCACGAGCTCACCGAGGCCGTACGACGTGTCCCGATGGCCCGCCGCTTCCACAACGACGCCGTGGGCGCCGCCCGCCGCCTGCGCGAGCACCGCAAGGTCCGCTGGTTCCGCCTGGCAGGTCACGCGCCCTTCCCGATGGCCTTCGAGATGGACGACGAGCCGCCGACGGCACTGGCCGACCGGGCCGGGTAGACGGCTCCCGGGTAGACGGCACCCGGGTAAACGGCTCGCGGGCCGAAAAGGATCCACCGGCTTCCCATTGGCCCTTGCTGTGGACTGGCCCACTCACGTTTCCTCGGTGTTTGCAGAAACCCTCTTTCACTTCAGCGAGGTCATCCGTGTCCAGCACGCTCTCCGAAAACCAGGCCCCCGAGACCGGCACCGCCCGAGTGAAGCGCGGCATGGCCGAGCAGCTCAAGGGTGGCGTGATCATGGACGTCGTCACACCGGAGCAGGCGAAGATCGCCGAGGACGCGGGCGCCGTCGCCGTCATGGCCCTGGAGCGGGTCCCGGCCGACATCCGCAAGGACGGCGGCGTGGCCCGCATGTCCGACCCGGACATGATCGAGGGCATCATCGAGGCCGTCTCCATCCCGGTCATGGCCAAGTCCCGCATCGGCCACTTCGTCGAGGCCCAGGTCCTGCAGTCCCTCGGCGTCGACTACATCGACGAGTCCGAGGTCCTCACCCCGGCCGACGAGGTCAACCACTCCGACAAGTGGGCCTTCACGACCCCCTTCGTCTGCGGTGCCACCAACCTGGGCGAGGCCCTGCGCCGCATCGCCGAGGGCGCGGCCATGATCCGCTCCAAGGGCGAGGCCGGCACCGGCAACGTCGTCGAGGCCGTCCGCCACCT
>Ga0182007_10000810_pt1 | contig 17445 bp, 14 predicted proteins | sample Sormic07211113_1_FD_123023 | JGI IMG/M metagenome (GOLD analysis project Ga0182007, IMG submission 123023) | Rhizosphere microbial communities from Sorghum bicolor, Mead, Nebraska, USA - 072115-113_1 MetaG | ecosystem: Host-associated > Plants > Roots > Rhizosphere | place: USA: Nebraska... | reverse complement strand
TAGTCGTCGGCGATTCTGCCATCTGGCGCACATCTTGGGCGCGCCGGAGGGCCCGAATCGTTGTCAGTCCTTGGTCACACGGTTGATTTCAGCCAGGCTGGTCATGCCATTGCGCACCTTGAGCAGAGCGGACGCGCGGAGGTCATTGATGCCATTTCTGCGGGCGACCTCGCCAATCTGCATGGCATTGCCGCCCTCGAGGATGATCTTCTGGATGTCCTCGACCAACGGCATCACCTGGTAAATACCCACCCGGCCCTTGTAGCCATCGTTACAGCTGTCGCAGCCGACTGCCTCGTAGACTTTGAAGCCCGTATCGATTTCTTCCTGGGTATAACCCTCGGCCAGCAGCGCACTTGCGGGGAGGACGATCTCACGCTTGCAATCATGCAGGCGGCGAGCCAGGCGTTGGGCGATGATCAGGGTGACCGACGAAATGATGTTGTAGGGCGCGATGCCCATGTTCATCAGGCGAGCGATGGTCTGCGGCGCATCGTTGGTATGCAGGGTGGAAAGGACCATGTGACCTGTCTGGGCTGCCTTCACCGCGATCTCGGCCGTCTCCAGGTCGCGGATTTCGCCGACCATGATCACGTCCGGATCCTGACGCAGGAAGGAGCGCAGGGCGGCGGCGAAGGTCATACCGCGCTTCACGTTTTGCTGGACCTGGTTGATGCCCTCGACGCGGATTTCGACCGGGTCTTCCACCGTGGAGATGTTGCGCCCCTCGGTGTTGAGGATGTTCAGCGCCGTATACAGCGACACCGTCTTGCCCGAGCCGGTGGGGCCGGTGACGAGCACCATGCCGTAAGGTTTCTCGATGGCTTCCAGGTAGAGGTTTTTCTGGACCTCCTCGTACCCGAGCTTGTCGATGCCCAACTTGGCCGACGAGCCGTCGAGGATACGTAGCACGATCTTCTCGCCAAACAGGGTTGGCAGGCTGCTAACGCGAAAATCGATGGCGCGGGTCTTGGTCAGGTTGAGCTTGATGCGGCCGTCCTGCGGCACACGGCGCTCGGCGATATCCAGGCCGCTCATCACCTTCAGGCGCGAGGCGAAGCGGTTTCCCAGCTTGATCGGGGCGGTGGCGACGATGCGCAGGATCCCGTCCATGCGCAGGCGCACGCGGTAAACGGTTTCGAAGGGTTCGAAGTGGATGTCCGACGCGCCACGTTTGATCGCGTCGACCAGGATCTTGTTGACGAATTTGACGATCGGTGCGTCGTCGCCGGCTGTCGCATCGATGCCGGTCGTTGGCTCGTCGTCACCGTCGCCACCTTCAAGGGACAGCTCGTCCAGCGCGCCGTCCTCGTAACCGGCTACCTGGGAACCCATCGCGGCAAGTGCGCTGTCGATAACGCGCCGAAGCTGGCCGCGCTCGATCAGGACCGGCTCGACCATATGGTTCGAGTGGAACTTGATCTCGTCCAGTGCATGCGACTGCATGGGGTCGGCGATACCGACGAACAGCCGCTTGCCGCGTTTGAATAAGGGGAGTGCCTGGTGCTTGGTGATCAGGGCCTCGGTGACCAGGTCTAGCGGCATGTTGGCCGTGACCATCGCGCCGATATCCATCAGGGGCATGCCGAACTCGGCCGACGCCACCTGGGACAGCCTGGGGCTGTCGACGAGGTTGTGATCCACCAGCCAGGCGGACAAGGAGACTCGCTTTTCCGCCGCGTCCTGGACTGCCTTGCGCACGTCCGCCTCGGGCAGGACGCCCTCGGTGACCAACCGACGCGCCATACCCGTCAGACCCGCCAGCATCGGCGCCTGCATTTGTGAAGCCATGTTGGGTCCCGTTTCCCCGAGATACGCGCCTGAATCTACTCTAGATTGTGGGTTTGGTCACGCGTCGGCGCGTGAACGAGTGGTCGACCCGTTCGGGTCGGGCGCTGGGCCCGATGTCTCGTTTCCCGATGCGGATATCCCTTATGATTCAACGACCATCGGGGACATATCTTGAGCCGTATCAGCATCATCCTGCCCGCCAAGAACGAGGCGGCCGCACTGAAAGACCTTCTTCCCCGCCTGACCGCCGCCCAGCCGGGTGCCGAGATCATTGTCGTGGACGACGGGTCGACCGACGACACCCGTGAGGTGTGCTCGGGCGCAGGCGTCATTTGTCTCTCCTCGCCGTACTCCATGGGCAATGGGGCGGCCATCAAGCGCGGTGCCCGCGCCGCGACCGGGGAGATCCTCGTCTTCATGGACGGCGATGGACAGCACGATCCGGCGGACGTCGCTCGCTTGCTGGCGCGGCTGGCCCAGGGGTACGACATGGTCGTTGGCGCCCGGGATTGGGAGAGCCAGGCCGGCGTGGGACGTGGGGTTGCCAACACGGTCTACAACTGGCTTGCCAGCAAGATGACCGGGCAGGCAGTGGCTGACCTTACATCGGGTTTTCGTGCCGCCCGGGCCAATCGCTTCCGTGAATTCATCCACCTGCTGCCCAACGGCTTCTCCTACCCGACCACCAGCACGATGGCCTTCTTCCGAAGCGCCTATGGCGTGGCCTATGAGCCGATAAAGGCCGGGCAGCGGGTGGGGAAGAGCCACATCAAACCCCTGAAGGATGGCGTGCGGTTCCTGCTGATCATCTTCAAGATCGCCACGCTCTATTCGCCGCTGAAGTTGTTTTTCCCGGCCAGCGCGGTGTTCTTTGCGCTGGGCTGTGCAAACTATGCCCGCACGTTTTTCACCGAGGGCCGCCTGACCAACGGCAGCGCCCTGATGTGGAGTGCTGCGGTTATCGTGTTCCTCATCGGACTGGTCTCCGAGCAGATCACAGCGCTGACTTACCGGCCTACGGACCACGGTTGATGGCTGGCCGTAAACGTGTATTGATCGTGTCGCGCAACCTTCCACCGTTGCGCGGTGGCATGGAGCGTCTCAACGCGCACATGGCGGAAGAACTGTCAAAACAGTTCGATGTGGATGTGATCGGCCCAGCCGGCAGCGCCGTACTGGCACGTGCAGGTTTGTTCGTTCATGCGTCGCCCTCCGCGCGCTTGCTGCCGTTTCTCATGTGGGCAACCTGGAAGTCGCTCGTGATCGCCCGTGCGCGCCGACCCGTCTGGGTCATCGGTGGAAGTGGATTAGTCGCGCCGATTGTCCGTCTTGCGGCAGCAGCGTCGGGGGCGTTTTCGGCCGTGTACCTGCACGGGCTGGACATCGTCGTCGCACATCCGGTTTACCAGGCGCTATGGCTTCCCGCGATCCGCGGCATGCGGTTATGTTTCTCCAATAGTCGGAGTACCACGGCTCTCGCCGTCGCTCGCCGCGTGCCGGCTGCGTCGATCGAAACTGTGTTTCCCGGCGTGGACGTCCGAAGCGTGCCGCCGACGGGAGTATTCCGTGAACGCCACCGCCTGGGCTCCGCCAAGCTGATGGTCTCCGTAGGGCGGCTGACACGACGGAAAGGTCTCGATCGTTTTGTGGAACACTGTCTCCCGACCATCGTGGCCCGCGAGCCGGATGCCATCCTGGTGGTGATCGGTGACGATGCGCCCGATGCTCTTGCCGCCGGACCGGCCGGCTTGCGCGATCTCCTTATCCAGAGCATCGAGCGCCTTGGTCTGGGTGACCGCGTAAGGTTTCTCGGCGCAGTACCCGAGGACGACCTTCTCGATGCCTACGCGTCATGCGACGTCCATGTATTTCCCGTGCGAGCCGTGCCGGGGGACATCGAGGGCTTTGGCATGGTCGCGGTCGAGGCCGCCGCACAAGGACTACCTACCGTCGCGTTCGCCGTTGGTGGCGTCGAGGATGCCGTCGCCGAAGGCCGCTCCGGTCATCTGATCACGCCCGATGACGATGTGGCCTTTGCGGAGGCCGTAGTGACGCGGCTGCGCGAAGGGCGTGCGCCGCTCGCCGCTTCCGCCGTCCAGTTCGCGGCTGCGTTCGCCTGGGATCGCTTCGGCGCGCAGGTGGCGAGCGGGCTCGGCCGACACGGGGACGCATGATGACCGTGGGCGAGATGGAACGTCAGGGACACGCCGTATTGGATCTTCCGTCGCGTCAGCGCAAGGGTGAAAAAATCGCTCGTTTGATGGACCGCCGGCCGTCTACAGGTCAGCTCCGCCTGCTTGAAGTCGGAACGGGGTCGGGAGGCATTGCGCATTACTTCGCCACGCAGGTTGAGCCGCGCTATGACGTCGACGCGGTCGATGTCACGGATACCCGCTTGGTGTCCGAGGGATACCGCTTCACCCAGGTGGCAGACACCTCGCTACCGTTCCCGGACGCGACGTTCGACAGGGTGATTACCAATCACGTGATCGAGCACGTTGGCGATGTGACGGCGCAGCGGCGACACCTGCAGGAAATCAGCCGTGTATTGAAGCCGACAGGGCGTGTTTATCTGGCTGTCCCAAATCGTTGGATGCTGGTCGAACCCCATTACGGGCTCGCCTTTCTCAGCTGGTTGCCTCGCGCATGGCGAACGCCCTATCTCAGGCTGCGCGGCAAAGGCAATGTTTACGATTGCGAACCGTTGCAGATGGGTGAGTTGCAGGACCTGATCGTCAGCGTAGGTATGTCGTATCGCAACGTGACGGTGGAGGCATTTCGTCTCACGCTCGCCATCGAGGGTGACAAAGGATGGCTCGCGCGGCTGGCCAATGCGTTTCCGGACAGCATGCTCCGATGGATGCGGCGCGTGATTCCTACGCATATCTACCTTGTCGAGCACGGTGGCCCTGTCCATGACGAATGACATTCGTCGGCTCGAGCTGCATGAACTGGTGTCGATCACCGTCACCTATAACCCCGATCCGGTCCTCCTTGAGAGTCAGTTGATGGCCCTGCGTCATGTCGGGCGGGCCATCATCGTGGACAACGGCTCGGCGCCCGACACTCTCGTGTGGATCATGTCACTCACGGATCGGCTCCCCTGGGCATCCGTCGTGAAGAGCGAGACGAATCTCGGCCTCGCGGCGGGCTTGAACCTTGGCATAGCTGCGGCCCGTTCGCTGGGGACTTGCCGCGCCGTGCTACTGCTGGACCAGGACTCGACGTTCTCCGACGACGCACCGGGCCGCTTACTCGGATCGCTCAATGAACTCCAGGCGGCGACCGGCACGCTATGTTGCGTTGGACCTGCGCTATACGATCCCATCGCGAGAATGGATCATGGGTTTCATTATGTGAGTCGCGGTTGGCGATGGTCCCGCGCCTATCCGACCGCTGACGCCGCGCCGATCGCCATCGCGAATCTCAACGGCAGCGGCACGACGCAATCGCTCGAACTCGTGGACAAGGTGGGTAACCTCGACTCAGCCATGTTCATCGATCATGTCGATACGGAGTGGTCATTCCGCGTCACATCGCGCGGGTTCCATCTGTTCGGTATCCCCTCGGTCCGGTTCGACCACCGTATGGGAGAGACAGGTCGGCGAATCTGGATAGGCGGCTGGCGCGTGTGGCCAGAGCGCAGTCCGCAAAGGCATTATTATCTCTTCAAGAATACCGTCCGGTTGCTCCGTCGGGACTACGTTCCCGTCGTGTGGAAACTTTGGGCCGTCGCGAAGCTTATGCTCACCATCGTCGTCACGATGGTCATCGACCACCGCCGGGCGGCCCAGTTACGATTTATGTTCAAGGGTGTACGGGAAGGTATGCGGGAGTCCTCGACATGCGCGATGTAGGAATGGCACAGACATGGTCGCGCGGAGGCCTCCTCGCCGTTCCTGCTTGTCCTATGTGTGGCGGAACCTCGAGGGCGACGATCGGTGAAGCGACCGACGCCATGGTGCCTTCGCCCGATCGCTGGCCACTGTGGCGCTGCGAGAAGTGTCATAGCCAATGGCTGGATCCGAGGCCTGACGACGCGTCGTTGCCTGCAGCCTACGATTTCGACTACATCACCCATCGCGCTGAAGCCGGTACGGCACGATCAGGCTTTCTGTCATCGCTCATCGATGGTTATCTCGCACGCCGCTTCCGGCTCAAGCGCGACGGTGCAAACGGTCTTGGTGCATGGCTCTTTCCATTGATACCGCCATTGCGGATGAAGCTCGACTATTACGGCAGGCACCTGCAACCAGGAAAAGGCAGGGCCTTGCTTGACATCGGATGTGGCAGTGGAGATTTCGTTGCCACCGCAGGCCTCATGGGGTGGAATGCGGAAGGCGTCGATCCGGATGCCGCAGCCGTTGCGGTTTGCCGCAGCCGCGGCGTTGTCGTAACGGAAGGGTTTGTCGAGCAGATGGAAGCGAGAAAGCAGTCGGCGTACTGGGACGCGGTAACGATGAGTCATTGCGTCGAGCACGTTCCGGATCCGGCGGCGTTGCTAGACCAGGTCTACGCGATGTTGGCGCCAGGCGGCGAGGTTTGGGTGGGGATTCCCAATCCTGAATCCATCGGCGCGCGTTACTTTGGACTCGACTGGGAGAGCGTCGATGCGCCGCGACATCTCGTTTTGCCGACGCAGGCAGCTTTGGTCGCTGCGTGCCGTGCCGCGGGGTTCGAATCGGTCAGGTTGCAACGGCGCGGCGCGCACACGGGGCGGCTGTTTCGCCGCAGCGCGGAGATAGCGAGGTCGAGGGGCCGCCGTGGCTTTCGCTATGGGCGCAACGTCATTTTCGTCCTCTCGCTGTACGCCGATCTGGTGGCCACCCTCACGCCGCGATGGGGTGAGGAAACGGTGTTGGTTGCGCGTAAGCGCGCTGCGCGATGAAGCACGTCGGCACAGCGGAGCGACGCGTGGTGACCGACCATTGGAAGGGGGGCGGCGTCGACGTCATCCTGCAATGTCCGTCCTGTGGATCGACAGGCCGTTCGCTGCACGCATCTCACGTGATTGACCATCTCGATCCGCAAGATGTGGAGATGTGGACCGTGTTCCGATGCTCGACCTGTCGGAGTCTTTACCCCGACCCTCGTCCGGATGCTGAATCCATCGGTGTCGCTTATGCGCGTTACTACACGCACGACGGCAGCAGTGGAAAGCTGAGGACGTCGGGGTGGCGGCGGCACGCGATGGCACTCGTCAACGGCTATATGAACGGCCGCTTTGGCACGAACATGTCACCCTCGTCGAGGTGGGGGTACCCGTTGTTCTCGATCGTCGAACCCCTGCGCCTCAAACTCGATTATCACGGGCGTCACCTGTTCCTGGCGCGCCCCGACAATGCGTCGGACAAGCGCGTGCTGGACGTGGGCTCGGGTAACGGCGAGTTTCTCCAGCGAGCGAAGGAAATGGGTTGGCGGGCCATCGGTCTGGATCCCGATCGTGACGCTGTGGCAGCGTGCCGGGCCCAGGGCCTTGTCGCTTTTGAAGGCTTTGTGAGCGACGAGGCGGCAGGCATAGAGGGTGGGTTCGATGTGATTACCTTGCGGCATAGTATCGAGCACGTAGCCGATCCGCGCAGCGACCTTGCCTGTTGTTTGCGCCGGCTTCGACCGGGCGGCATGCTCTGGCTCGCCTGGCCGAACCCCGATGGGTTGGGGGCGACATTTTTTCGATCAGCGTGGCGTGGGTTGGAGGTGCCTCGACATTTCTGCATTCCCAGCCACGAAGCCATGACGAAGATGCTCGCAGAAAAAGGTTACACAGGAATACGCGTGTTGCGCCGGGGCCACCATGCCGCGAGCATCGCGCGGGCCAGCGGAATACTTGCCGGCCACCGTCACGGGCCCGTCAATCGTATCCGCCAGTGGGCGGCCGCGGCGATCGGTGTGTGGGCGGACATGGCGGCCACCGTGTCAGCAACTGCTGGCGAAGAACTCGTCGTCGTGGCATTTGCGCCTGGGGCGGAGAGTGATCGTGCGTGAATGCATCGCGGTGCTGCTGCATTTTCGTTCGGTCGACCTGACGCGTCGCTGCGTCGCGTCACTCGACGCGCAGGGCGTCGATGCCGTCTATATTGTCGACAACTCGGAAGATGCGGGACTCTCCCTCTCGGCGCTACAGCAAAGCCTGCCTGCGGGGAGAATCCGCGTTAGATATCTTGAACCAGGGATCAACCTCGGCTTTGCAAGGGGCGTGAATATCGCCGTTGCGGCGATCGCCTCCGAAGGTCCCGACGTCGACTTACTCCTGATCAACAGTGATGCCACGCTTGCACCTGGCACGGTGGATCACCTGCGACGCGCTGTTGTCGGCGAGACTGCGGTGATCGCTGCTCCTTCCATCGATGGTCCGACCGGGCTCGTGCCCGCGCGGACCTACTACCGCCATCTTTCCGGCGCGATCACCCCCGTCGGGCCGGGATGGCTAGGTCACGCTTTATTGGGGGGCGCGTGCCTGATGGTGCACCGGTCCCTCGTGAGGGCGCCCCTGTTCGACGAATCGTTCTTCTTTTACGGCGACGACATCGAAATGGGATACCGCATGACCAAGAACGGGGTCATCCTGGTAGATGTTCCGGAGGGTATTGTCATTCACCAAGGGTCGGGTAGCAGCGGTAACGGTTCGTTGTTCTACGAGTACCACATGAGCCGAGCGCATCTGCTGCTCGTCGGAAAACTGGGCTACGCGCGTCCGGCGCGGCTCGCCCTCCTGGCGGGCAGGATGGTGTCGCTGGTACTTCGAGCAGGTGTGCGTAGCCTTCGATATCGCTCTGCGCGCCCGTGGAAGGGGCTGGCGATGGCGGTTTTCGATGTCAGCCGCGGGCGGTATCGCACGCTTACACCGCCCTGCGACCCGCCGGCGCGATCATAAACGTCGCTGCGCCCGCCGCACGAGAAACCACCCATAGGTCGCCATAGCCATCTCGGCGGCAGCCAAAGCAACTGCCATGCCGCGGGGGCCCCCTACATGTGACCCGGTAGGAAGCAAAATGGCCAGCAGGACCATGCCGGCGAGTTCGAAACGAACCCGTTGCAGGGGATGTCCCAGCGCGACGAGGATGGTCCCGGAAGCGAGACGGAGTGTGAGGAACGGTGCGGCTGTGGCGACCCATGGGATCAGCGCGGCAGCATCAGCAAACGCGGATCCGAATAGCAGTGGAATCCACGGCGATGCCACCATCATCGCCGCGGCGCCCAGCAGTCCCCACGCGAACGAAATTCGCCACAGTGACGAAATCAGGCGATGCCCTTCGGGTTCGGGAAAGGCAGCATGCCGAAACAGCCGCGGTTGCGCAGTGAGTAGCATGCCGACGACTGGCATCGCCACGGCATTCATGATGCGCGAGGTCGCGCTATAGATTCCCGCTGCGTGGTCACCCAACAGAAGTGGAGATGTGATCTTGTCGAATTCGGTAGGATTAGCGGCGATCACGTGCATGGCCGCGTAGCTCGATCCCGCGACCAGTTCTTCGCGGGTGGGTCGACGTATGCCACTTCGCAGATCGACGGTCCTGGCGGCTATCGCCCACGCCGCTACCAGGCCGCCAAATGATGCGCAGGCCTGCAAAGTGATGAATGAACTCAGCGATACGCTTCCAGCGGCGAGGCACGCCCCGGCAGCGACGGCACGGAGCAGCATGGGCATCGTGAGGACGACCTGACCCAGCGGTACACGTCCGACCGCCTGCAGCGCGAAACTCAGCAGCAAGGTGACAGGCGTGACCATCAGCTCGGCAATACCGATGATCGCCAGATCGGTCAGGGTCAGCGCTCCGCCGGTCAGGCCAATCGAAACGAAGGGGAAGATCAGGGCAAGAACGCCGCCGAGAACAAGACTCAACGGCCAGCCGTAGCTCCAGGTGTCGGCCACGGTATTCCGATCGCGCGCCGCGCGAGCCATCAGGATGTAACCCGATCCCATATTGGGAAGAAGGCCGAGAATCATTGCGAGCGACGCTGCTGCTACATACCCGCCGTAAATCGCGGGTCCTAGCAGGCGCGTCACCAGAATGAGCGTGACGCCCTGCGTTGCAATGCGAACGGCCATGATCGCGATCGTACGCAGGCTGCTCCGGGCCAGTGCGCCTTTCACGGCTGCTTCTGCATCGCGTTGTCGATGCTGACTTCCAATGGTTCGATATCGTCGTCGTAGCGGCCGCCGACATTTGCTGATCGCATCGCCGCGACCTGAGCCTGGGCAGTGCGGATGTCGCCGGTCTGGATGGCCATGCGCGCCAGGCCGGTGCGGTACGCCATCTCGTTCGGGGCTGCCTCGACCGCCTTGCGCTGCACGGACAGGGCGAGCGCTCGATCGTCGATCACGCTCCAGGCGAAGTTTGCGTACATCGCGAGCAATCGCGGACTGGGGTTGGGGTGTGCGAGAGCAAGGAGGAAGGCGTCAACAAGTGGTTGTGTCGGCATTTTGCAGCCCATGTCGCTTATGCACTTGCTCAACGAATCCAGTGCACTCTCGTCCTGGATGGTCGGGGCCGCCTTGCGGAGTTTTGCCTGCAGGCTTTCCCACCATTCGTCCTTGATAGGCAGCCCCATCTTCGCATTCATGAAGATCATGGCCTGCTCAGGGAGTATCGTGGTTCCCGGCAGGGCGGCGGCCGCTTCCAGCGGTATGTAGGCCATACGGACAAATGGCGAGTTCTTGTCGTAGCGAGAATAAATGATGTACGTCCGGCCCAGCTCGTACTGGGCTCTTGGCGATTTGGGTGCGCGGTAGGCCAACTCGCGCGCCAACGTTAGCGGGTCATTCCACGCATGCGCGGTCATTGCGGTCATCGCGGTCCACCAGACGAACAGGACGGCCAGCAGAGCGCCGCGTATCGCGAAAAACGGTACAGGCAGCACGCTCGACATTGCACCGCGGAAAGCACAGACCAACGCGATCAGCAGCCCGGCGCTCGCAAAATAATTGCGGTGCTCATAGATCAGCTCCAGCGGCAGAACAGTACCCGTCAATAGATGGCAGCCAAGATAGAGCGCGATTCCCAGACCCACGAGGGGGGCTCTGCGTCGTAGTGCCACCGCGCCGATAGCGAGGGCGACGAGTACCAGCACACTCGGTAGCGTCGTCCAGGGTGAGAACAGACTTTGTGATACCTGAAAATCGTCGTGGTAGAACGACAATCCCTGCGGCGTAGGTATGAGGGTCCAGGCGATGTAATCGGTAACGATCCGTGTCTCGCTAAGGAGGCGAGTGAGAAGCGTGAAGTCACGGCGCGCCCAGCTTTCCGGTCTCAACAGCGAGGGCCCGATCCAGGCCATTCCCGCGACGAAGGGAAGTGCCAGTGAGAGGGTATAGAAGGCTACCAGTCGTCGATCTACCCCGGCTTTTGTAGCTTGCGGGGGGCGCTTGCCGCGAAAGATGTAGATCTCGATAAGAAAGGCATACAGCGGTGTCATTACCGCGGTCTCCTTCGACAATGCGCCTAGCGCCGTGCCCGCGAGAACACTGCCAAGGGCGACAAAAAGGCCCCGGCCGCCCTCGAGCATACGTCGTCGCCCGGTCACATACCCGAGCAACCCGGCCAACACGCCGAGATTGGCCAGGCTTTCCATCCGCTGGACCACGTAGAGGACCGCTGTGAGATTGATGGGCAACAGGGCCCACCCCGCGGCAATCAGTACAGCTGTCATCCGGTCGCGGTTGTCTGGCGTGCCCCTGAGCGCCCGAAAAATCGCTGCCATCAATAAGTAAAGCAACCACGCATTGACCAGGTGAAGCGCCACGTTGGTGAGCTTCATGCCTGCGGGATCCAGGCCGGTCGCCAGATAGTTCAGCGCAAAGCTGAGCGATGCTGCCGGTCGCTTGAAATCGCTTGCCGGCGACGCGAGCGCTGCGTTGAGCAGGCTGGGCAGATCGGCGTGTCTGGGTTGAACGCCCTTGTTGTCGACGATATTCGGGAAATCGTCGAACATGAATCCGCCGCCGACACCTAACGAATACACCGCAATGACTAGCAGTGCGAAAAGCAGGCCGCTGGCAAGCGGAAGGGCGTAGGGGCGAAACTTAGGCATGTGGCGCTCGATGTGGGTCGCTCATTAGAGCTTGCCGGAGGTGGGCGAGCTCTCGCGGCCAGTACTGCTGTCGCCTCAGGACGATAGCGTGCAGCCAAGGCATACCTGCCCCCGGCGAAAGCGCTCCAGGAGGCGGAAGTGTCTCGTAGTAATCCAGATGTGCCAACCCCTCGGTGGGATATCCCGCGGCTCCCAGCAAGGCGGCTTGGCTCAGTGCAACTTGCGGTGTCGGCTCGGCGGCCAGCCCCCTATTGAAAGCGATGAGTGCGGCGGCGGCGTCGTGTTGTTCGAGAGCGATGCGCCCGCGTAGGTAGCCGATGTCTTGCTGGCGGCCGGTCAGCGCCTTGATCGCTGGATTGGTCGCAGCTCTGTCGAGGAGCTCCTTGAGTGTATCGAGGGTTAGCCCTTCGCAATGTCCGCTGGTCGCGATGTCGATGGCGTGGTCGAACCACTGGCTAAGAAGGGCGCCCGGGTCCCGCGAGGTTCGCGACAAGGCCCGTCCGGTTCGCTCGAGGTCACCGGGACCCAGCCGCCCCTGCATGCAGTGCAGGTTGACGACATTGAAGGCGATCTGTGGCTCATCCGCGAAGGTGATCGCTGCGTTGTCGATTCGCCGCACTGCGTCCTCGACATGTCCCGACGAAGCCTCGATCTGTGCAGCGTAAGCCTGTGCGCGTGGCGATACCGGGTGCAGCGTGGCCCATTGCACCGCCTGGACCACTGGCCTTCCCCAAACGTCCGCGCTGGCCCATGTGAGCGCAAGGGGCCCGGCAATCAGGAGGATGGCCAACGGAACGGCTTGATGCATTTTCGGGATGCGAGAGACCAAGATCGCCAGCGGCCAGAACATCAGCATCGACGGAAGATAGTTGCGGTGCTCGAAATAGAGCTCCAGCGGAATGGAGGTCGATTCCAGCAGATGCCCCCCCATGAAGAAGAGGATAGCCAACGCCAGGGATGGGGCACGCCGTCGCATCAACCATGCGCCGATGCCAGCGACAGCCCAAAGAAGGATGGCTGGCAACACATACCAGGGTGAGAAGACGCTGCTTGCCACCGGGTAGTTGTCATGAAAAACGCTCCCGTCAACGGGCTTGACCATCCACAACTGGGCGAGATAGTCGAGCATGATCGAGGGTTCGGTGAGCATGCGCTGGCCGACGCTCCAGCCGCGAACTGCGATGGGGCCCGCACCGATCGCACGTAGCGCGTCCAGGGCGATCCAGCCAACAACCAGTGCAGCAGCCGGAAGAATGCCAATCCGCAGGCATTGGCGATAGCGATCGGCATGTATACCGGGTATGGGCGGCAGGCAGGCATCGATGGCAAGAACGAGGACCGGTATCAGCAGGCCATTGGCCTTGGATAGTGTTGCCAGGACGGTGAATGCGCCCACGCCGCCGACGATCCAGGCGGCGCCGCCGCGTTCGCCGTCTGCGAGTGTTTGGCACCCCCTGAGCCAGCAATGCATGGCGAGCAGGGCAAAGGTGGCGGGCAGCATGGCCTCTCGCTGGACGACATAAAGCACCGTCGAGACAAGCAGGGGATGAGACAGCCACAGTATCGATGCAACCAGGGCGGCAAACTGCCGCTTGCGCTCCACAAAGCCGTAAGCGGCGCCCAGGCGGAGCAGTAATGCCCACAACAGCACGCCGTTTAAAAGGTGGATTCCGATGTTGGTCAGCTTGAACGGCAGCGGGTTCGCGGGCCAATCCTGCGCATTGGCCAGGAAGCTCAGCAGCGCGATCGGGCGTCCGGTCGGGTCCCCCTTGCCGGAGGTAATGTAGCGGGCGAACGCCGCGGCGTTGTCGATAGGGCCCTGGATGCCAAGGACTGGCAGGTTTGCTGCGTCATCAAAGATAAAAGGGCCAAGGCGCCCTTGCCAATAAGCGGCGCCGACGAGGAGGCAGGCGCCGATGACGATCAGGAACGATCTTAAAGTGGGACGCAGAAGCATGTATGGAGTGTGCCGTTGACCGCGGATAACAGGAAGGTAGAGCAATATCCGCTCAAAATCGCAGCCATAAAAAAGGGGCCGTAAAACGGCCCCTTTTCTTATCGCTAACTACGTGAATCAGGTACGGCAGGAGGTCGGCAGGAACTGATCGGGAACGTTGGTGCCGGCGCCCGACTTGCAGTTCCACGAGATCGAACCGCCATTGTCCGTCGGCGACAGGACGATGAACGTCGTGGTCGTCTTCAGCTTGGCATTGGCTTCGTTGCCGAAGGTCGCCTTGATCTTGCCGCTCGCGCCGCCAGCGACGTCAACCGAGGTCACGTACTTGCCGCTGACCGAGGCTGCCAGCGGGAGGCCGGCCGACTTGTTGGCTGCCGGCCAGCGACCGGTGTTGTTGTAGAACTCAGCCACGGCCGTCTTGGCGCCGTCAGCGAGGTTCATGCCTTCCGACACCTGGGTGCGGATGAGGTAGTTCTGGTACTGCGGGATGGCGATGGCAGCCAGGATCGCGATGATGGCGACCACGATCATCAGTTCGATGAGCGTAAAGCCCTTCTGGACGTTCTTCATGGAGTTTCCTCGTTACTGTTGACTAACCGAAAAAAAGTGATGCCCCCTGAGCCCTAGCACCTCCTCCGTGAGGATGGAGGACGCTCCCTCACTTACCTTTGGTCAGGAACGACCAGGAAGCTCGCCGCAAAGCCTGCATTGTCCATGCCACGACTCCCGCGACCGGCGTATTTCCTCATATTTGCCGGTGCCGGGATTGTGCATCCGGTCACGCTTGTGGATCAACTGGAAAATTTCGCGGATTCAGTGGATTGCGACACATTGCAAGATGACGCAATAGGTCAGCATGTGACGCTTTGCGTCAGTTCGTTCTGCAGATCGTGGGCAGAAAACGACCGGGCATCGTGGATTTGCATGACCATCCGATGCTTCCTCCATTGTCGATGGGCGAAAGGTTCAACGTCTGTGAGAAAACGTTGGAATTGGAATCCGCACTGGCGTAGGCGATGACGACCATGCCGGACGTTACGGTGACGCTCGACACATACTTTCCGCTGATCGAGGTGGCGGACGGTAGACCGGCCGACTGGTTCGAAGGCGGAAAACGCCCCGTGTTGTTGCGGAACTCCCAAATGGCCGTCTTGCTGCCCGTCGCGGTAATAAGGCCTTCCGCGACTTGAGCGCGAATCAGGTAGTTCTGGTACTGCGGAATAGCGATGGCCGCGAGAACGGCGATAATTGCCACGACGATCATCAGTTCGATGAGCGTAAAACCGGACGAGCGACGGGGAAGATAGCGCATGGTTTGCGGGCCTTTTGTGGACGGCTGGTCAAAAGCACGCTTCGTACCAAAAGGAGCCTCCAGGCGGCGCCAGCTCTCGCATTGATGCGCGATGTGACATAGGTCGCACATCTCGCGTCGGCATGGCCGATCTCAGGCCATAAAGCGCACCAGCCACCCCTGCGCCTAGCCAGCCTTTCTTGAGGTGGCCCGGCTCATGACCTGGCTTATCCAACCGAACAAGCCAATCGCGCCCCCCATCGCAACAAGCAATTCCACCCCGCGAAACGGAATGGAGTACCTCGGTTCTGATTGCAGGGCGCTGTAGATTGCAGTGACGAATAACAACAGTAGCGCTGCGGCTTTCGCGACCACGGGCGTATCCCGGCGGAAAATCACCACGATGATCCCTAGTAGCATCAGAGCCAGAATCGCGGGATTGGCGATATAACAGATCGCTTCGAGCGGCTGCAGCGGCTCATTGTTGAAGAAGGGCGAGTTCCGGGTCGGGTAGACATAGATATCGCCTTGGCCAATCCGTATATCCCATGCCCAGAGCAGCGCTGGTTTCCACAGATACCATGTCACGTGTGTCATGGGCCGTTCGCTCATTCGGTTAAGCATGACGGCGAGGCCCGCCTTCGGGTCTTTCTGCAGCAAGTCTATTTCGGACTGCATCCACTGCAGATGGTGAATGCCGTCGATGTCCCCCTGAGCTGCCAACTGGAACGCGTCGTGGTAGGTCGGCCAGGATCCTTGAACGAAGTTCGTCGCCGCACGACTGGTCGAGCTCGCTCCTGAAGGTAGCTCGATCGACCGCATGCCCCAGGCGGCAGGCAAAACGAGCGACGCCAGTGCCAGGGCAAGCGCGGCGCGTCGACCGACGTTGCGGGAGAGCCACAGAGCGACGCCAAGTGCGGTAGCGAACGGCAGAAGTACGGCGTTGGTCATCGCGGCAAGACTCCACATCAACCCCGCTATGGCCCATTCCGTCCGCTTGCCGCTGCGTGAGGCAAAGTCCGTTGCAACGAGTGCCACAGCGCAAAAGAAGCCTGTCAGGGTCTCGGTCAGCATGTAGGCCGGGATCGAAATGCTGTGCGGCCACACGGCCATGAGCATCCCGGAGACGGCGAGATACCGCACCGGCAGCCATTGCCTCGCGGCCAGCGTGAGAAGCGAAACGGTGATGGCTCCCAAGACCGCCTGGACCAGCAAGACGAACCCGTAAAACGTCGCGAAACTGCTCGTCAGTTTCATTGCGAGTGCCAGGAATAATGGGTAGCCCGGATCGCGAAAGCTATCGGGCGTGGCGATGGCTGCGGTAGGAAGCGCGCTGGAGAACACTCCGCGATGCACCATGTTCCACGCGTAGTGGTAGTACTGGGAGGCGTCGCCGCGAAATGGATCTCTGTCGACGTCCTGAAGTACCTGGGCGTGCATAACGAAGTACAGGCGAAGCACAAGCGCCAGAAGACCGGAAAGCACAGCAATGAGTGCCACCGTCCGACCAGTGGAAAGGCGGCCGTCGCCAGATAGATGCTTCATGAGGTCCCCTGACCACGTCCCGGATGCGGGCGGCCGTAACCGGGCGAGGATACGCGAAAGGTGTCCGGGGCGGCGAGCGCTCGCCATGCTTGCAAGCGGCGGCCCACCCCCGTACCGTCCCAACCGAGCACAACCCAAGGGAGCCCCCATGAAACCACTTCTCGCCGCGCTAGCCCTCGCGCTGGCGTCCGGCCCTGTTCTGGCCGCCGATGCCGACAGCGCCGCCCCGCATCCTTTTTCGATCCGCGACCTGGTCATGATGGACCGTGTGGGCGATCCGCAGCTGTCGCCGGATGGGCGCTATGCCTTGTTTACCGTACGCGCAACCGATTACGCGGCGAACAAGGGCGTCACTTCTATCTATGTGATGGACCTCAACAAGCCACCGCAGCCGGTCAAGGTGGTGGAGAAGGGCTCGTCGCCGCGTTGGGCGCCCGACGGCAAGTCCATCTTCTATACGGCCCCGAAGGACGGTGTCGCTCAGGTCTGGCACCGCGGCTTCGATGCCGACAACGCCAAGGGCCTGGCCCTGACCGTGCGGACTGGCGATGCCGTGACCACGGCTCCGCTGGATGTCGGCTCCTTCAAGCTCTCGCCGGACGGCTCGAAGCTGCTCCTGAGCTATGAGGTCTTTACAGACTGCGCGGACCTGGCCTGCACCAAGGAGCGCCTCGACGGCCGTGAGAAGGATAAGTCGACCGGCACGGTCTACGACAAGCTCTTCGTGCGTCACTGGGATACCTGGGCCGATGGGCGCCGAAACCAGCTCTACATTGCCGACGCCAATAGCGCCTCGCAGCCGGTGCTGCTGAGCCAGGGCATCGACGGC
>Ga0182007_10000808_pt1 | contig 17475 bp, 13 predicted proteins | sample Sormic07211113_1_FD_123023 | JGI IMG/M metagenome (GOLD analysis project Ga0182007, IMG submission 123023) | Rhizosphere microbial communities from Sorghum bicolor, Mead, Nebraska, USA - 072115-113_1 MetaG | ecosystem: Host-associated > Plants > Roots > Rhizosphere | place: USA: Nebraska... | reverse complement strand
GGCGTCCGACCACTTCACGACGGTGAGCCGTACGACGGCCCGCTCACCGGCGCGCACATGCGCCGTCAGGTCGAACTCGGCGGCCAGACGGGAGTCCTTGGAGATGCCGACGGGCCGCCCGTCCACGTGCACGAGCAGCACGCTCTCGGCGGCCCCGACCTGGAGCACGATCCGGCGCCCGGCCCAGTCGGCGGGGACGTCCACCGCACGCTCGTAGACCCCCGTCGGGTTGGCGGCGGGGGAGCCGGGCGGGAAGTCGGGGAACGGCATCCGGACGTTGGTGTACTGCGGCAGGTCGTCCGTGCCCTGCAGGGTCCACACGCCGGGTACGTACGAGGATCCCCAGGAGCCGCCGACCGGCGCGTCAGGAGCGGACAGCAACTGGAAGCGCCAGTCGCCGTCCAGGGAGAGCGCTCCGGGACGCCGGTCGACGGCGTTCATGGGCAGGCGCCCCCAGGAGGTCACCTCGGGGGCGTCCCAGGGGCGGAGGGAGATCAGGGGATCGGCGGGCAGTGCGTCGGTCATGACCATTCCGGAGTCGGTGCTGATACGGATGATGTCCAGCCGTGCCCGGACCGCCGGGGCAGTACGCGGCCCGGCAGGTTCCAGGCGGGGTCGACGGGGACGCCGAGGCGGTCCAGGACGGTGGGGGCGACGTCGATGAGCCGGGGCGAGTCGAGCCTGGTGCCGCCGTCGGTGCCGCCGGGCTCGGCGAGGACCACGAAGACCTCCCGCTCGGCCCGGGTGTCGCCGCCGTGGCCACCGGCGTCGAGATGTCCGTGGTCGGTGGTGACCAGGACGGTCCACCGCTCCGCGCGGTCGCGGCACCGGCCCTCCACGGCCTCCAGCAGCCACCCGAGATGGGTGTCCTGGGTGAGCAGCGCCCGGTCGTAGGCGAGGCTGAAGGGGCCGGTGGCGTGGGCGGCCTCGTCGGTGGCGCCGAAGTACACGAACAGGGCGTCCGGGTCGTCCTCGGTCAGCCAGCGCAGGGCGGTGCGGGCGACGAGGCGGTCCGCGGTGCCGTAGCCGTCCGACTCCCCGTCGAAGCGGATCCGTCGGCCGATGGCCGGGCCCAGGGTGCCGCGCCGGACCAGCTCGGGCCAGGACACCACGGCCGCCGTGCGCAGTGCGGGGCGGGCGGTGACGGCGAGGGTGAGGAAGTCGGGGTGCCGGGCGTAGTCGGCGCCGGTGAAGTCGTTGCCCCTCACCCCGTGCCGGTCGGGCCACACCCCGGTCAGCACGCTCGACCAGCCGGGCCCGGAGTCGGTGTACGCCATGCTGGTGGACGGCCCGTCCTCGGCCTGGCCGTCCACCTCGCCGTAGGGCAGCAGGCTGGTGCCGTGGGCGCCCGCGGCCATCAGGCCGTGCAGCACGGGCGCCACGGCCGGGGAGCGGGTGAGCAGGTCGTGGCGCAGCCCGTCCATCCCCACCACGAGCACCTTGCCGACGTCGTACCTCACCGCGCACCCCTTTCCCCAGGCACCGGATCAGGTGCCCTGGACCGCGCCCTCGGTGGCGCCCGCGATGAACCCGCGGGCGAAGATGCTGAACACGATGACCAGCGGGAGCGCCGCCATCAGCACGCCGGCCATGACCATGCTGTAGTCGGTGGTGTGGCCGACGTTGAGCTGGGCCAGCTCGACCTGGAGCGTCACATGGCCGGGGTTGGTGAGCACGACCAGCGGCCAGATGTAGTCGTTCCAGCAGTTGACGAAGGCGTAGATGGCGAGGAACGACAGCGCGGGCCTGATCATCGGCAGCGCGATGTTCCAGTACTGCCGGAAGAACCCGGCGCCGTCGATGCGCGCGGCGTCGAGGAGTTCGTCCGGTACGCCGTTCTGGATGTACTGGTGCAGCCAGAAGATGCCGAAGGCGTTGGCGAGGGACGGCAGGGCCAGCGCCTTGAGCATCCCCACCCAGCCGATCTTCGACATCAGGATGAACTGCGGCAGGATCGCCAGCTGCAGCGGCAGCATCATGAACAGCAGCAGGGTGCCGAAGAGCAGTTTGCGTACGGGGAAGTCGAACTTGGCGAAGGTGAAGGCCGCCAGGGAGTCGATGAACAGCACCAGGACGGTGGTGACGGTCGCGACCATCACCGTGTTGAGCATCGACCCGAAGAAATCGATGGTGTTCAGCACATGCCGGATGTTCTCCAGCAGATGGGAGCCGAAGGTGAACTTCGGCGGGCTCTTGTAGATGTCCTGCGTGGTGTTGGTCGCCATGACGATCGTCCACGCGAAGGGGAAGACCGAGAGCAGGACGGCCACGATGAGGATGATGTGCGCCGTGAGGCCCCTGGGGCGGCGCCGTCGCCTGCCGCCCGTGGCCGGCCTCGTGGTGTCCAGGGCCGTCATGCCTTCCTCCCTCGTGTGGTGATGCGCCAGTTGACGGCGACGAGGATGATGATCAGTACGAAGAAGGCCCAGACGATGGCCGCGCCGTAGCCGTAGTCGTTGTTCAGGAAGGCCGACTGGTAGAAGTACAGAAGGGTCGTCAGACCCGCCTGGCCCGGGCCGCCGAGGTTGGCGTTGGCGGCGTTGCTGGCGAACAGCACCTGGGGTTCGCTGAAGCTCTGCAGGCCGTTGATGGTCGAGATGATGACCGTGAACAGGATGATCGGCCGCATGATCGGGATGGTGATCTGGAAGAAGGTGCGGATGGCGCCCGCGCCGTCCATCTTGGCCGCCTCGTAGATCGAGGTCGGGATCGCCTGCAGACCGGCCAGGTAGATGATCATGTTGTAGCCGGTCCACTGCCAGGTCATCAGCACGGCGATGACCACCTTGATCAGCCACGGGTTGCTCAGCCACGGCACCGGCGAGATGCCGACCATGCCCAGGATGGCGTTGACCAGGCCGAAGTTGTTGCTGAAGACCGCGCCGAAGAAGATCGCCACGGCGACGATCGACGTGACGTTCGGTACGTAGAGCGCGATGCGGTAGAAGCCCTTGAAGCGGCGCACCGAGTGCAGCAGCGTCGCCAGCATCAGGGCGCCGAAGAGGGTCGGCACGGTGGACAGCACCCAGATGACCAGGGTGTTGCGGATCGACAGCCAGAAGACCGGGTCGGACCACAGGAACCTGAACTGCTGCAGGCCCACGAACTGCATGGTGCCCATGCCGTCCCAGCGCTGGAAGGCCAGGTACAGCGAGTAGAAGACGGGGAAGAAGGAGAACGCGGCGAAGATCAGGTAGAACGGCGAGATCGCCAGGTACTGCCGCCAGTACGCCAGCGGTCCGCGCCGTTTGGGCCGAACGGTGCCCGCGGGCGGTGTGCGCCGCGGGCGGAACCGGGCCGGGCCCGGCCCGCCGAGGCGCTGCGGCACCTCGGCGGAACCGGTGACCGGTGGGGAGGTCACGTCAGCTCACCCCCTGCCGACGGGCGATCTGCTTGGCCTGGCTGACCGCGTCCTTCCAGGCGTCGTCGGGCTTCTTGCCCTTGGCCTCGATGTTGGTCAGTTCCGTCATGTACGGGGCCATGACGGCGGCGTCGGCGGGCGCCTCGTAGCTGGCCGGGATGGCCTTGGCGGCCGGGCCGAAGACCTCGATGATCTTCTGTCCGCCGAAGAAGGCGTCGGGGCCCGTCATGGCCGGCATCGTGTACGCGGCCGGGGCGGCGGGGAAGATGGCCGCGTCGGTGAAGCCGCGCGCGTCGTTGGTGGGGCTCAGGATCCAGCTGATGATCTTGAAGGCCTCCTCCGGGTTCCGGCACTGCTTGGGCAGGGCCAGGTAGGAGCCGCCCTGGTTGGCCGGGCCGGCCGGGTTGGCGCACACCCGCCACTTGCCCTTGGTCTGCGGGGCGGCCTGCTCGATGTCCAGCGCGTGCCAGGCCGCGCCGAGCTCGGTGAGCAGGGTCTTGCCGATGGCGGCGTTCCAGGTGTTGTCGTTGATCTTGGCGTCGAGGCCGAGCGTGTAGGGCCGCACCGCCGTGGTCCACGCGGCATGGATGTGGTCCTGGTCGCCGATGAAGTGGTTGTTCTTGTCGATGAACCGCTGGGTGCCCTGGCCGACCGCGATGTTGAAGACCGAGCCGATGTTGTTGACCAGGTAGGTGCCGGGGTTCTTCTTCTGCAGCTCGGTGCCGAGCTGGAAGTAGTCGTCCCAGGTCTTGACCAGCGCCGCGACCTTGGCGGGGTCGGTGTCCACCCCGGCCTTGGCGAAGAAGTCCTCGCGGTAGAAGAGCGCGGTGGGACCGATGTCGATCGGGAAGCCGATCTGCTTGCCGTCCTTGGTCTGGGCGAGCTTGGTCTTCCAGTCCAGGTACTGGGACGAGAGATTCTTGAAGCCGAGGTCGTTCAGGTCGAGGAAGCGGTCGGCGTTGGGCAGGAAGGACGCGATGTCCTCGCCCTTGATGCCGGTGATGTCCGGCACGGAGCTGCCCGCGGCGATCGTCGTGGTGAGCTTCTGCTTGAAGTCGCCGCCGATGGAGGCGGTGGTCAGCTTGATCTCGCTGCCGAAGTGCGTCTTCGCCTCCGCGACCACCTTCTCGCTGAGCGCGCCACCCCAGTACCACAGGGTGAGGTTCTTGCCGTTCTTGGTGCCGCCCGAACCCGAGCTGCCGCCGCACGCGACGGTCAGGCCGGACGCGGCCGCGGTGAGCGCGGCGGCCTGGAGGAAGCCTCTACGAGAAAGGTCCACGGGTCACTCCTGTTGTTCCTGTTCGAGGTGCTGAGGGGCTGGAGGGGTGCGGGGGGAGGGTGCGGGAGAGAGTCACAGCAGGTCGGAGGCGCGGGGGCCGACGAGCGTGGGCGGGGCGGGCGGGGTCACCGGCGCGTACCGCACCGGCGGGCCGGGGTCCGCCGGGAGACGGTCCGCGAGGAAGCCGTACGCGCGCTTGAGTTCGGGGTCGGTCAGGGAGTGCCACCAGCGGGCGACGCCGTACCAGCCGGGCGCGGCGAGTGCCCCGCCGTGGTGCTGGACGGCGAGGCCGGCGGCGAGGACGGCGAAGCGCAGCCGTTCCTCCAGCGGCCAGCCGCGGAGCGAGGCGGCGACGAAGCTCGCGCCGAACACGTCTCCGGCGCCCGTCGCGTCCACGACGTCCACGGCCAGGGCCGGGACCTCCGCGTACTCGCCGGTCGTCTGGTCGACCGCCACCGCGCCGTCCCCGCCCCGGGTCACCACGGCGACCGGGACCAGCTCGGAGAGCGTGCCGAGGGCCGCCACGGCGCTGTCGGTGCGGGTGTACGCCATCGCCTCGCCCTCGTTGGGCAGGAAGGCGTGGCACAGCCTGAGCTGGTCCAGCAGGTCCGTGGACCACTGCTCGGTGGCGTCCCAGCCGACGTCGGCGTAGATGTGCGTGCCGTTCGCGGCCGCCTTGGCGATCCACTCGCGGGGTTCGGCCTCGAGGTGCACCAGCGCCGTGCGTGCCTCGGGCGGGTCGCCCATCAGCACGTCCTGTGAGTACGGCGGTTCCTGGCCGTGCGTGACGAGCGCCCGGTCCTGGCCGAAGGCGAGCGAGACGGTGACGGGGGTGGGCCAGCCGTCCGCGGTACGGGAGAGCGAGAGGTCGATGCCTTCCTGGTCGCACAGGACGTCACGGCAGTACTCGCCGTAGAAGTCGTCCCCGAAGACCGCTGCCAGGGAGGTGCGCAGTCCGAACCGGGCCGCGGCCCCCGCGAGGTTCGCGATGCCGCCGGGGCCGCAGCCCATGCCGCCCGTCCAGATCTCCTCACCCGGGGTCGGCGGCTTCCCGAGCCCGGTGAGGACGAGGTCGTAGAAGAGCAGCCCGGTCAGGAGCACATCGGGCCTGTCGTCGTCCACGCGAAACAGCCTCTCGTCAAAACTCGTCATTTTCGATGACGGGAATCGTGCGCTGATCCACGAGATTGGTCAATACCCGAGCAGAACTGAGCATGGAAATGATTGAAGATGACGAGTAGTGTGCACGCCGTGCTGGCAGAACGACGACACCAACTCATCCTGCGGGCCCTGCGCTCCGGTGGCCCCGCGGCTGTGACCGACCTCTCCGAGCAGCTGGGCGTGAGCCCCGCCACGATCAGGCGCGACCTGGTCAAGCTCGAGGAGGACGGGCTGCTCACACGCGTGCACGGCGGCGCCGTCGCGGACGAGGGCGATCAGCCCTTCGCCGAGGTCGCCGAGGTGCGCGTGGCGGAGAAGGACGCGATAGCCGAGCGAGCCGCGGCCATGGTGAGCGACGGCCAGTCCGTCCTGCTCGACATCGGCACCACGGCCTTCCGGCTCGCCCGCCAGCTGCACGGCCGCCGCCTCACGGTGATCACCAGCAACCTGGTCGTCTACGAGGAACTCGCCGACGACGAGGGCATCGAGCTGGTGCTGCTCGGCGGCATGCTCCGCCGCGAGTACCGCTCCCTGGTCGGCTTCCTCACCGAGGACAACCTGCGCCAGCTGCACGCCGACTGGCTCTTCCTCGGCACCAGTGGAGTGCGCCCCGGTGGGCAGGTGATGGACACGACGGTCGTCGAGGTGCCGGTGAAGCGGGCCATGATCAAGGCCGGCGACAAGGTCGTCCTGCTCGCCGACGCCGCCAAGTTCCCGGGTACGGGCATGGCGAAGGTCTGTGGTCCCGAGGACCTGGACGTGGTGGTCACGAACGCCCCGGCCGACCCGGCGACCCGCTCCTCCCTGGAGGAGGCGGGCGTCGAGGTGGTCGAGGCAGGAAAGGTACGAGAGTGAAGCTGACGATTCTGGGCGGCGGCGGGTTCCGCGTTCCGCTCGTGTACGGCGCCCTCCTGGGCGACCGCGGCGAGGGCAGGGTCACCGAGGTCGTGCTGCACGACCTGGACGCCGGCCGGCTGTCCGCGGTGACCCGGGTCCTCGCCGAGCAGGCCGCGCAGGTCGCCGACGCCCCCCAGGTGACCGCGACGACCGATCTGGACGAGGCGCTGCGCGGCGCCGACTTCGTCTTCTCGGCCATCCGCGTCGGCGGTCTGGAGGGCAGGGCGAACGACGAGCGCGTGGCCCTGGCCGAGGGCGTCCTCGGCCAGGAGACGGTCGGCGCGGGCGGCATCGCCTACGGCCTGCGCACCGTCCCGGTCGCCGTGGACATCGCGCGGCGGGTCGCCCGGCTCGCCCCCGACGCCTGGGTCATCAACTTCACCAACCCGGCCGGCCTCGTCACCGAGGCCATGTCCCGCCACCTCGGCGACCGCGTCATCGGCATCTGCGACTCCCCGGTCGGCCTCGGCCGCCGTATCGCCCAGGTGCTCGGCGGGAACCCCAAGGAGGCCTGGATCGACTACGTCGGCCTCAACCACCTCGGCTGGGTCCGCGGTCTGCACATCGCCGGCCGCGACGAGCTGCCCCGGCTGCTCGCCGACCCCGACCTGCTCGGCTCCTTCGAGGAGGGCAAGCTCTTCGGCGTCGACTGGCTCCAGTCCCTCGGCGCGATCCCGAACGAGTACCTGCACTACTACTACTTCAACCGCGAGGCCGTCCGCGCCTACCAGCAGGCCGAGAAGACCCGCGGCGCCTTCCTGCGCGACCAGCAGGCCCGCTTCTACGAGGAGATGCGCGCCCCCGACGCGCACGCCCTCTCCGCCTGGGACCGCACCCGCGCCGAGCGCGAGGCGACGTACATGGCCGAGAACCGGGAGAGTGCCGGCGCCGGCGAGCGTGACGCCGACGACCTCTCCGGCGGCTACGAGAAGGTCGCCCTCGCCCTGATGCGGGCCATCGCCCGCGACGAGCGCACCACCCTGATCCTCAACGTGCGCAACCGCACCACGCTCTCGGTGCTCGACACCGAGGCGGTCATCGAGGTGCCCTGCCTGGTCGACGCCAACGGCGCCCACCCGGTCTCCGTCGCCCCGCTGCCCGACCACGCCACCGGCCTGGTCTGCGCGGTGAAGGCCGTCGAGCGCGAGGTGCTCGCCGCCGCCGAGTCCGGGTCCCGCACCACCGCCGTGAAGGCGTTCGCGCTGCACCCGCTGGTCGACTCGGTGAACGTGGCCCGACGACTGGTCGAGGGGTACACCTCGGTCCACCCTGGTCTGGCGTACCTCAAGTAGTCTTCCGCCGGAAAGCGCTTTCCGCCCGCTTGCCCCGCCCTCTCTGGAGACCTCTCATGCACGACGAACGCCGCCGGATCGAGGAGCGCGCCGAACGCCTCCACACCCAGCGCATCAAGCCCGCGATCTACGCCGCCACCGTCCCGCTGACGGTCGAGGCCTGGCAGGCACCGGGCGAGCCGGTCCCCTTCGAGGAGGCCGCGTCCGCCCGCTACGAGCCCTTCGCGATGGACACCCCCTGGGGCCCGCCGTGGGGCACGACCTGGTTCCGGATGAACGGCCGGGTGCCCGCCGAGTGGGCGGGCAGGCGCGTCGAGGCGGTCATCGACCTCGGCTTCGTCGGCGACTGGCCGGGCAACCAGGCCGAGGCCCTGGTCCACCTGCCCGACGGGCGCCCGCTGAAGGCCGTCAACCCGCTCAACCAGTACGTGCCGATCGCCAACCCCGCCCAGGGCGGCGAACAGATCGACTACCTGGTCGAGGCGGCCTCCAACCCCGACATCCTCGCGAACAACTTCGTGGCGCCGACCCCGCTGGGCGACGTCCTGACCGCCGGCGACAAGCCGCTCTACACCTTCCAGCGCGCCGACCTCGCCGTCCTCGACGAGGAGGTCTGGCACCTCGACCTCGACCTCCAGGTGCTGCGCGAGCTGATGGTCGAGCTCGGTGAGCACGACCCGCGCCGGCACGAGATCCTGCACGCGCTGGACCGCTCCCTGGACCTGCTGGACCTCGACGACGTCTCCGGCTCGGCCGCCGCCGTGCGCGAGGCACTGCGCCCGGTGCTCGCCAAGCCCGCCCACGCCAGCGCCCACATCGTCTCCGGCGTCGGACACGCGCACATCGACTCGGCGTGGCTGTGGCCCATCCGCGAGACCAAGCGCAAGACGTCCCGCACCTTCTCCAACGTCACCTCCCTGGCCGACGAGTACGAGGAGTTCGTCTTCGCCTGCTCGCAGGCCCAGCAGTACGAGTGGGTGCGCGACAACTACCCGCACGTGTGGGCCCGCATCCAGGAGTCCGTCAAGAAGGGCCAGTGGGCACCGGTCGGCGGCATGTGGGTCGAGTCCGACGGCAACCTGCCCGGCGGCGAGGCCATCGCCCGCCAGCTGGTCCACGGCAAGCGCTTCTTCATCGAGCACTTCGGCATCGAGACCAAGGGCGTCTGGCTGCCGGACTCATTCGGCTACAACGCCGCCTACCCGCAGCTCGCCAAGCTCGCCGGCAACGAGTGGTTCCTCACCCAGAAGATCTCCTGGAACCAGACCAACACCTTCCCCCACCACACCTTCTGGTGGGAGGGCATCGACGGCACCCGCATCTTCACCCACTTCCCGCCGGTCGACACCTACAACGCCCGCTTCAGCGGCGAGGAGATGTCCCGCGCGGTCCGCAACTACGCCGAGAAGGGCAACGCCACCCGTTCCCTCGCCCCCTTCGGCTGGGGCGACGGCGGTGGCGGCCCCACCCGCGAGATCATGGAGCGGGCCCGCAGGCTCGCCGACCTGGAGGGCTCACCGAAGGTCGTCGTCGAGCACCCGGACGAGTTCTTCGCCAAGGCCCGCGAGGAGTACCCCGACGCGCCGGTCTGGGTCGGCGAGCTCTACCTGGAGCTGCACCGCGCCACCTACACCTCCCAGGCCCGCACCAAGCAGGGCAACCGCCGCAGCGAACACAAGCTGCGCGAGGCCGAGTTGTGGGCGACGACGGCCGCACTGCACGCACCGGGCTACGCCTACCCGTACGAGAAGCTGGACCGCCTGTGGAAGACGGTGCTGCTGCACCAGTTCCACGACATCCTGCCCGGCTCCTCCATCGCGTGGGTGCACCGCGAGGCGGAGGCCGAGTACGCCCGGGTGGCCGTCGAGCTGGAGGAGCTGACCGCTCAGGCCGTGGCCGCCCTGGGCACCGGCGGGACCCGGGTCTTCAACACCAGCCCCTTCGACCGCGCCGAGGTCATCCGTACCGCCACCGGTGTGCCGACCTATGTCGAGGTGCCGGCCAGCGGCAGCGCGCCCGTCGTGGTGGCCGAGGCCCCGCAGCCGGTCACGGTCGGCGGCCGGGTCCTCGACAACGGCCTGGTGCGGGTGGAGGTGGCCGAGGACGGGACCCTGTCGTCGGTCCTCGACCTCCGGGCGAACCGCGAGGTCCTCGCCGACCGGGGCAACCTGCTGCGCCTGCACACCGACCTCCCGAACTACTGGGACGCCTGGGACGTCGACAAGCACTACAAGAACCGCTACACCGACCTCCTGGACGCCGACTCCGTCACGGTCCTCGACGAGGACCCGCTGCTCGGCTCGATCCGGGTCACCCGCTCCTTCGGCAAGGGCTCGAAGATCACCCAGACGATCACCCTGCGCGCGGGCAGCCCCCGGATCGACTTCGAGACGGACATCGACTGGCACGAGGCCGAGAAGTTCCTCAAGGCGGGCTTCCCGGTCGACATCCGCGCCCCGCACTCCTCCGCCGAGATCCAGTTCGGCCACATCCAGCGGCCCACCCACACCAACACCAGCTGGGAGGCGGCCCGTTTCGAGGTCTCCGGGCACCGCTGGGTGCACGTCGCCGAGCCCGGCTACGGTGTCGCGATCATCAACGACTCCACCTACGGCCACGACGTCACCCGCACGGTCCGCGAGGACGGCGGTACGACGACCAGGGTCAGCCTCAGCCTGGTCCGCGCCCCGCGCATCCCGGACCCGGGCGCCGACCAGGGCCGCCACCGCATCACCTACTCGCTGCTGCCCGGCGCGAGCATCGAGGACGCCGTCGCCGAGGGCTACGCCCTCAACCTCCCGCTGCGAGTGGCCGATTCGGCGGGTGCGCCGGAGCCGGTCGTCTCGGTGGACGGCCCCGGCATCACCGTCGAGGCCGTGAAGCTGGCCGACGACGAGAGCGGCGACGTCGTCGTGCGCCTCTACGAGTCGGGCGGCGGCCGGGCGACGGGAGTCCTGCGCACCGGCTTCCCGCTCGCGGGCGCCCAGGTGACCGACCTCCTCGAACGCCCCCTGGAGGACGCCGAGGTGACCGAGGGCGCGGTCGCCGTCTCCCTGCGCCCCTTCCAGATCCTCACGCTCCGGCTGCGAAGGGCCTGACCCGCATGCCCATGCAACCCTGGTTCACCGACGCCAAGTTGGGGATCTTCGTCCACTGGGGCATCTACGCCGTCGACGGCGTCCAGGAGTCCTGGTCGTTCTACGACGACATCGTGCCGCACGAGCGGTACATGTCCCAGCTGGAGCGCTTCACCGGGGCCCACTACGACCCCCGTGCGTGGGCGGACCTGTTCGCCCGCGCCGGGGCGAAGTACGCCGTCCTGACGAGCCGTCACCACGACGGCGTGGCCCTGTGGGACACGCAGTACGGCGACCTGAACCTCGGCAAGGACTACCTCGGCCCCTACGCCGAGGCCCTGCGCGAGAAGGGTCTCAAGGTCGGCTTCTACTACTCCCACTCCGACTGGAACCACCCCGACTACGCCTCGACGCGCAAGCCGGGCCGCCCGCCGGAGCAGGAGGACAACCGCTACTCCGAGGTGGCCGCCGAGGACGAGGACCTCGAGGCCTGGGAGCGGTTCATCGCCTACCGGGACGGCCAGATCACCGAGCTGGCCTCCCGCTACCGCCCCGACCTGATGTGGTTCGACGGCGAGTGGGACCGCAGCGAGGAGCAGTGGCGCATCCCCGAACTCGCCGCGCTCATCCGCTCGTACGTGCCGCACGTCGTCTTCAACGCCCGCATGCTCAGCGAGGGCGACTACGCGACGCCCGAGCAGGGCGCGCCCATCGTGCCGCCGGACGGTCCCTGGGAGCTGTGCCTGACGATCAACGACTCATGGGGTTACCAGCACCACGACCACAACCACAAGTCCCTTGCCCAGCTGATCCGTTACTTCACGGAGACGATCGGCGGAGGTGGCAACCTCCTGCTCGACGTCGGCCCGATGGAGGACGGCACCATCCCGCAGCCGCAGGTCGAGCGGCTGGAGGGCCTCGGGAAGTGGATCCGCAGACACGCGGAGGCGGTGTACGGCACGGTGCGGGGCCTGCCGGCCGGGCACCACTACGGCCCCAGCACCCTCTCCGCCGACCGCCGCACCCTCTACCTCACCCTGTTCGACGTCCCGCGCGCCGAGATCGGCGTCCGGGGCCTGGCCACGAAGGTCCGCGGGGTCAGCGTGGTGGGCACCGGCACCGAGCTCGGCCACCGGGTGGTCGGCGGGCTGCACGACGCGGTCGGCGTGCTGTGGATCGACCCGCCGGCCACGGCGGACCTGGACCCGTACGCGACCGTGCTCGCCGTGGAGTTGGAGGGGGAGCTGGAGCTGTACCGGGGCTCGGGCCGTTTCTGAGCCCAGCCCCGGGCCCGCCCTGGACCCGCTCACATATAGCTGTCACATACAGCCGTCACATATAGCCATCACATATAGCCGTCGCGGTGCTTGTCGCGGTGCTTGTCGCGGTGCTTGTCGCGGTTCTCGTCCCGCCGTTTCCGGGCTTCCCGCCGTCCTCGCACGAGGTCGGCCAGGGGAGCCCGGAGGGCGTAGATGCCGACGAGCGCGCCCGCGACGCCCGCCGCCGTGTACAGCCAGTTCCGCATCGAGGCGAAGCGGTGCGACCAGGTGTCGTACACCTTCAGATGGACCTCGATCGGTGGGCTGAGGGTCTCCAGGGCGCGGTCGGTCCGACCCTGGTAGGTGATGACGCTGAGGGAGAGGCCGTAGTCGCCCGGCTCGTCGGCCGACACGGTCCACTGCCACTGGGCGTTCTCGCCCGGCGCGGCGATGGCCTCTCGCCGGGGGCCGTGCAGCACCGTCCGCACCTCCGGGCCGTCCGCCGACAGCTCGGCGCCCTGCCAGCCGCCCACCCGGAAGACCCGGGTCTCCAGGGCGGTCTGCGCCGCGCGGCGCGACGACTTCTCGCCGCGCGCGGTGAGGACGACGGAGTAGGTCAGCCGGTCGCCGACGGACAGCGAGAGGTTCGGGCTGTAGGCGAGGGACCCGTCGAAGAGGTGTTTGCGGTCGTTGCGGATGGAGGCCAACAGGGCGGCCTGGCTCAGTCCCGCCCCCGAGCCCGACTCACCGGGCATTCCGCCGCAGGCGGCCAGGGCGAGCGTGAGCAGGAGCAACAGACACCAGACAGCCGTGACCTTCGTCCTCACGCCAGCGCCGCCCCCGGTTCCCGTCGCCTCGAACCACGGGAAGGCCCCCGTGGCGGAACAAGATTCTTCCGCCGCGGGGGCCTGGGCGCCAGGTCTTCTTCAGGTCGCCGTCAGCCGGTGAAACCGGCCGTGACGGAGGTGAACTGCCAGTTGTTCTGGCTGATGCCGGAGCAGTTGCTCACCACTCCGCCGCCGGGGCACGGCCGGTCACGGTTGACCGACCAGAAGGCGAGGCGGGCGATGTGATGGCTGTTGGCCCAGTCCTTGATCTGGGTCCAGATCGCCGGGGTGGTGTTCTCCTGCTGGTCGGACAGGCCGTTCATGCCGGAGATGCCGATGTGCGCGTACGCGGTGGCGTCGTCCCACCCGAACGTCGACTTCAGCTTGGCCTTCAGGCCCTCCGCCGCGTTCACGGTGTTGCCGTACATGTCCGAGCCGCCGCCGAAGTCGAACGGCATGATGGTGAAGACGTCGATGTTGGCGCCGAGCGACTGGGCCTGCTCGATCAGCCGGTTGCCGTAGTACGTCGGCCCGGTGGTCGATGTGCCGAAGGTGACGATCGTGCGCAGGCCGGGGTTGTTGGCCTTGACGGTCTTCAGCGCGGTCAGGATCTTCGCCTGCACGGCCTCGTTCTCGAACTCGTCCGTGTTCTCGATGTCCATGTCGACGGCCTTGAGCCCGTAGGCGTCGATCACCTTCTGGATGGCCCCGGCGAGCGCGCTCGCGGAGGAGCAGTTGGCGCCGAGCTTGCTGCCCTGCCAGCCGCCGAACGACGGCACGATGTCACCGCCGGCGGACCGGATCTGGTTGATGGCGGTCTGGTCGACCCCGCCGGTCAGCGCCCGGCTGCCGTCCCAGGCGGGCGTGCAGCCACCGGAGTCCAGCACGAACGCCATCGTGAACCACTTGACGCCGGTGGCGCTCATCACGGTGCTGGGACTCGGGGGATCGCCCCAGCCCTCGTAGAGATACGGCGCGGCCTGCTTGAACCCGGTGCCGCCGCCGCTGCCCGCGTCGGTCGTCACGGACACCGAGTTGGAGGCCCCGGAGGTGTTGCCCGCCGCGTCCCGCGCCTTCACCGTGAAGGTGTAGGCCGTGCTCGGCGAGAGCCCGCTGACGGTGGCCGAAGTCCCCGACACGGTCAGCACGTTGTTCGATCCGCTGTAGACGTCGTACGCCGTGACACCCACGTTGTCCGACGACGCGTTCCACGACAGCGACACACTCGACGAGGTCTTGCCGGTGGAGGTCAGTCCGGTGGGCGCGGTCGGCGCCTGGGTGTCGGAACCGCCGCCGCCACCGGGCCCGTCGAGGCTGAAGTCGTCGGCGTAGTACGTCCCTTGGGCGTACCAGCCGTGCACATAGATCGTGGCACTGGTCTGCGAGGCGCCCGTGGTGAACGACACGGACAGCTGGCTGTACGCCGACGGGGAGGTGGTCCAGTTCGAGGCGCCGCCGCTCACGCCCAGGTACACATAGCTGCCGCGCACCCAACCGGTCAGGTTGTAGGCCGTGTTGGGCTGCACGGACACGGTCTGCGTGCACTGCGCGTTGTCGCTGTCGGTCACCGCGCCCTGCAGGGCCCGGGAACCGCCGTGCACGGGTGAGGAGACGACCGAGCCGAGGTTCCCGGTGCACGACCAGGGAGACAGACTCCCCGACTCGAAGCCGGGGTTGGTCAGGATGTTGGCCGCCTGGGCGGTACCCGGAAGGGCGATGGCTCCGGCGAGCGCGAGAGCGGCGGAACCGAGGAGAGCGAGAAGCCGACGTCTGGAACGTCCGAGTGTGTTGCGCACGCGATCTCCCTGAGGAATGGGGGTGGTTCGGGAGTGCAGAACTGTGCGGAGAGCAGCACAGAGGGGTGCGCAACCAAGTTGGTATGGACCAATCCCGCTGTCAAGAAGAACGACGGAATTGGTCCATACCGGTGAGTGGAAACCGCGGCCGGCGGCCTAGAGCGGCAGTGCGGAAGCGGCGGCCTCGACCGCCTCCGCCTCCGCCTCCACCGGTGCCGGAGCCGGTACGGCCGGCAGCAGCGTCTCGGTCTCCTCGACCCGCTGCGCCGGCAGGGAGACCGCACGCAGCGGCCGCGGCCCCGACACCACCGTGTAGTCCTGCCCGAGGAACGGCGGCGCCATCTCCCCCGGGTCCTCCCCGAGCGCCAACTGCACAGCGGCCCAAGGCGCGTTGACCCCGCACAGCGACAGCTGGTGCAAGCCGCCCGCGGGCCGGGTGTTCACGTCCATCAACACCGGCTCGTCGCCGAACATCCGGAACTGGATGTTGGACAGATAGTGCAGCCCGAACCCCTCGGCGAGCCGCCGCGCCGGCTCCAGCCACTGCTCGTGCAGCGTGAACCCGCGCCGACGCCCGTTCTTGGTCCGCCCGATCGCCAGCCGCACCCGGTTGTCCGGACCGGTGAGGCAGTCCACCGACACCTCCGGCTGCTCCAGGCGCGGCATCACGATCCAGTCGACCGGCTCGTCGGCCTGCTTCAGCACCTCCACCACCGTGTCGAGCGGCACGTAGGGGCTCGGGAAGCCGTTGAGGTGAACCATCGAGAAGGGGGTGCGCGTGATCACACGGAAGCCCACCCCGCCCGCACCGGACGCCGGCTTGAAGCACGCCTTGTGCCCGGCGGCCTCCAACTCCTCGACGGCGGCGACGAGTTCATCGGCGCCGCGCACCCGCCACCAGGTCGGCACCGGCACCCCGATCGCCTGCACGGCCTCGTAGGCGACGACCTTGTCCTCGAAGACGGCGACCGCCTCCGGAGGCGGCGCGAGGAGCGCCGTACCGACCGCCTCGAAGTCCGCGCGGTGCGCCACGATCGCCGACTGGTGCAGCCGGGGCACGAAGACGTCGATGCCACGGCGCTGGCACTGGTCGAGCGCGTACTCGACGTACGCGGCCGGGGACAGCCCCTCCGGCTCCAGTTCAGCCGTGTCGGCGGCGGCCAGTACGGGGGAGTCGGCGTCGCCGTGCGTCGCATGGATCTCGACCGCCCGATCGCTGGGATTTCGCCGCAGCTGATCCATGAAGAACACGTTCTCCGCGTACGTGCGGTTGAGCCAGACGCGTACGCGAGAGACCATGCAGGGCCGTCCTTTCACGGTTCGCGGGCACGGCTGAGCAGCCCGTGCCCGGGCAGGGGAGTTGGAGGGTCACCAAACCGCCCCTGTGAAGGGAATTCCGTAGCGGTGGTGTTGGGGCGATCATACGGCTTTCAAAGGGCAGCGCGTGCAACGTACGTGTTACGGATTTGCCGATCATGCCCACCGGGATCAGAAGTTGCCAGGACAGGACCGGTGTCACGGGCCGGGTGCCGCCTTGTCCGGGCGCGGTGAATGTGTTGTCGTGGTCCCGTTCGAGTGGAAGTGGAAGGGGCACGAGGTGACGTCGACGGCCGGTGGTGCCGGACAGCTGCTGGCCATCAGCGATCTGCACATCGGATATCCCGAGAACCGGGCCCTGGTCGAGGCGATGCGCCCCGCGACCGACGAGGACTGGCTCCTCGTCGCCGGCGACGTCTCGGAGAACGTCGCCGACATCCGCTGGGCGCTGAAGACCCTGGCCGGCCGCTTCGCCCGGGTGATCTGGGCACCCGGCAACCACGAGCTGTGGACCCACCCCCGCGACCCGGTCACCCTGCGCGGAGTCGCCCGCTACGAGCACCTCGTCGAGATGTGCCGCGACCTGGGCGTCACGACGCCCGAGGACCCGTACCCCGTCTGGGACGGCCCCGGCGGCCCCGTCGCCGTGGCGCCGCTCTTCCTCCTGTACGACTACTCGTTCCTGCCGACCGGCTGCGCCACCAAGGCCGAGGGGCTGCAGTACGCGCACGGCACCGGCATCGTCTGCAACGACGAGTTCCTGCTCCATCCCGACCCCTACCCGAGCCGCGAGGCCTGGTGCCGGGCCCGGGTCGCCGAGACCGAGCGGCGGCTCGCCGCGCTCCCCGCCGACCTCCCCACGGTCCTCGTCAACCACTACCCCCTGGACCGTCACCCCTGCGACGTCCTGTGGCACCCCGAGTTCGCCATGTGGTGCGGCACCGCCCTCACCGCCGACTGGCACCACCGCTTCCGCGTCGAGACCATGGTCTACGGCCACCTCCACATCCCCCGCATCACCTGGCACCAGGGCGTCCGCTTCGAGGAGGTGTCGGTCGGCTACCCCCGGGAGTGGAAGAAACGGTCCGAAGACCCGGGCAGACTGCGCAGGATCCTGCCCCGGGAGAACACGGCGGACTGAGGCGGCAGGGGATGGCCTCCGGGCTCTCCGAAGGTGCTCGGGGTCGGTCGGGCGGGGGAGGGCGGGGG
>Ga0182007_10000807_pt1 | contig 17486 bp, 15 predicted proteins | sample Sormic07211113_1_FD_123023 | JGI IMG/M metagenome (GOLD analysis project Ga0182007, IMG submission 123023) | Rhizosphere microbial communities from Sorghum bicolor, Mead, Nebraska, USA - 072115-113_1 MetaG | ecosystem: Host-associated > Plants > Roots > Rhizosphere | place: USA: Nebraska... | reverse complement strand
GTGCCGACCAGCCGGCGCAGCACGCCGGGCTCGATCAGGCGGCGCGCCTCGAAGACATCGCGCGCCTGCTCGATGGTGGGCTTGGCGACATGCGCGCCGCGCTGCGGCACCAGCTCGACGATCTGTTCGTGCGCCAGGCGGGCCAGCACCTCGCGCACCTTGGCGCGGCTGGTGCCGAAGATGTTGGCCAGGCGGTCTTCGCCGAGCTTGGTGCCCGGCGCGAGCCGGTGTTCGAGGATCGCCGTGGAGATCTTCTCGGCAATGGCGTCGACGCTCTGCTCGCGGGCGGCGCCGCTGGCTTCCTTGGGTGGACTCAGTTTCTTTGGCATGGCTTTCGATCTTAGCGACGACGCACGGACCGCGTGCCCGCGCCGCATCGGCGAGGCCTCATCGCTGCGTGCGGTCGCGGGCGAGCAGGCGCGCGATGCCCTCCGGCAGGCCGTGGTTCGGCTTGATCGGCGGCGGCGCGAAGCTGCCCTGCCGCGCCGGCAGCGTGCCCAGCGAAACCAGGGTCTGCGCATGGCACACGGCGCTCGACACGCCATCGACCACGGGCACGGGAATGCGCTCCCGGATGGATCGCGCCAGGCCCGCCAGCGGCGCACCGGCGATGATGATCACGTCGGCGCCGTCGTCCTGCACGGCCGACAGGCACAGGGCCTCCAGGCGCGCGGTGTGGTCTTCCTGCACGCGGCCGATGTCCTTCAGCGGGTCGTCCAGGTTCCGGATGCTGGCCAACCGGTCGCTCAGGCCGTTGGCGGCGACGCATTCGCGGTACCACGCGGTGATGCGGTGCGAGATCGCCACGATCGAGAAGCGCTTGCCGAGCAGGCAGGCGCTCATCAGCGCCGCCTCGGTGAGGCCGACCACCGGGATGTCCAGCACTTCGCGCAGGCCGTCGATGCCCGGGTCGCCGAAGGCCGCGACCACGATCGCATCGTGGCGGTCGCAATGCTCGGCCGCCAGCGTGGCGGCCGCGTAGGCGCCGATCAGCGACTCGAAGCGGGTCTCGATGTAGGCGACGCCGAAGGGCGCGGTGAGCACGCTCACCTGCGTGCCCGGCGCGGCGGCGCGGCGGGCCTCGGCCTCGATCAGGTCGGAGACGCTCTGGGAGGTGTTGGGATTGATCAGCAGGATCTTCATGGCGTGCCTCGCTGTGGCGCCTTCGGCAGCAGCGTGGGCCGGCCGCGGCGCAGGAACTCTCCGCGGCCGGCGCGCGGATGGAATGTCTGTCCGTCCCACACGACCTCGCCGCGCGCCAGCGTGAGGGCGGGCCAGGCCTTCACGTCGATGCCTTCGTAGGGCGTGTAGTCCACGGCATGGTGCAGGTCGGCGTTGCGGACCTGCCGGGGCGTCGCGCCCCACACCACCAGGTCGGCATCGGCGCCGATCGCGATGGTGCCCTTGCGCGGGTGCAGGCCGTAGGCCTTGGCGGGATTCGTCGACGTGAGCTCGACGAAGCGGTTGATCGTGATCCGCCCATCGAGCACGCCGTGCGAGAACAAGAGCGGCAGGCGCGTCTCGATGCCCGGAATGCCGTTGGGGATGTGGCGGAACTCGACCTCCTTGCCGCCCGGCTTCTTGCCTTCGGGCGCGTCGTAGCGGAACGGCGCGTGGTCGGACGAGAAGATCGTGAACAAGCCGTCGGCCAGGCCGTTCCAGATGACCTGCTGGTTGTCCTTGTTGCGCGGCGGCGGGCTGCAGACGCAGCGCGCGCCACCGTAGCTGTCGTCGATGCCGAGGTCCTCCGCCGTGAGGAAGAGGTACTGCGGGCAGGTCTCGGCGAACACGTGCAGGCCGTGCGAGCGTGCCCAGCGGATCTGCTCGACGGCCTCCTTGCCCGAGACGTGGACGATCATGATCGGCACGTCGACGAGTTCCGACAGCGCGATCGCGCGATGGGTCGCCTCGCGTTCGACCAGCATCGGCCGCGAATGCGCATGGAAGCGCGGCGCGGTCCGGCCGCTGGCCTCCAGCCGCCGGGTCAGCCACTCGATGCAGTCGGCGTTCTCGGCGTGGATCATCGCCATCGCATCGTGGCTGCGCGCGACGTCCAGCACGTCCAGTATCTGGCCGTCGTTCAGCTTGAGGTCGTCGTAGGTCATGTAGATCTTGAACGAGGTGTAGCCTTCGGCGATCAGCTGCGGCAGCTCGTTCTTCAGCACCTCCTCGGTGGGGTCGCTGACGATCAGGTGAAAGGCATGGTCGACGTGCGCCCGCCCTTCGGCCCGCTCGTGATAGTCGCGCACCGCGGCGCGCAGCGACTGGCCTTTCTGCTGCGCCGCGAAGGGAATCACCGTGGTCGTGCCGCCGCAGGCGGCCGCGCGGGTGCCGGTGTCGAAGTCGTCCGCCATGCGCACGGGCGCTTCCATGGGCTGGTCCAGATGGCAGTGGGCATCGACGCCGCCGGGCGTGACGAAGGCCCCGGCGGCGTCGATCTCGCGGCGCCCCGGCGGCAAGCCCAGTCCCAGTTGCACGATACGGCCGCCCACGATGCCGATGTCGGCATCGAAGGTGTCGCTGGCGGTGGCCACGCGCGCGTTGCGCACGACCAGGTCGAAGGCGTTGGTGCTCATGCGAACAGCCCTCCCCAGCTCTTGACCGCGCGCGGATCGACGCCGGCGAGCTTCAGTGCCTTCCAGACCACGGTCGCCACCGAGTCGTAGACGGGGATGCCGAGCTCGCGCTCCATCTCGGCGGCCAGGGGCGCGCCGTGGAGGTTGGTGCACATCACCGTGATGGCGTCGGGCTTGCGCTGCGCGACCTCGCGGATCATCGTGCGCAAGGTATCGGGCGCGACCTCGGCGAACGAGAAGTTCACCGTCAGGTCCAGGTGGCGTTCGGCGACGCATTCGATGTCGAGCGCCGCGTAGTTGGCGACGATGCGCCGCTGCACGTCCTCGACGTAGGGCGAAACCAGGCCGAGCGTGCGCGCCCCCTGCGCCGCGAGCAGCTCGTTGAGCGCCAGCACCGACGTCGTCGCCGGGATGCCGGTCAGCTCGGTGATGCGGGCGCACAGCGCACGGTCGCGGTCGAAGCCGAGCCAGCTGGCGGAGGTGCCGCTCCAGCAGATCACGTCGACCTTGGCATCGGCCAGCAGCTGCGCGGCGTCGAGGATGGTGCGCTCGTCGAACTGGTTCTGCGACTTGTCGCCCATCGAGATCTCGGTCACGCGGAAGCGCGAGAAGTGGGCCGAGACGCCCGGCACGCCGGCGACCATCGCGCTGGTCAGCGGCTCGAGCGCCGTGTTGGAAGAAGGCGTCAACACGCCGATTCGTTTTTGCTGGGACATCTCGCGGATCTCGAAAAGTGAACTAGACGGGCAACTTCTTGCTGTAGTCGATCAGCAGCGTGGAGCAGACGAAGAGACCTGCGCCGGCCGCGGCGAACAGCATCAGCGCCATGAAGTACGAGCCGGTCGCCTGCACGATCAGGCCGACCACGATCGGCACGCCGATGCCCGCGACGTTGCCGCCCAGGTTCATCGTGCCGCCGAGGAAGCCGACATGCGCCCGGCGCCCGAGGATCGACGGCACGCACCAGAACAGGCCGCACCAGCGCAGGAAGAACAAGGTGACCGACAGCAGGATGACGACCACCACCGGGTCCGTGATCTGCGAGACCATGTAGATCGCGAGGGTCGCGATGACCGAGGAGATGCCGAACAGCGTGCGCAGGACCTTCGTGTTCGAGGCACCGGCGGCCTTCCATTTGTCGGCCAGCCAGCCGCCGAACATCTCGCCGACGAAGCCCGAGAAGAACATGATGAACACCGCCCCGCCCATCTGCTTGATGTCGAAGCCGTGGACCTTGGAGAGGTAGTTCGGCATCCAGGTGAGCAGGCCGTAGAAGAGCGCGTTGAAGCACATCCAGCCGAAGAACATGCCCCAGACCGAACGGAAACGCAGGAAGTCGAGCAGGCGGCCACTGGCGCCTGGCGGCTCGCTGGCGGCGTCCTGGGCGTGGCTGGCCTCGATGTACTTCGCCTCGGCCTCGTTGACGCCGGGATGTTCGCGCGGGTGGTTGCGGATGTAGCTCCAGGCGAACAGGCCGGCGACGACAGTGCCGACACCGGCGATCACGAAGGCCAGCCGCCACGAGCCGAGCACCGCGATCAGGCCCGAGATCAGGATCGCGCCAAGCGCGGCACCGAGCGGCGCGCCGCCATCGAGCAGGGTCGCGCCGCGGCCGCGCTCGTTCTGCGTCATCCAGATGCCGTTGAGCTTGCCGCCCGCCGGGTAGATCGGCGCTTCCGCCGCACCCAGGCCCAGGCGCGTCAGCAGCAGCGGAACCCAGCCGGTGCAGAAGGCGGCGATGGCCTGGAAGAAGCCCCAGCCCAGCGTCGCGCCGGCAATGACGACGCGCGGACCGAAGCGGTCGGCCAGCATGCCGCCCGGAATCTGCATCAGCGCATAGGTCCAGAAGAAGGAACTGAGCAGCAGGCCCTGCACGGCCGGCCCGATGTCGAACTCCTTCGCGATCAGCGGCATCGCCACGGACAGCGAAGCCCGGTCGATGTAGTTGATCGAGATGAGGAACAACATCATCAGGAAGATCTTCCAGCGGACCTTGGAGGGCTGGAGGGCGGTGTCGGGTGCTGCGGCGGTCGCCGTGGCGCCGGCCGTCATGGTGGGTGGCATCGGTCTTGTCTCCTTGCGTGGCACGGATGCCAGCCTGCAGGGAAGCACCCGGCAAGCTGGCGAGCTTGCAGCCGCGAGTCGGGGCGGGTCGGGCCCATGCACCACCGAGGCTGTGGGGCGGACTTTAGAACCGGCCGAAAATGATGTCAACATTGTTGTCGACAATGAATGTCGACTCTAGTGAAAACACCTACTCGATCGGCCGACTCGCGACATCGGCGAGCGGTGTTTCAGCAAAGAACGCCATGGCCGCCAGCACGCCGCTGCCGGCCAGCGGAACGCCGGCCAGCTTGAGCCCCATCTCGACGCCGGTCAGCGCCGCCATCAAGGTCAGGTCGTTGCAGTCGCCCAGGTGGCCGATGCGGAACATGCGGCCCTTGAGCTTGCCCAGCCCGGCGCCGAGCGACAGATCGAAGCGCTCGTGGATGAGCCTGCGCAGCGCATCGGCGTCGACGCCCTGCGGCGTGATGACGCCGGTCAGCACCGGCGAATGCACGCGCTCGTCCGCGCATTGCGTCGGCAGGCCCCAGGCGCGCACGGCGGTGCGAACGCCCTCGCCCCAGCGCTGGTGGCGCGCGAACACCGCGGGCAGGCCCTGCGCGAGCACCATGTCGAGCGCCTCGCTGAGTCCGTAGAGAAGATTCGTGCTAGGCGTATAAGGCCAGTAGCCGCCCTTGTTCATCTCGACGATCTCGTCCCAGGCCCAGAAGGCCTTGGGCAGCCGCGCGGTCCTGGCGGCCTCGATGGCCTTGGGCGACAACGCATTGAAGCTGATGCCCGGCGGCAGCATCAGCCCCTTCTGCGAGCCGCTGACGGTGACATCGACGCCCCAGGCGTCATGGCGGTAGTCGGCACTCGCGAGACCGGAGATGGTGTCGACCATCAGCAGGGCCGGATGGCCCGCCGCGTCGATCGCACGGCGAACCGCGGCGATGTCGGAAGTGACGCCGGTGGACGTCTCGTTGTGCACCACGCACACGGCCTTGATGCGGTGCGCGCCGTCCTTGCGCAGGCGCTCCTCGATCAGGTCGGCCTGCACGCCATGGCGCCAGCTGCGCGGCAGCCCGGTCTCGTCGATGCCCGGCAGCGCGAGGAACTCGGGCTCCAGGCCCAGCCGCTGCGCCATCTTCTGCCACAGGCTGGCGAAGTGGCCGGTCTCGTACATCAGCAGGCTGTCGCCGGGACTGGCCACGTTGACCAGCGCCGCCTCCCAGGCGCCGGTGCCCGACGCCGGATAGATCACCACCGGATGCTCGGTCTGGAAGACCTGCTGCAGGCCGGCGATCACCTTCTTGCCGAGGGTCGCGAACTCGGGCCCCCGATGGTCGATGGTCGGCAGGCTGATGGCGCGCAGGATGCGATCGGGCACCGGGCTGGGCCCGGGGATCTGCAGGAAATGGCGGCCGCTGGGATGGTTGTCTAGAGCGATCATGGAGTCTCTGTCCTTTGACTTCTTCAGGGTTCTACAACTGCACCGACGCACGGCCGATGCCCGGGAATTCAGCGCTGACGAGGTCGCCCTCGGCCGCCTCCAGGATGCCGACCCAGGTGCCGGTGGTGACCACCGTGCCGGCCGCCACGCGGCCACCGTTGCGGGTGGCGTGGCGCAGCCACGCGGGCAGCAGGTACGCGGGGTCGCCGAGCGAGTGGGTGCCGCGGCGCTCGACCGTCGCTTGCGAGCCGATGCGGACCGTGCAAGGCTGGGCAGCCCAGTCGCGGGCGACGAACGGGACCCAGTCGCCGAGCACCAGCGCACCGTGCGACTGCAGGTCGGCCAGCTTGAAAAGCGCCGGCGCATCGAGGGCCTCCCGCCAACGCGAATCGACGATTTCTATCGAGACGGCCATCGCGTCGACCAGGGCCGGCGCGCTGCGCGCATCCAGCGTCGATGCCAGTGCCTGGTCGACCTCGCGCCCGAGCCGCAGGGCGATTTCGGCCTCGATCCCGCGAAGGTGGAACGGCCGCCCGCCGGCGCGGGCCGGACTCGGCCACACGCCCTCGGGCGGCAGTGGCGCGCAGGTCAATTCAGCGTCGCGAGACGCGCCGCCGGCCTTCCAGTGGCGCGGCGGCGAGGTCGCGAACCAGCCGAGTTCTTCGGCCACCCGCTGCTGCACCGCATAGGCATCGCCAGCGTCGCCCAGCGCGTCGGCCAGCGACGCGGCGAGCGCCAGGGTGCTGTCGCGGCGGGCACGGGTCAGTGCCTGGACGACGACCTCGATCTTCGATGGGGACATGTGGATTTCCTGTGACGGCTTCGAACAAAGCTCAAAAGAAGATGCTCAGGGGCGCGAGGCCCGGCACCTCCGCGCGCACCGCCGTCCCTTGGGAGGCGAACAGCATGCCGGTGCACGAGCCGGTGGTGACGATCTGGCCGGCCTGGAGGCCCGCGCCCCGCGCCATGCAATGGTTGGCGAGCCAGGCCAGCAGCGCGCCGACATCGGGGTGCGCATGCTCGCCGAGGGTGTGGGCGACGACCTGCTCGTCGAAGCGCATCACGGCCTCGGTCCGCTTCAGGTCGAACCAGGCGATCTCGAACGGCGCCGGCTCGCCCAGCGCCAGTCCGCCATGGCTCAGCAGGTCGGCCAGGAGCGCCGCGGGCTCGGCATCGAGCCAGTCGGCCAGCCGGGTCTCGGCCACCTCGATCACCGGCAGCACGGACTCGACCGCCAGCGCCACCTCGTCGCGCGTGTACGGCCAGGCGCGCGGCGGCAGGTCGGACCCGAGCCGGAATGCGACCTCGACTTCGGCGCCGCGCAAGTGCCATGCGCCGCCGTCGAGCGTCGATCCGCCGGGCACCAGCCCCGCGGCCGGCAGCGGCGCGCAGACCGGCGCCTGGCCAGGGCCGGTCGCGCCGACCTTCCAGCCGCCGATCGGGCCGATCGCCGCCAGGGTCGCGTCCTGGATCGCGTAGGCCTGCTCGCGGCCGCGCGCCTGCAGCAGTGTCGACGGCACACGCCGCCCGTCGCGTCGCGCACGACCCAAGGCCTGCGCGGCCGCCGCCGGCGTGACCTGCCCCACCGCGGCCGCGGCAGCCGTCACAGGTCGGGGAAGCGCTGCCATGGATGGGCTTGCTCGATCGAGTGGGCCAGCGCCAGCAGCGCGTCGTCCGCGCCCTCGGGCGCGACCAGCTGCATGCCGACCGGCATCCCGCCGGCGAAGCCGCAGGGCAGCGCGATGGCAGGCAGGCCGACGGCGTTGGCGAAGCCCGCGAACACCGCATGGCCTCGCGGTCCGACATCGTGTCCGTCGATGCGCGGCGGGTGCGACTGGTTGGCCGGCCATGGGAGTGCCGCCGCCGCCGGCGTCAGCAGGAAGTCGTGCCGTTCGAACAGGCGCGACAGCCCGCAACGCAGCCGCTCGGCTTCGAACAGCAGGTCGAACAGGTCCGCCGCGGACGCCCTGCGGCCGGCTTCGGCATTGGCCTGCATCGCCGGGCCGAACGACGACGCATCGAAGGGCCGCTCCGACAGCTCCCGTGGATGCGCAACGAGCCACGCCAGGCCCACCTGCGCGAGCAGCGGCCAGCGCTCGTTGACCGCCTCGGCCATGTCGAAGTCCCGGGTCGTCGTGACGTCGTGCCCCATCGCCGCCAGCTGGCGCGCGGCCGCTTCGGTCAGGGCAGCGATCCGCGGATCGACCGGGTGCAGCCCGAAGCGCGGAATGAAGAGGATGCGGGCACGGGGCGCGCTCCCCTCCTCGACCGAGCCGCGCCCGATCACCCGCATGACCGCGGCCGCATCGGCCACGCTGCGCGCGATCGGACCCGCCACCTCGAAGTCGAGGAAGATCGGCGGCAGCCCGTCCCCGCGCGGCACGCGCCCGCGCGAAGGCTTGAAGCCGACCAGGTTGGTATGCGATGCCGGCCTGCGGATCGAGCCGCCGCCGTCGGTGCCCAGCGCGATCGGGCAGCCGCCCGCGGCCACCAGCGCCACCGCGCCGCCCGACGAGCCGCCCGGTGTGAGCGACGGGTTCCACGGGTTTCCCGTGGGGCCGAACACCGGGTTGTCGGTATAGCCCTGCATCGTGAACTCGGGCACGTTGGTCTTGCCGAAGATCACTGCGCCGGCGTCGCGCAAGCGTGCCACCGGAATCTCGTCGCGCTCCGCCACGAAGCCGGCCAGCGCGCGGCTGCCCAATGGGTCGGCAGGCCGCGCACCTGCAGGTTGTCCTTGATGGTCACGGGCACCCCGTCCAGCGCGCCGAGCGCGCGGCCCGCGCGCCAGCGCGCGGTGCTTTGCCCGGCCGCGTGCGTCGCGCCTTCGAGGTCGAGCGCGACCATCGCGTTGAGCCGCGGATTGACCTCTTCGCTGCGCGCCATGCATGCCTGCAGTGCCTCGGTCGGCGTGAACGATGCGTCGCGGAACCCGCCCGCGAGCTGCATCGCCGTGAGTTGCCAGAGCGGTTTGTTCATCGGTGGCTCACATGTGCGCCGGCAACCAGGTCACCAGCTGCGGGACGGCCATCAGCAGCAGCGTGAACAGGATCATGATCACCGCATACGGCAATGCGCCGTAGATCGCGTCCTCGATGCCGCCCTTGTCCGGGCGGATGCCGTGGACGACGAACAGGTTCATTCCCACGGGCGGCGTGATCAGGCCCAGTTCGCACATCAGCACGATGAAGATGCCGAACCAGATCGGATCGACCCCGATCGCGGTGGCGATCGGATAGGTGATCGGGATGGTCGCGACCTGCATCGACAGCACGTCCATGAACATGCCCAGGATCAGGTAGAACACGATCAGCGCCAGGATCAGGCCGGTGGCCGACAGGCCCAGGCCCGCCACCCACTTGGTCATCGCCTCGGCCACGCCGGTCAGGCTCACCGTCAGGTTCAGGATGAAGGCCGCTGCGACGATCAGCAGGATCATGCCGCTCACGCGGGCCGTCGAGACGAAGCAGTTGCGCAGCAGCTCGCGGTTCAGCTTGCCCGACTGCCAGACGAATCCGAGCGCAGCGATCACGCCGAGCGCAGCGCTCTCGGCCGCGGTGGCGATCCCGAAATAGAGGCTGCCCATCACGATGCCGAACACCACCGCCGGCGGGATCAGGTGCACCAGCGAGCGCAGCCTGTCGGCCAGCGGCACCTTCGGCTCGCGCATCACCTTGCCGCTGGCCAGGCTCGAGACCGCGATCCAGAGCATGAAGCACAGCGTCAGAAGGAGGCCGGGGATGATGCCGGCGATGAACAGCTTGCCGATCGAGTTGTTGGTGAGCGACCCGTACACGATCATGTTCACGCTCGGCGGAATCAGGATGCCCAGGGTTCCGCCGGCCGCCAGGCTGCCCAGCGACGCCCGCATCGGATAGCCTCGCTTCTGCAGCGAAGGCAGCGCCACCGTCCCCACCGTGGCCGCGGTGGCGACCGACGACCCGGAGGTCGCGGCGAACAGCGCGCAGCTTCCGATGTTGGTGTGCAGCAGCCCGCCCGGCAGGCGGCCGAGCCAGGCCGACAGCGCGATGTACATGCGGTCCGCGATCCCGGACCGCAGCAGCAACTCGCCGAGCAGCACGAACAGCGGCACGGAGGTCAGCAGGCTCTCGTTCTGCACGCCCCACACCACCGGAGCGATGGAGTCCATGAACGGCACGCCGTAGGCCGCGATGCCGCCGATGATCCCCACCGCCGCCATCGAGACGGCGATCGGCATGCCCACCAGCATGAGGCCGAGCATGGCGAAGAACGCGAATCCGATCAGTGCGATGTTCATGGTGTCGCTCCTTCGGAGGCCTGGCGCAGCTTCAGGTCGTCCAGCTCCTCCTTCAGTTCTTCCTTCGCGCTCTTGGGATTGAAATCGCGGTTGAGCCTGGCGATGTCGCCGCGCAGGAACAGCTGCGTCGCCCGCCATGCCAGGCCGCAACCCACCAGCGCGAAGATCACCAGGCCGGCATACCAGACGCTCTGCGGAATGATCAGCGGCGTCGCCCAGGGCGTCTGCGCGGTGCTGCGGTAGGCCGTCGTGTCCTGGATCACCTTGAACGCCACCCAGGCGATGAACAGCGCGAACACGGCCAGCGAGACCATCGAGATCCAGTTCAGCAGCGCCTGCACCCGCGGCGAGAACTTCTCGTGGAAGACGTCGACCCGGATGTGATTGCGTCCGATGAGGGCCAGGCTGAAGGCGATGGTCGAGCCCACCGCCAAGGCGTAGCCGCCCAGTTCGTCGGCGCCCTGCAGCGAGATGTTGAACAGCTTGCGCGACAGCGTCTCGATGGTGACGATGACGGCCAGGCCGAGGAAGATCACGCCGAAGACGGTGGCCAGCACCGTTTCCAGGCGGGTCTTGAAGTCGACGCGCCCGGCCGGCGCCACCCGGTCGGCGGACGCGGCAACGGACGGCCGGTCGGTGGTCATGGCGCCGCCGTTCATTTCAGCCCCAGCACCGGTGCCACCGTCGCCTGCCAGGTCTTCGAGCAGGCGGCATTGGACTTGTCGCAGACCTCGGCCCACACCGGCAGCGACACCTTGGTCACCGCGCTGCGCACCAGGTCGATGTCCGCCGACGTGACCGGCACGTTGACCAGGCTGAACTTCTTGCCGGTCGTGCAAGGGTCCTTGCCGGCATTGCAGTTCAGGGCGTCCTGGAAGAGTTCCTCGGAGTACTTCCACACATCGTCGCTCAGTGCATCGAAGGCCTTCTTCAGCTTGGCCTGCTGGTCGGGCGCGAGCGCGTTCCAGGACTTCATGGTCATGCCGTAGCCATTGAGCGCCATCTGGAAGCCGATCGCCATCTGGTGCGTCGTCACTTCCGGCCAGCCCGCGGAGTTGGCCGAGCTCGGCCCGGTGATCGCGCAGTCGACCACGCCCAGCGACAGCGACTGGTGCGTATCGGCGAACGACACCGGCACCGGCGTGCCGCCCACCATCTCGATGAACTTGGCCAGGTTCTGGTCGTACACGCGCACCTTCATGCCCTTGATGTCGGCCAGCTTGGCGACCGGCTTCTTGCAGAACAGGATCTGCGGGCCGAAGGGCCAGACGCCCAGCAGCTTGACGCCGAACTGCGCCTGCAGCCGCGCGTCCGCCGTGTCGAAGTAGGCCTTGGCCACCTTGCGGCCGGTGGCGTAGTCCGGCGCCGCGCCGACCAGGTCCAGGCCCAGGATGGTGGGTTCGTCGCGTGAGTTCTGCGAGACGCGCAGGGACACGATGTCGAACAAGCCCGCCTTCATCACGCGCAGCTGTTCGGTGTCCTTGATGCCCAGCGTGTCGATCGGCTTGTAGTCGACATCGATCGGCAGCCCGGTCCTGGCGGCGAAGTTCTCGAAGAAGGGCTGCTCCTTGTTCTTCTGGATCAGCCCGGTGGCCAGCGGCTGGCCGATGGCCTTGAGCTTGATCCTCTCTTGCGCATGCGCTGCGGGCAACGCGAGCATCACGGCCATGGCGGCGGCCGCGGCGAAGGACTGGAGGCGAGGACGAGACAGCATGAAGGCTCCTGCAGGGGTGAGGGGGTGGGAAGGCGGCATTTCAGAAGAGATGCGCCATTGAATCGCGCCGAAGCCTGTGGCTGCGGACTATTCCGCTGCGTGGGAACGCCGGCGAAATTCCTTGCGGATCAAGGACTTGGCGCTGCGCGCCGATGGAAGGCGGAGGCTAGAAGCGGCCGCCGTAGGCCGCCGTGATCTCGTCCGCTGCGGCGCGCACCACGGCGCCGAGTTCCGCGAAATCGGCGCTCTTGATGCGCTGGGTCGGTCCGACCAGCGAGATCGCGCCGAAGGGCCGGCCATGCTCGTCGCGAATGGCGGCGGCAATGCACCGCAGGCCCACCGCGTTCTGCTCGTCATCGATCGCGTGGCCCGCGCGGCGCACCTCGCCGAGCGTCTCGTGCAGGCGCGATGCGCGGGCGATCGTGTTGTTGGTGAGCTTCGGCAGGCCATAGGTGCGCAGGTACTGCAGCACGTCTTCCTCCGCCATGGCGGCCAGGATCGACTGCCCCATGGCGGTGCCATGCAGCGGTGCACGAAAGCCGGGCTTGCCGATGGCGCGCATCGTTTCGCGGCTTTCCACCTGCGTCACGAAGACGATGTCGCCGAGATCGGCGATGCCCAGGTTGATGCTCTCGCCCGTGCTGTCGCGCAGCCGGCGCATCACGGGGAGAGCGAGGTGCGCAATCCGGCGCCGACGTCCGAACGCGGCGCCGACCGAGAAGCAGCGCACGCCCACATACCAGAGGTTGGTCTCGCGATCGGACTGCACGAACTGGCGTTGCTCCAGCGTCGTGAGCAGCCGGTGCGCCGTGGAGGACGACAGCCCGCTGCGCGCCGCGATATCGACCAGCCGGTAGCCTTCGTCGTCCTCGGCAAGGAGTTCGAGCAGCTGCATGGCGCGCGTGAGCGATTGCACCGTGCTGTCGCCGTCACGATCGATGCGGGTGACTTTGGCGGTCTTGCCGGGCGTGCGCGTGGAACTGGCGGTCATGGCGTGCCTTATGCAAATTGCGCGCCATCGGCTCGATCGTGCGGCACGCGCTGCGGTCGTCGATGGTCCTTGAAGAGCAGGATGTCGATTAGAGTGTTTACACCGATGTCGACATCATTTTCAAAGCCGTCGCGCCCGATCACCGGGTCCCGCATGCAAGATGGGTGCCATCCGGTCGACGGTCTGGCAGGGGCTGCATCGAGACCCTACACTCGGGATCGCGATCGGTGCCTCCCGATCCTGTCTTCTCAAGGAGAGCCTCCCATGAGCAGCGAAACAGCAGAACGGCGCCGGCTCGACGACACCCATGCGGGCCTCGCGGCCTGGAAGAAGTGGGGGCCGTATCTCAGCGAGCGGCAATGGGGGACGGTTCGCGAGGACTACAGCGACAACGGCGATGCCTGGAACTACTTCACCCACGACCAGGCCCGGTCGCGCGCCTACCGCTGGGGCGAAGACGGGCTGGCCGGCATCAGCGACGACCACCAGGTCCTGTGTTTCGCCCTGGCGCTCTGGAACGGCCGCGACCCGATCCTGAAGGAGCGCGCCTTCGGCCTGGCCAACAGCGAGGGCAATCACGGCGAGGACGTCAAGGAGTGCTACTTCTATCTCGATTCGACGCCGACCCACTCGTACATGAAGTACCTGTACAAGTACCCGCAGGCGGCCTACCCGTACAACGACCTCGTCGCCACCAACCGCGGCCGCGGCAGGGACCAGCCCGAATACGAACTGCTCGACACCGGCGTGTTCGACGACGACCGCTATTTCGACGTCTTCGTCGAATACGCCAAGGCGGCGCCCGACGACCTGCTGGTGCGGATCACCGCCTTCAATCGCGGCGCCGACGCGGCGCCCCTGCACCTGCTGCCGACGCTGTGGTTCCGCAACACCTGGTCGCAGCCGGGCGGCGGCTCCAAGCCGGTCATCGAGCGCCTGGCCACCACCGCGGGTGCGGCGGTGCGGGCACGCCATACCGATCCGCTGTTCCTCGAATCGCTGCAGGACTACCACCTCTTCTGCGATGCCGACGTACCGCTGCTCTTCACCGAGAACGAGACCAACAACGCGCGCCTGTTCGGCGGCACCAACGCCTCCCCGTTCGTGAAGGACGGCATCCACGCCTTCGTCGTGCAGGGCGATGCGGGCGCGGTCAATCCCGCGGGCCAGGGCACCAAGGTGGCGGCGCACCACAGGGTCGTCGTCGACCCGGGGCAGTCGCAGGTCGTGCGGCTGCGGCTGACCACCCGCGAGCCCGCTGCGTCGCCCGCGCCGTTCGACGACTTCGACGCCGTCTTCGCCAGCCGGCTCGCGGAGGCCGACGCGTTCTACGCCGCGGTGACGCCGCCCGCGGTGCGCGACGACCCGGACCGTGCGCGCGTCCTGCGCCAGGCGCTGGCCGGCATGCTGTGGACCAAGCAGTACTTCTACTACGACCTCGATCTCTGGCTCGACGAGCACGGCGCGGGCGGCCAGCTGCCGCCTTCGGAGCGGCGCCGGGTCCGCAACATCGAGTGGGGCCACATGTTCAACGACGACATCATCTCGATGCCCGACAAGTGGGAGTACCCGTGGTACGCGGCCTGGGACCTGGCGTTCCACATGATCCCGCTGGGCATGGTCGACCCGGATTTCGCCAAGCAGCAGCTCGACCTGATGCTGCGCAACGACTACCTGCATCCGAACGGCCAGCTGCCCGCCTACGAGTGGAACTTCGGCGACGTCAATCCCCCGGTGCACGCCTGGGCCACGATGCAGCTTTTCCTGATCGACAAGGAGCGCCGCGGCGACAACGGCGACATCGAGTTCCTCAAGTACGCGTTCTCCAAGCTGCTGATCAACTTCACCTGGTGGGTCAACCGGAAGGACCGCACCGGCGCCAACGTATTCGAGGGCGGCTTCCTCGGGCTCGACAACATCGGCGTGTTCGACCGTTCCGCGCCGCTGCCCACGGGCGGCTACCTGGACCAGGCCGACGGCACGGCATGGATGGTGTTCTTCAGCCAGCAGATGCTCCGGATCGCGGTCGAGCTGGCCGTGAATGAGCCGCTGTACGAGGAATTCGTCGAGAAGTTCTTCAACCACACGATGTTCATCGCCGGCGCGATGGACCGGGTCGGCGAGCGCCAGGACGAGATGTGGGACGAGGAAGACGGCTTCTTCTACGACGTGCTGCGCCTGCCGGACGGCAGCGCCACGCGCCTGAAGGTCCGCTCGATCGTCGGGCTGCTGCCGCTGGCCGCGGCGGCCGTGTTCGAGCAGGACACCATCAACAGGCTGCCGCGGTTTCGCGATCGTGCGCGACAGTTCATGGCGCGGCACCCGGAACTCGTGGCGCACGCGCATCTGCCGAACGAGCCCGGCGTCGCCGAGCGACGCATGCTGGCGATCGTCGGCAAGGACAAGCTGCGCCGCATCCTCGCGCGCATGCTGGACGAGAACGAGTTCTTCGGACCGCACGGCATTCGCGCGCTGTCGCGGGTCCACCTCGAACACCCCTACGTCTTCGAGCACGCCGGGCAGTCGTATCGGGTGGCCTATGTGCCGGGCGATTCCGATTCCGGCATGTTCGGCGGCAACTCCAACTGGCGCGGGCCGGTCTGGATGCCGATCAACTTCCTGCTCTACACCTCGCTGCTGCGCCTGTACGCCTACTTCGGCGACGACTTCAAGGTCGAATGCCCGACGGGATCGGGGCAGATGATGACCCTGCTTGAAGTGGCGAAGGAACTGGGCGAGCGCCTGTGCCGCCTCTTCCTGCGCGGCCAGGACGGCCAGCGGCCGGCGCACGGCCCGGCGCCGAAGTTCCGCGACGACCCCCACTGGCGCGACCTGGTGCTGTTCTACGAATACTTCCACGGCGATTCCGGTGCCGGCATCGGCGCCAGCCACCAGACTGGCTGGACCGGCTGCGTCGCGCGCATCATCCAGATCAACGCGCTGCTGACCCGGGACCTGCTGCTCATGCCGGACGCCGAGGCGCAGGCCGCGCGGGCACTGCACGGGGCGACCAGCGCCGGCACCACCGCGCCCTGACCGCTAGGCGTGCGAATCCGGCCCGGCCTCGCCGGTCGAGGGGTCGGCGCTGTCGAGCCAGGCGTTGATCAGGGTATAGGAAACCGCCAGCAGCACCGGACCGACGAAGATCCCGACCAGCCCGAAGCCGAGCAGGCCGCCGATCACGCCGGCGAAGATCAGCAGCAGCGGCAGGTCGGCGCCGCGCTTGATGAGCCACGGGCGCAGGAAGTTGTCCATGGTGCCGACGATCACGGTCCACACCAGCAGGAAGACGCCCCAGCCGGTCGAGCCGTTCCAGAAGACCCAGATCGTCGCCGGCGCCAGCACCAGCGTCGGCCCGAGCTGCACGATGCACAGCATGAACATCACGGCAGTGAGCAGGGCCGCGAAGGGCACGCCGGCGATCGCCAGGCCGATGCCGCCCACCACGGCCTGGACGATCGCCGTCACGCCGACGCCGAGGGCCACGCCCCGGATCGCCTTGCCGGCCAGCACCACGGCATCCTCGCCGCGCGCGCCGCCGAGCCGGCGGCCGAAGCGCCGGACCTCGTTGGCCGCCGATTCGCCCTGGGCATACATCAGGCCCGCGATCACCACGGTCAGCAGGAACTGCAAGCTGAGCGCCCCCACCACCCCGGCCTGCGAGAACAGCCAGCCGGTGACGCGCGAGGCATAGGGCGTGACCTTGGCCTCGATGCCCGCCACGCCCGAAGCCACCAGCTCGTCCCAGGCCAGCACCACCCTGGGCCCGACGAAAGGCACGCCGCCGACCCAGTCGGGCAGCTGCGGCGGGCCCTTGCTGATCTGGAGCTTGAACCAGGCGAGGACTTCGTCGGCGTTGGCCGCGATGGTGGAGATCGCCATCGTCAGCGGCAGCACGAACAGCAGCAGCAGGATCAGCACCATCACCAGCACCGCCAGGCTGCGGCGTCCCCACAGCCGGGCCTCGAACCACAGCAGCGCGGGCCAGCTCGCCACCACCACCATCACGGCCCAGATGGTGGCACCGAGGAAGGGCCGCAAGATCCAGAGGGAAGAGGCGATCAGCAGGACGATGGTCAACACGCTGAACGTGATCTTGGCAAGGTCCGGGCGCGTGTCTGTCATGGGGCGTCACCTCTGTACGGAAGGCGCCATCGTAGCCGAGCCCCGGCTCGGCACGCGATGCTCAGGGCGAGCGGTGCAGGCGCGGCGCCGACAAGGCGTCGACGCTCTGGCGGATGGTCTCGTCGACGTCGCGCCAGCGCCCGGTCAGCCGGGCCAGGACCAGCGCCGCCTGGAGCGCCTGGATGTCCTTGACGCTCGGCGCGACCCTGATCTGCGCGATCGCAGCGTCGGTGTTGCCGCCCTTGAGGAGCGTCAGCACCTTGGCCGCCCAGTCGCTTGTTCTTGCCATGAGTTCCCCTGTGTCG
>Ga0182007_10000806_pt1 | contig 17487 bp, 13 predicted proteins | sample Sormic07211113_1_FD_123023 | JGI IMG/M metagenome (GOLD analysis project Ga0182007, IMG submission 123023) | Rhizosphere microbial communities from Sorghum bicolor, Mead, Nebraska, USA - 072115-113_1 MetaG | ecosystem: Host-associated > Plants > Roots > Rhizosphere | place: USA: Nebraska... | reverse complement strand
GATCCTCGAACGTGAGCGCGAGTTGGCGCTGTTGGTCTCGGCCGCGCGGGAGGCGGCGGACGGGGCCGGTGCGGTGGCGCTCGTCTTCGGTGAGGCCGGAATCGGCAAGTCGAGCCTGGTCAGGGCGCTGCCCGACCGGCTTCCCGGGCGTGCTCGGATCCTGGTCGGCCAGTGCGATGATCTCGCCACTCGGCGCCCGTTGGGGCCGTTCCGCGACCTCGTCGGCAGTGTCGGTGCCGAGCTGGCCCGAGCCGTCACGGACGGCGGTGACCGGCACCGCGTCTACGAGGCCCTCCACGGAGAGCTGGCCGTCGCTCCGCATCCTGCGGTACTCGTCGTCGAGGACGTGCACTGGGCGGACGAGGCGTCCCTGGACGCTCTGCGCTTTCTCGTCCGGCGCGTCGACCGGCTGCCCGCACTCCTCGTTCTCACCTACCGCGACGACGAGTTGAGCCGCGGCCACCCCTTGCGTCACCTCCTGGGGCAGGTGTCCCGCGGGCCCCGGGTGCACCGACTGCCCCTGGCCCGGTTCTCCCTCGGCGCCGTACGCAAGCTCAGCGCGGCCGGCCGGCTCGACCCGCGGCAGGTGTACGAGGTGACCTCCGGCAACCCCTTCTTCGTGACCGAGGTCCTGGCCGCGGGCGGCACCGGGGGAGTCCCGCCGACGGTCGTGGACGCCGTACTCGCGCGGCTGCGGGGCCTGGAGCCGGCCACCGTGGACGCCTTGGAGCAGCTCGCCGTCGTTCCCTCGGCGGTCGAACGGCCCCTCGTCGACGCGCTGTTGAGCGAGCGAGTCGCCATCCTGGCCGAGGCCGAGCAGCGCGGGCTGCTCGCCGTCACCCCGGAACGGGTGGCGTTCCGGCATGAGTTGATCCGACGGGCCATCGCCGACTCCGTGCCCGCCGCCCGCCGTATCGACCTCGACCGGGGCGTCCTCGCGGCACTGGTCGCCAAGCCCGGCTCGGACGCCGCCCGCATCGTCCACCACGCCGCCCGGGCCGGCGACCGCGACGCCATCGCCCGCTACGGCCCCGACGCCGCCCGGGACGCGGCGTCGACCGGCGCCCACCGCGAGGCGGCCGCCCCTCGATCCGCACCAGGCAGGTCAGCACCCCGATCCCGAACTCCGGCCGGAGCTCCAGCACCGAGTCCGTGTCCGCGAGCCCCGTGACCGCCGCCCGCATGTCGTACGCCCGCCGCCGGTTCTCCGGCACGACCTGCCGTAGCAGCCGGGGGTCCGGTGCCTCCCAACTCCCCAGCGGCCCCTGGAAGTACGCCAGATACCGCCGGGCGACCCGGACGGCCTCCGCCTCGTCCGCGACGGCGACATCCACCACCCCGTTGGGCACCTGCACCGACAGCGGCCCGACCTCCTCCGGCCGGTACACCCCGAGCCCACCGCCCTCGATCATCGCGGGCCCGCCCATCCCGATCGTCGCGTCGGGCGTGGCGATCACGACGTCACAGCAGCCCAGCAGGGCCGCGTTCCCCGCGAAGCACCGGCCCGACGCGATCCCCACCAGGGGAACCGTCCCGCTCAGCCGCCCCATCCGTCCGAAGGTGGTCACATCGAGCCCGGCCACGGCCGTGGTGTCCGTGTCCCCGGGCCGGCCGCCGCCACCCTCCGCGAACAGCACGACGGGCAGCCGCCGTTGCTCGGCCAGCTCCAGCATCCGGTCGGTCTTGCGATGGTTCTGCAGCCCCTGGGTGCCGGCCAGGACGGTGTAGTCGTACGACATCACCACGCACGGCCGGCCGCCGACGCTCGCCGTGCCGGTGACCAGGCCGTCGGCCGGCGTCGAGCGGATCAGGTCGTCCAGCGACCGCCGAAGCCGCTGCGCGGCGATCGCCAGCGCGCCGAACTCGGTGAAGGTACCGGGGTCGCAGAGGTCCTCGATGTTCTCGCGGGCGGTGCGCCGACCTGCCGCGTGCCGCTTCGCGACCGCCTCGGGCCGGTTCTCGTCCAGCCCGAACGCGTGCCTGCGAACGGCCTCGGCGAGGTCGGGACGGATGGCGTCGGGGTCCCTGAACTCCTCGGCGGAGACGGCCTGCTGGGCGCCGGACCCCTCTTCCAGAAAGGCCAACAGGGTGCCTTCGCCGACCGTTTGGCCCACCCGGGCGTGCAGCGAGCGCACCACCCCGGAACCGGACGCCCGTACCACGTGCTCCATCTTCATCGCCTCGAGCACCAGCAACTGCTGCCCGGCGCCCACCGGTTCGCCCGGGGAGACGTCCACGGACAGGACGGTCCCGCTCATCGGCGCGCGCACCGAGCCGTCCGCCGGCCCGGCCCCGGGAACGGCGAGTTCGGCCACCACACCCGTGTGCGCCCAGAAGCGCGGCTCGGCGAGCACCTCCCGCAGCAGCGGTATCCCCGTCCGCACTCCTTCCACGCCGAACTCGCCCAGCGCCCGCCGGGCCCGCGCGCACGCCGCCTCGACACCGCCGGACGGCACATGCGTGACCACCTTCGCCAGCAACGGGTCATAGCGCAGACCGACTTGAGCGCCCGTCCGCACGGCCGTGTCGACCCGCACACCCGGTCCGGTCGGCACGTCGAAGCGGGTGACCCGCCCCGCCCCCTCGGCGGCGACCCGCGCCTGCACGGCGAACCCGCGCGGAGCGGTGGGCGGCCCCGACAGCCCCAACTCCTCCAGCGTGGCCCCACCCGCGACCTGCAGTTGTGCGGCGACCAGGTCGACGCCGGTCACCTCCTCGGTGACCGTGTGCTCCACCTGAAGCCTCGGGTTCGCCTCGATGAACCAGAACTCCTCGCCCCGGAGCAGGAATTCGAAGGTGACCAGACTGGAGCAGCGCGCGGCACGGGCCATCCGCAGAGCGCAGTCGAGGAGCTTCTCCCGCACCGAGTCGGGGAGTTCGGGCGCGGGCGCGATCTCGATCAGCTTCTGGTGGCGCCGCTGCGCACTGCAGTCCCGGTCCCACAGATGGGTGACGGCGCCGGTCGCGTCCCCGACCACCTGCACCTCGATGTGCCGGGCCCCCTCCAGCAGCCGCTCCGCGTACAACTCGCCCCGCCCGAAGCCCTGTTCGGCCTCCGAACGGCACCGCTCCCACGCCTCGGCCAAATCCTCCGCGTGCCGCACGACCCGCATCCCGCGCCCACCGCCGCCACCGACCGCCTTGACCATCACCGGCCCGCCCGCCAGCAACTCCCGTGCCCCGTCGAGGCCGTCGGCCCCGGCGAGCACGGGAACCCCCACCTCGACGGCCAGCCCACGGGCCCGTGTCTTGTCCCCGAAGACGGCCAGCACCTCCGGCGACGGCCCGACGAAGACCACACCCGCTTGTCCGCACCGCCGTGCGAACCCCGCGTCCTCGCTCAGAAAGCCGTAGCCCGGATGGAGGAAGTCGCACCCGGTGCGGAGCGCGGCGGCGATCAGCGCGTCACCGTCCGGATAGCCGCTCAACGGCACGGCCTCGTCGGCGAGTTGCGTGTGCGCGGTGTCGCCGTCCTCGTAGACCGCGACCGTACGCAGTCCGGCTTCCGCGGCGGCCCGCAGGACGCGTACGGCGACCTCCCCGTGGTTGGCGACCAGCACGGCGGCAGAACCCATGGAGCCCTCCAGGACACGGACATCGTCGACCGGCCCGGTCATGATCTCAGGCGGATCCGGCCGACCGCAGCAGCCAGTCGTGGGCCGCCCGCGCGGTGAACTCCGCCTGACCGCCGCGCAGGAGCAGAGCGGCGGTGGCGAACTCCGGAGCGTCGGCCTGTGCGGCGACGTACGGGATCGCGATACAGCGCATCCCGGCCGCGTGCGCGGCGGCGGCGCCCGGAGCGGCGTCCTCCAGGACCACACAGTCGGCCGGGGCCGTGCCGAGCCGGCGTGCCGCCTCCAGGAAGACGTCGGGCGCGGGCTTGCCGCGGGGCACCTCGTCGGTCGCGACGACCGTGCGGAGCCAGGCGTCCAGGCCGGTCCCCGCCAGGATCGCGTCGATGGCCGCCCGTGACGACCCCGACGCCACGGCCATCGGCACGCCCTCCGTGGCCAGCAGTTCGACGAACTTCCGCATCTCCGGGTACGCCTGCGTGGCCGTGCGGGCCAGCCGGAGGTAGCGGCGGTCGGCGTCGGCGAGGAGTGCCTCGACGGAGGCGGCGAGGCCGTACTCCCGCTTCCACAGCTCGGCCGTCTCCCTGGTGCTGACGCCGACGTACCGCTCGTGCTCGGCCCAGGTGAAGTCAGGGACGCCGTGCTCGGCCAGGGTCTGCCGGCCCGCCTCGTAGTAGTTGGGCTCGCTGTCCACGAGCGTTCCGTCGAGATCGAAGATGACCGAAAGGGTGCCGAGCTTGCTCATGGACCCAGCATGGCAAAGGTCATTTACGGGCCGCCCGTCCGATCGACTCGACGAGCGGCAGCAGCCGCTGCGGTACGCGCTCGCGCAGCGCCACCTCGGTCCGGGTGCGCACGACGCCGGGCAGGCTGATCAGCTTCTGGATGACGTCCTCCAGATGGGCGTTGTCCCGCGCCACCACACGGGTGAGCAGATCCCCGCCGCCCGTGATCGAGAAGGCCTCGACGATCTCCGGCACGGCCGCCAGCGCGTCGCCGACGTCGTCCAGATGCCCCTGAGTGACCTCGATGTGCACGAACGCCAGCACCGGATGCCCGAGCGCGGCGGGGGAGAGCGTCGGGGCCGTGCCGGTGATCACACCCTCCCGCTCCAGGCGGTCCAGCCGGGCCTGAAGGGTGCCGCGGGCGACGCCCAGGATCCGGGCGTACTCCCGCACGCTCGTCCGGGGCTGCTCCAGCAGCAGACGCAGGATGCGGGTGTCGAGTTCGTCCACGGCCATGGTGCGCGGCCTCCTCGTACATGGTCCGTTGGCCCGTCGGTGGACGACCGCGAGCCCATTTGACTGTGCCAATGGTCCAGCATATTAGACGTCACTTGAGCCAGTCGCGGCTGCAGTGCTGCAATGTCGGTGTCGATGGCGCTGCGGACTCCGCGGCGCCTTTTTCATGCCGGTGTCCAAGGGGGCGGGGTAGCAGTGCTGAAGAGGGTGTTCGTGGCTCCGGACCCGGGGCGGCTGCGGCTGCGGTTCGCCGCGCGTGCCGTGGTCGGGATCGGGTCGGCCGTGGTGCTGTGCGCTCTGGCCGGGGTCTCTCTCGCCGGCACCGTCACCGGCGGGCTGGCCGCGCTGCTCGCCCTGTTCACCGTCACCGACACCACGGTCCGCGGACAGGCCGTCACCACCGCCCTGCTGCCGGCCGCCGGCCTGCCGGTGCTCGCCGCCGCGGCCGCACTGCACGACCACCCCGTGGCCCGCGACCTGACCTTCCTCGCCGTCATCGGCGCCGGCGTCTACGCCCGCCGCTGGGGCCCGCGCGGGCACAGCCTCGGCGTCTTCGCGTTCATGACCTTCTTCGTGGCGCAGTTCCTGCACGCGACGACGGAGCACCTGCCCGAGCTCTGCGTCGCCGTCGTACTGTCCCTCCTCACCGCGGCGGCGGTGCGCTTCGGCCTGTGGTGCTACGAGACCCGGCTGCCCCCGGCCCCGGTGCCCGCCCCGTCCGCCGGCACCGGCCTCGCCCGCGTCACCACCCGCCAGGCCGTCCAGGCGACCGCCGGCGCGGGCTTCGCCCTCGTCGTGGGCCACCTGGTCTCCGGCCAGCGCTGGTACTGGGCCGTCGGCGCCACCTGGTGGATCTTCGTCAACACCGCCTCCCGCGGCGAGACCCTGGTCCGCGGCTTCCGGCGGCTCCTCGGCACGGTGATCGGCATCGGGCTCGGCCTGCTGGTCGCCGTACCGGTGAACGGGGCGGGACTGCCCACGGCCGTCCTCCTCGCCGCCTGCGTCTTCGGCATCTTCTACACGGCCGCGGTCTCCTACACCTGGATGATGCTCTGCGTGACCCTCCTCGCCGAGCTCCTCTACGGCCTCCTCGGCGTCCTCACCCCCGGCCTGCTCGCCCTACGGCTCGCCGAGACCGCCGTGGGCGCGTCGGGCGCCGCCCTCGCCGTGCTGCTCGTCCTGCCGGTCACCACGCATCTGACGACCGACGCCTGGATCCAGCGGGCCCTGCGCTGCGTGCACGCGTGCACCGCCGAGGCGGCGGCCCGGCTGGCCGGTGCCCCGGACGCCGACCCGGCCTCCCGCGCGACCGAGCTGGAGCAGCTGCTGGGCCGGGTACGGCTGTCGGTCGCGCCCCTCGTCCACCCGCTCAACCCGATGCTCGGCCGCAAGAAGCGCGCCCGGCGTGTGCTGGCGCTCCTCGACGACTGCGCCCGCGAGATCCGCGGCCTGGTCTCCGTCGCCGCCGACCCGGAGGCCTCCCACGACGCCCGTCTGGCCGCCGCGTGCTGGCGCGTGGAGGGGGCGGTCGAAGCGCTCACGGGTGGTGGACACACCCGCCGCGCGACCCCCACGCCGGACGCGCCCCGATCCGACGGCGCGCACTCCCCGGCCGTCACACCGGTCGCGCCCCCGGCCGGCACGGCGCTGACGCATCTGCACGGTCTGGAGCGGGCCCTCGCGGAGTTGGGGACCCCGCTGCGGACCGCTGTTGCGGCCCCGTGAATTCACCTCGTATGGTCTAGACCGCACGTGATCGACTGCTACGGTCACCGCGACGGCACAGAACCGAGAGGGGACTGCGGTGACAGATGGCGGCGGGCGGCCACGGCGGGCCTTCATCGGGTCGTTCACGGCGGCGGGAGGCCCCGGGATCGTGACGGCGGCCGTCTCCGCCGACAGTGGCGCCCTGACCCTCCTCAGCAGCGTGAACGGCGTCCCCGACCCCTCGTACCTGGCCCTGGCACCCGGCGCGGCCACGCTCTACGCGGTCAGCGAGACGACCGAGGGCGCGGTGGCGGCGTACCGAGTGGCGGGGGACCGGCTGGAGCGGGCCGGCGCACCGGTGCCGGTCGACGGCGACGGACCCACCCACCTCGGCCTGTTCGCCGGTCACGTCCTGACCGCCAACTACGGCTCCGGCAGCGTCACCGCCGTGCCCGTCCGCCCCGACGGCACCCTTGCCGACGCCCCCTCCGGAGTGCTCCGGCACACCGGCTCCGGCCCGCACACGCGCCGCCAGCAGGGCCCGCACGCCCACCAGGTCCAGGCCGACCCCAGCGGCCGCTGGGCGGTCAGCGTCGACCTCGGCACCGACTCGGTCCGCGTCTGCGCCCTGACCGGCGGCACCCTCTCCGTGCACCGCGAGATCGCCCTGCGCCCCGGCTCCGGCCCGCGCCACCTCGCCTTCCACCCGGACGGCACGCGCGCGTACGTGGTCAACGAACTCACCCCGACCGTCACCGCCTGCCACTGGGACGCCGAGGACGGCACCCTCAAGCCCCTCACCGAGACCCAGGTGCTGCCCGCCGCCCCGACGGGCGACGCCTACCCGTCCGGCATCGTCGCCTCACCCGACGGCCGCTTCGTCTGGATCGCCACCCGGGGCGAGGACGTCCTGTCCACCTTCGCCGTGGAGGGCGACGACCTCCGCCTGCTCGGCACGGTCCCCTGCGGCGGCCACTGGCCCCGCGCCCTCACCGAGTCCCACGGCTTCCTGTACGCCGCCAACGAGCGCTCCGGCGACATCACCTGGTTCGCCATCGACGCGACCACCGGCCGGCCGCGCTACGAGGGCTCGGTCGAGGTCCCGGCCGTCTCCTGCGTGATCTTCGACTGAGCCCGACGGCTCCTGTGTGCGCCGGGGCAGACCGGCGGGCGCGTGGGGCGCACCGTTGCGCGCCTGGGCAGACGGGTGCGCGCCGGGGCGGATCGAGAAGGCCCGGGGCGGATCGAGAAGCTCCGAGCGCCTGCAACAGCGCGGACCGTGGTCACCCGAGGCCGACCGTTGAGGCTCAGCGGGGCGCCCCGCTGAGCCCGAGCCCTGAGGCGACCGCTGGGCGCGGCGCACACCGCCGAGCCCGATACCCTGCCTGGCCACACGCCGAGGGCCCGCTCCGAGTCGCGGAGCGGGCCCTTCGGCGTTTCTACGGTCGTGCCGCGCGGGTCGGCGTCAGCGGACCGGTGTGCCCTGCGGCTGCTGCGGGGCGATGCCCAGGGCCGTCGTGTACTTGGCGAGGGCGAGCTTGCCGATCGCGGGGTACGGGCCCAGCGCCTCGGCGGCGGAACAGCCCGCCTCCCGGGCGGCCTCCTCGATCAGACCCGGGTCGATCTCGGGCCCTATCAGGTACGGCGCCAGGGCCAGCTGCTGCGAGCCCGAGCCACGCAGCTGCTCGGCGACGGACGCGATCGAGCCCTCCTGGTCCAGGGCCGCCGCCATCACCGGCACGGCCAGCCGCGCGGCGAGCAGCATGCCGGTGATCCCGGCCGCCTGCACCGCCTCGTCACCGCCCACCGACGCCAGGATGATGCCGTCCGCCGCGGTCGCCACGGTGAACAGACGGGCGCGGTCGGCGCGGGCCAGACCCGCCTCCGACAGCCGCACGTGCAGCGCCTCGGCGAGCAGCGGGTGCGGGCCCAGCACGTCCGTCAGGTCGGCCGCGACACGGCTGTCCATCACGGCCTGGCGGACGACCCGCAGCAGCGCGCTGTCCGGACCGGCCAGCAGCGGCACGACGACGGCCACGGGGCCGTCCGGCTCCTTGACGTCGAGGCCGGCGGCCTTGGCCTGCTCGAAGCGGGCCGTACGCTCCTCCGCGGCATGCACGAGCACGGCCTGGAGCGTGGGGAACTCCTGGTCGTCCCCGTCCAGATAGCCGATGCGCGCGTCGAGACCGGGGAGTTCGGAGCGGGCGATGCTCACGACCTCCTCGGCGAGGCTGCGCGTGGCGGGGGCGGGGGTGCCCGGCACCGCGAGGACGAGCGCGGGCGCGCCCTCGGGAGCCGCCAGCGGCTCGGGTCGGCGGTGCCGCCCGGGCTGGCGAGGTCGCGGCATTCGTACTGGCAGGCCGGACGCGGGCCCAGTGGGGGAGCTCATGGCGACGCATGTTACTGGCTTCCTGGGCTCCCCTGTTCGGGGAGGGTGCAGGTGAGCGGTATCCGTCCTGTTTTGTCTGATGAGTTACGTACGGATCAGAAGCGATCGCTGTACGAACCGAGTGCTTTTGCGAAGCATGGGACCCGTCCCTCAACCGGTCATCACGGACAACATCGCCGTGTCACCCGGGAGGGTGAGCGTGCCCGCCGCTAGGTCGGCGGCGATGCGCAGGGCGCCCGCCAGGGGGTCCCCGGCGGCCGTCATGCGCCGGGCGTGCGGGAGCTGTATCGCCAGTTCCTCCGCGACCGGTACGAGCAGTGGCTCGCCCATCTTCAAGAGGCCTCCGGTGAAGGCCACTCGGGGCTCACCCCCGGTGGGGCACACCGCGGCGGCGGACTCGACCATGTGCCGGGCCGCCGTACGCAGGATGCCCGTGGCGACCGGGTCGTGTCCGGCGCAGGCGGCGACCCGGGGTGCGAAGGAGGCGAGGACTGCGGCCCGGTCGGGACGCGGGTAGAGCTGCCCCGGCAGCCCCGCCACGGGCCCGAACTGCTCCTCGACGCACGCCAGCAGCGCCGCCGACCCCCCGGGCCGCCCGTCATGGGCCCTGACCGCCGCCTCCAGCCCGGCCCGCCCGATCCAGGCACCGCCGCCGCAGTCGCCCAGCAGATGGCCCCAGCCGTCGGCACGGTGCCAGCGGTCCAGGTCGGTGCCGACGGCGATCAACCCCGTACCGGCGGCGACCACGGCCCCGGGCCGCGCACCGAGCGCACCCACGTAGGCGGTGACGGCATCGGCCGCGAGGGCCACCGTCGACACCCCGAACTCCCGCCCGAGCGCGCCCGGGAGCTCGGCACGCAGAGCGTCCCCGAGGCTGGCCAGACCAGCGGCCCCGACAGCCGCGGCCCGCAACTCGGTCACCCCGCCGTCGGCGAGCAACACCCGCACCATGGGCACCAGTTGCTCCATCAGATGCCCGGCGTCGATTCCCCGCGCCCCGGTACGCACGGGCTCCGACGACTCGCACCGAGCCAGGACATCCCCGTGAACATCGGCGACGACGACCCGCACCCCGGACCCTCCGGAGTCCACGGCAAGAACACCGACCCCGACGCCACCACCCGCCCGGCTGCCTTCGCCCGCACGGGGCCGGACAGAGCCCGCCCGATCCAGGCTGTCTCCGCCGCCGCCCGGCCCGTCGACGCCCCCGCTCCCACCAGCGCCGCCGCGGACGAACGGTCGAGGCCCGTGGGCGACCCGGCCGCCGGGATTCGCCCCCGGAGGAACGGTGTCCCCGCCGCCCGGACCGACCGGTTGCGGTCCGTGGGCCGTCCTGTCGCCGGGGTCCGCGCCCGGAGCGGCGGTGCGGCCGCCGTTCCGGCTGGGGTGCGGGCCTTCGGCGGCTCCGGTGTTCACGGCAGGCGCCAGTCCACCGGCTGGCCGCCCTGGCGGATCAGGAGGTCGTTGGCCCGGCTGAAGGGGCGGGAGCCGAAGAAGCCGCGGTCCGCGGACATGGGGGAGGGTGGGCCGACTCGACGGAGGGGAGGTCGCCGAGGAGCGGGCGCAGGTTGCGGGCGTCTCGGCCCCACAGGACGGACACCAGGGGCTTGCCGCGGGCGGCCAGCGCGCGTATCGCCTGCTCGGTGACCTCCTCCCAGCCCTTGCCGCGATGGGCGCCGGGCTTGCGAGGGGCGGTCGTCAGCGCTCTGTTGAGCAGCAGCACACCCTGCTGGGTCCACGGAGTGAGGTCGCCGTTGGACGGCTGGGGCAGACTCAGGTCGGTGTGCAGCTCGCGGTAGATGTTGATGAGGCTGCCCGGCAAGGGACGCACGTCCGGCGCCACCGAGAAGGACAGCCCCACCGCGTGCCCGGGTGTCGGATACGGGTCCTGCCCGACGATCAGGACCCGTACGTCGTCGAAGGGTTGCTGGAAGGCCCGTAGGACGTTCGCCCCCGCCGGCAGATAGGTGCGCCCCTCGGCGATCTCCCCCCGGAGGAAGTCCCCCATCCCGGAGATCCGCCCGGCGACGGGTTCGAGGGCCTTCGCCCAGCCCGCTTCGACGATTTCATGCAACGGTCGTGGTGCCACGGGCGTCACCCTACTGCCGTACGGGCAGCGGGAATCAACCGGTGGCCAAGACCCCCCGATCCCCCCACCCGGGTCATCCCACCACCGCCGCCCGCACACACAGCACGTCCGGCAGATGCGAGGCCAACTGCTGCCAGCTGTCACCGTCGTCGGCCGAGGCGAACACCTCGCCGTTGCGGTTGCCGAAGTACACGCCCGCCGGGTCGGCGTCGTCCGTGCACATGGCGTCCCGCAGCACCGTGCCGTAGTGGTCCTCCTGGGGCAGCCCCGCCGACAGCGGCTCCCAGCTCTTGCCCGCGTCCGCCGTCCGGAAGACCCGGCACCGGTGGTCGGCGGGCACCCGGTCCGCGTCGGCGTTGATCGGGAACACATACGCCGTGTCGCCCCGACTGGGGTGGGCCACCGCCGCGAAACCGAAGGTGGACGGCAGCCCGTCGCCGATGTCCATCCAGTGCGCGCCGGCGTCGTCGCTTCTGTACACACCCCAGTGGTTCTGCAGATAGAGGCGGTCCGGGTTCGCCGCGTCCCGCGCGACCTTGTGCACGCACTGCCCGAACTCCGGGTTGGGATCGGGCAGGAACACCGCGGAGACACCGGAGTTGGACGGCACCCAACTCGCCCCGCCGTCCGAGGTCTTGAACACTCCCGCCGTCGAGACGGCCACCGTCACCGCCCGAGGGTCGCGCTTGTCGGTGAGCACGGTGTGCAGCCCCTCGCCACCGCCTCCCGGCACCCACTTCGAGCGCGTGGGGTGCTCCCACAGCGGACGGACCAGCTCGAAGGTCTCCCCGCGGTCCTCCGAGCGGTAGAGCGCGGCCGGCTCGGTGCCCGCGTACACCACGTCCTCCTCCGCGGCCGCCGGGTGCAGCTGCCACACCCGCTCCAGCGAAGCGCCGGTGTCCTTGGGGAACTTGACCGCCGGCTGCGGCGGCTCGGTCCATGTACGACCCAGGTCGTCGGAGTGGAACACGGACGGGCCCCAGTGAGAACTGTCACCCCCGGCCAGCAGCCGCGGCCGGTCGCCCCGGGTGTCGATGGCCACCGAGTACATGGCCTGCGCGTTGAAATACGGACTCTCGTCGAACTCCCAGGCGCCACCCCTTCGGCGCCCGATGAACAGGCCTTTTCGTGTTCCTACGGCGAGCAGTACCTCGGTCATCCCGATCACCTCCGCGACCTCTTCGTCCCAGACATTGGCCAGTTTGCACCCCACCACTGACAGTCACCCCTGGAACTCGCATCGCCGCTGGTCAGCGCGGTGCCGGCGGTCGGCGACGGTGATCTTCCGGCTGGTTTCCCGAAGTCTCCTGCGCGATGCCGGGACTCGTGCGACCGTCGAAGTGGGGGTACCCGGCCTGAGCATCCGGGGATCCGGGCCCGTATGGGATGGAGATCGGGGATGGTCAGGTGCTCATGAGGAGGAAGCCCTCGATGGCGTTCCGTGGTCCGAAGGTGTGGCTCTGGCGCTGGCGCCGCAATCCGCTGAAGCGCCGGGCCGACATGGTGGAGGCCTGGGTCGTGCTCGGCGCCTGGCTGGTCACCGTGGTGGTGGGGGTGTTCGCCGGTCTCGCGGCGACCCAGTCCGTGGAGCACGGGCTGGCGCGGGAGCGGGCCGAGTGGCAGCGCGTCGAGGCACGGCTGACCGCGAAGGCTCCCGGCAAGGCCACCGCCGACACCTCGACGGTGAGCGGCGACCAGGTGTGGGGCAACGTGCGCTGGATCGCTCCGGACGGCTCCCGCCACACCGGCCAGGTACGGGTCGCCTCCGGCAGCGCGGCCGGCAGCACGGTCCCCATCTGGTCGGACCCGCAGGGCCATCTGGTCACCAAACCCGCCACCGCCTCCCAGGCCCGTCTACGGGCCGCCCTGATCGGCGTCCTGGTCGGCATCAGCGCCGCCGCGGTCCCCTTCGTGGGCGGCCGTGTCCTCTGCGGCCGCCTGGAGCGCCGCCGCATGGACCTGTGGGACACCGAGTGGTCCCGCTTCGGCCCCCTGTGGGGCCGCAAGACGAGGTGACGACCAGCACACCGCCCACGAGCAGACCAACGGGCCGGCGGCCACGCGACAGCCGTCGCGCGGCTGGTCCGGCCGGTACTCCCAGCACAGCCGCGCGACCACGAGGGCACCCGCCTGACGCCGCGCCAGTCAGCGCGGGGGCCCGACCACAGCCCCTGGCAGGGCTGGGGATCGGCGAAGTGGCGGACCGGCGAAGGGCGACGGTCTTCCCGAGACCGATCGCCGCTCCCCCCCGGCGGACGAACACACACGCTGCTGGCCGGGGCCGTACTGCAGTCGTCAGGGGGCCCGACCCGGCTGTGCCGGTCGCCAGGGCGCCCGCCCACAGTGCCCAGCAGGCCCGGCGCTGGCCGGCTCGGTGCCGTGCTTCGGTCGTCGCGGGCGCGTGACCGCAGATGCCTTGGCTGAGACGGGTGCGCGGCCCGGTGCCGTGCTGGTCGTCCTGGGCGCCCGACCACAGTCCCCGGCGGGGGGGCAGGCGCTGCCCGACCCGGTGCCGTGCTTCGGTCGTCGCGGGCGCCCCACCACAGCCCCCTCCCTGCTGCGACGGGCACCCGGTCCGGCGCCGAACCGGTCGTTCCGGGCTACGGCTCTCCCACCCCTTCCCGGCACGCCCGCAGCAGTTCCAGGTCGTCGAGGATGTCGTGGCTGCCGTAGCCGCCGGTGGGGGCCTGGTGGCGGCGTGGTGAGGCGAGTTCCTCGCGGAGCAGGTCGTGGAGGGGCTCGCCGGCGGGGCCCAGTGCGGTGACGCAGGTCGCGATCGGGAGCCGGGTGTGGGGGTTCTTCGTCCAGGCCGACCTCAGGATGGGCGCGGCGAGTTCAGGGTCGCCGCCGATCCGCCACAGGGCACACGCGGCCGCCGTCCGCTCCCACAGCTCGTCGGACGCCGCCATGCGGTACAGCTCGGGCAGCGCGGCCCGAGCCGGTGGGCCGAGGCGTGCCAGGGCATTGGCGGCCGAGCGTGGGCGGAACCCGTCGCTCGTCAACTCCCGGATCAGGACGGGCAGTACGGCGGAGACGTCCCCCTCCACCGACCACAACGCCTCCGCGGCGACGGCCGCCGACTCGGTGTCCAACAGCCCCCGCAACGCGGGTATCGCCACCCGCGCCGCCGCTCCGAACGCCCCCAGCGTCCGCACCACCGCCTCCCGGGGCCACCGTTCGTCGGCCGTCCCCGGCAGCAGCCGCAGCACCTCCGGCACCGCCCGCGTGTCACCGAGCGCCTTCAGCGCCGACAGCAGCGGCAGCGCCCGGTCATGGGTCTCGGGCGCGTCGAGCGGCACGTCCCCGAGTCTGCGGCGCAACTCCGGCGCCAACGGGGCCCCGGCGCGGCCCAGAGGGACGACCGCACGCCCCAGGTCGTCCGGCACGACCGGCCCGGCCAGTATCTGGGCCAGTACCGGCACCACCCGCGGATCTCCGCACCAGGCCAGCGCTTTCACCGGGTCGCCCAGAGTCGGCGCCCCGCGCTCCCACTGCCGTACCCAGAGATCGGGACGGGACGTCACCAGCGCGTGGAGGTCGTCCGCGGCCGGGGCGGCCAGGCCGCAGAGGCCGTCCAGGACGGACAGGGCGGCCTCGCGCAACCGGTCGTCCTCCGTGCCCAGTTGGGCGCCGATCAGTGCCACGACCTCGCTGTAGTCGGCGCGCCACTCGCGGATCAGCCCGGGGGTCATCCACACCGCGTTGCACCGATCGGTCGTGTCCGGGCTGCTCAACTGCCCGACCAGCAGGGCGATCCGCTCGTCCACCCGGTCGTCGAGCCCGCGGTGCAGGGTCCGCAGCAGCTGTGAGCCCTCCTCGTCCGAGGGGCGCAGTCTGCGCAGTCGGCCGACGAGGGTGTCGGTGTCCGGCCGGTCGGGCTCCTCCGCTCGGCACGGCCGCCCTGCGGAGCGCTCCCTGAGCAGTCGTACGACGGTGGACACCAGGTCGGCCGGGAGCCGGTCCGGAGCGCAGCCCGCGAGCTGCCCGAGCGCGGCCAGCCGCAGTCCCGGACCGAACGGCGGGGCGCTCTGGGCGGTGAGGAGGTCCACCGCGTCGGCCGCGTGCCCCGGGTGCCGGCGCGCGAAGACCCCGAGGCCCTCCGCGAGGGCGAGGAGCACCCGGTCGTCCCGCTCCACCATGATCCACTGCCGTAACAGGCCCAGCGCCCGCGCCGGTTCGTCGAGGAAGCGCACCAGCGCGCCCGCCGCCGCCCGCCGCACCTCGGGATCCGGGTCCTGGGTCAGGCGGGCGAAGACGTCGGCCCCTGCCCGAATCGCGGTGCGCGCCATCGCGTACGCGCCGTCGGCCGGCTCCCGGTCCTCGCCCTCCTGGCCGATGCTGGTCAGCAGCTCCACGATGCCGCCTCGCTCCGCCACCGCCTCGTCGGCCACGAGCGCGAGGAGAAACGGAAGGCAGGCCAGCGTCGAGTCGTACACGTCTCCCTGGTGGTGCACCGCGCCGTACATCCCGTCGAGCGCGATCTCCCGCTCGGCCGGGTCCGCCGACGCCAGCCCTCTCAACAGTGCGGGCACGTCCTCCGCACTGCCGTACGCATGCCTCAGCGAGGCCCAGTCGACCTCGTCGATCCCCGTGAACACGTTGTCCTCCCCAGGCGAAGTGCCAACTGATCGTGAGTCTGCACCACGCCACTGACAACGAAGCGGAATCGGGAAGTGACGGTGTGCCTACGACAAACCCGACTGCCCGTCGGGCAGGGCGCGTTCCAGGACGGCGTCCAGGTCGGCGCCGTCGGGCAGGGTGCCGAAGGCGTGACCCCAGTCGCCGCCGAGCCGCGTCGCGCAGAACGCGTCGGCGACGGCGGGCGGGGCGTGCCGGACCAGCAGGGAGGCCTGCAGGGCCAGTGCCATGAGTTCGACCAGGCGGCGGGCGGTGGTCTCGGAGCCGGCCGCTAGCAGCTGCTCCAGGCGGGCCACGGCGGCGTCCAGGTGGGCGTCCGCGCCCCGGGCGGCGGCGAGTTCGTCGAAGAGGGCCTGCGCGGTGCCCGGTTCGCGACGCAGGGCCCGGAGCACGTCGAGGGCGTTGACGTTCCCCGAGCCCTCCCAGATCGACAGCAGCGGGGCCTCGCGGTAGTGGCGGGGCATGCCGGAGTCCTCGACGTAGCCGTTGCCGCCCAGGCACTCCAGGGCCTCCGCGGTGAAGGCCGGGCCCCGCTTGGTGACCCAGTACTTGCCCACGGCCGTCGCGATCCGCCGGAAGGCCGCCTCTTCCGCGTCCCCGCGGATCGCCCGGTCGGCGGCCCCGGCCAGCCGCAGTGTGAGGGTGGTGGCGGCCTCGGACTCCAGCGCGAGGTCGGCCAGGACGTTGCGCATCAGCGGCTGGTCGATCAGCCGGGCACCGAAGGCGCTGCGGTGGCGCACATGGTGACCCGCCTCGACGAGCGTCCTGCGCATGAGCGTCGCCGACGTCATCACACAGTCGAGGCGTGTGCAGTTGACCATCTCGATGATCGTCTTGACACCCCGGCCTTCCGGCCCGACCAGCCAGGCCACCGTCCCGTCGAACTCGGGTTCCGAGGAGGCGTTGGAGCGGTTGCCGAGCTTGTCCTTGAGGCGCTGGATGCGGAAGGTGTTGCGGGTGCCGTCGGGCAGGACGCGCGGCACCAGGAAGCAGGACAGGCCGCCCGGGGCCTGCGCCAGCACCAGGAACACGTCGCACATCGGCGCAGAGGTGAACCACTTGTGCCCGCGCAGTGTGTACACGCCGGGCTCGGCGGTCGGGGTCGCCGTGGTGGAGTTCGTACGGACGTCGGACCCGCCCTGTTTCTCGGTCATCCCCATGCCCGCGAGCAGGCCGGGCTTGTCGGTCGGCACCCGCAGGCCCGGCTCGTACTCGCGACTGGTCAGCAGCGGCTCGTAGACCTTGGCGAGCTCCGGCTGGACGCGCAGGGCGGGGACCGCCGCGTACGTCATCGAGGTGGGACAGCCGTGCCCCACCTCCGTGTGCCCCCACACCAACCCGCCCGCGGTACGGGCCACATGGGCACCCGGCCGTTCGTCCGCCCAGGGGGAACCGGCCAGCCCCTCGGCGACCGCCGTCCGCATCAGATGGTGCCAGCTCGGGTGGAAGTCGACCTCGTCGATCCGGTTGCCGTAGCGGTCGTGGGTCCGCAGCACCGGCTCATGGACGTTGGCCAGTCGGGCCCACTCCTGCGCCTCCTCGCTGCCCGCGGCCGACCCCAGCCGCCTCAGTCCCTCCTCGGCCCAGCCGGCGCCCTCGCGGCGCAGCCCCTCGAGGAGGGCGGTGTCCTCGGAGGCGTCGTACGGCGTCAGGGGAGGGGGCTGGTTGGTGACGTCGTGCGTGGCGTGCTGCGGCCGCGTGGGCGGGGGTGTCGAGACCATGCCGACATGTTGCACCTTGCCTGCGACTGTAGCAATGATGCAACAAGAAGTCGCACGTACAGTACGTCCCCATGCGCATGAACGTCTCGGAGCGGCCCGGCGAGGTCGACCTGCGGCCCCTGTCCGCGCG